>Ga0326511_10000891_pt1 | contig 25631 bp, 23 predicted proteins | sample 0_2496_0518_D_FD_203701 | JGI IMG/M metagenome (GOLD analysis project Ga0326511, IMG submission 203701) | Bovine rumen microbial communities from UC Davis, California, United States - 0_2496_0518 | ecosystem: Host-associated > Mammals > Digestive system > Stomach > Rumen | place: USA...
AGGCACGGCATCAGAAGTCTGAATTAATACAGCAGTTTTTCCGTCCGGTTTGACTTCTGCCCAGAGCAATTCAATTTCATAATCATATTCATCATCGAGCACTTCAAATTCCAGACGGACAAGAGCTGATTCAAAATTTCTGATCAATGCTTTCTGAAAAATCGGAAAAGTTTCTTTTGCGAGCTGAATTCTCCGATGAAAATTCTGACTGGAATTCTGGAATGCCATTTCTGACAAATCCGGAAATTCATGCAGATTCAAAATACCTGACGGGACTTCTCTGCTGACAGAAACGGCGATGCTCTCGGGAGCGAGAGTTTTCAGGACAGTTTCCGGATTCTGCCATCGAATCACGAATTCCTGTTCATGATCATCACAGCACAGGGCAATGCTCTGTTTTTCATCCGGAAGCGAATTATTTTCAATGCACACTGCGGCTGTTTTATCCAGAAAAGCGGCAAAATTTCCAAAATTTTCAGTATTGGCCTGAACAAATTCCAATTCTCTCATACCACAGGCACACAGTCCGATGGTAGTCCCCCAGACTTCTCCGGTTTCGTGACTGCCGGACAGATAGACAGAATACAGATCATTTGCAGAGACTGCCGGAAGATATTTCCCTGCAAATCTGACCCATGCGGCCGGATAGGCTTTCAGCGCAGTCAGATTGATAATGCCGTTCATTTCAGGGAACAATCCTGAAAGATAATTCATAATCACATGATAGGCTGTCTGCGGCGTACCGGATAATTCTGAAGCAAACACACAGCAGCACGGCGAAGCGATCAGTTTCTGAATTTCATCCTGTTCCATTCCGTGAATTACATCAGGGTCAATTGATGGTACAGGGACATCTGCATTGATTATAACATCCAGATGCGTTTCTTTTCCCGTAATAGAAGCATAGCAGGCATGTTCATCACGGGAACAGGAAATTATTTCAGAATTTTTGATTCTCTGTTCCAGTTCATCCTGTGTAAGTTTCGCATTCAGGAAGATCGCAATTGCAGTCTGTACTTTTCTGACAAGGCCGTGCATGGATTTTGCTGTTTCCTGAAAGGCCTGTTCTTCGTCATATTCAGGAAGTTCCTGATTTAATAAATCCTGATAATAACAGTTTTGATTTCTCTGATCCAGTTTCCGAGAAATATCATGAGCAATCTCATAAAAGAAATCTGCTAACTCCTGTGCATTCCAGCCGTCTCCGGAGGGAGCAACCGGCAGAATTCCCATCAGCGGACTGCGCACAAATTCCAGATTCTGAGAGACACTCTGCATGATTCTCCAAGCACCGCGGGCAAAATCCGTTCTCATGACCGGATTGAGGCATTTCATGAAATTTTCCAGACTGTACTTGAATAAATTCCATCCCTGATTGAGATTGATTTTGCTGTAAATTTCCAGAAGCCATCCGGTTTCTCTGAGAAATTCCGGTTTGCCTGAGATCAGTTTTTCACAGAGTTCTGCATAATATCTTGCTTCTTCAAAATTTTCATGCCTAAAATAATATCTTGCAAGATTAGCATATGTCACATGCGGAATCTCTGCGCAGCGTTTCTGATGTTCCAGAACGGGTTTAATCACTTCAAGAGCCTGTTTTTCGTCATTTCTGAAAAGATAAAATTTCATTTTGAAATTCAGTTCACAGGCTTCACAATCGCTGTTGCGGCTTCTGGGATAATGATTAAAATTCTCAAAGGCAGCATCAGCCCGTTCCGGACTGACATGTTCCCAGAACTCGACTTGCTTCATGTAATACGTCCGGAGAGAAAAGCCGTATTTCTGACTGCGTTTTTTGAATTCTTCAAAATAATTCTTTACTTCATCAAGACTGATCTGGTAATAATCATCAAGATTTCCGATTACCCATTTGAAAGCCCACATCATGTCCTGATACAGATCTTCTTCCAGTTCCGGATGTTCATCAAAAATCCTGAGATATTCCGGAAAGCACAGCAAGCCTTTGAAATTATCACCATGCATAGTCGATTCTGTAATATACTGATAACGAAAATATAATCTCCAGTAATGCTGATTTTCGTCATCAGCTTCTTTCACGGCCTGAGAGATCGTCTCCAGACGGGCCGCACCGTGTTCCATACGATTGATTTCATGAATTCTCTGCTGAGGGTCAAACACAGAATCACTCCCTTTTTAATTTTTAAATTTATCATCAAGAAGATGCAGCATATTAGAATAAAAATCCGTACCGTTTCGGGCATCAAATTTCTGCACGGCAGAATCTGCCAATTGATAGAAATGCTCTGCAATCTGTTCCGGAGACAGTTCAAAAATTTTATCATTACGGGCATTCCGGAGTTCTTCCAGCAAATCGGCATGTTTCTGAGCATCCACGGCACGGAACAGATGATACGCACCGATCAGGAACAGCATTTTCAGATTCGGATTTTTAGAGATCTGATATAATTCATAATGCATTGCAAAAATTTTCAGTCCGTCCGGAATTTTTGTAATACTGTACAGAGTCAGAAGCGTACCGATAATATCTAAATAATACGGGTCACACATGATACGGTGTTCGGTCAGAAAGGCATACTGCACAGCATGGGCATACTGTTCATGCTCCAGATAATATCGAATAAATTCATGATAAGTTGCCTGAGGGAGTGCATTGGATTTGAGTTTTCCGGCAAAGATCAGTTTAGCGGCTTCGAGAGCCTTTTCCTCCTCGCCGATGGATAAGTAATACATCACCTGATGATCATAATACAGGGCTTTTCCGTCAGAAATATCATCAAGCGGCTCTTCCAGAAAGCGATAGAAATCCGCTGCTGCAATTGCGGGATCGACTTTCATATAGAACAAACAGTGCTTCATGTAATAAATACTCATACTCTTGCCGTGTTCGAGCAGAATTTTTTTAAATAATCTGAAATAGCTGTCAATTTCTTCTCTGGAGATCTGAGGAAATTCCGGAGCGGCTTCGACAATCCATTTGAAGCAGACCAGCATATCATGAGAAGCTCCGGCATCTTCATGCAGAATTTCATTTTTTTCCCAGAGCGAAAGCAGTTCCGGAAAGATAATCATTGCAAAATACCTGTCACCGCAGAAAATAGATTCTTCCAGATAATCATATCTGAACCGGAACTGCCAATTCAGCTCATTTCTTTGATCTGCTTCGGCGATGGCCTCCCGAATGTGTTTCAGACGGGGTTCACCTCGGGCGAGCAGATAGAATCCATATTCTTCTGCTTCAAAATTTTCAAACTGCATCAGGCAAGCCCCCATTCTATGAGCTTAATCAGATTCTGATTCAACAGAGTCATTTCTCCGCCCTGCATCGGGAAGCGACCTGTCAGGAGATTCTGAATATATAAAATTTCAATGCAGACTTTCTGCCGTTCGGGATTCTGAATTTTAATTAATTTCTGAATCAGATCATTATTCCAGTTCAGGAAGAGAGTCGCACGGCTGTCGCTGACTTCTTCTTCAAACGCATCGAGCATGGAGAAAAACAGATCATGTGCATTTTCTTTCGAGTGCTGAATTTCCCGTTTGATCTCTGCGTTTTCATCAAGCATGTAGAATACAGGCAATTGAGACGGCGAGAAAGATTTCAATTCGACATCACAGTCAAAATTTCTGAGAGTCAATCCGGCAGTATCAAGAAACTGTCCTGCCTGACGGAATGCCTCTGCCGGAGGGTTCTGCAAAAACTCTTCAAACGTCATATATTCCAGAGGACAGGCAATAAAATTTTCTTCATATTCCTGCATCATCTGAAGCAGCTGCGAATCATAGACATAGCAGGCATTGACAAGCAGTTGATTCTGTGAGAGCATCAGAGCCGATGTTCTGTGAAACTGATTCATATTCAATGCATAGCTGACAGGTTCGGTTCTGGTAAGCAATTCTTTTCCGGAGAGTTCGCCCATATTAGTTTCAAATTTAAAAAACGGAATGAACGTCCGGAAAAATTCCTGATCTTCACAGGCCATGGATTTGATTGCCATAAAATGAATTTTAATAATCTCCTGTAATAATTCCGGATTTTTCCGCGACAGGCCTGTAAGATATTCTGCAATACAACTGCTGAGTTCTTCCCTTGCCTGTGCGAGCAGTTCATCTTCATAGAAATTTTCACGGGAGGCAGTCGGCCTTAACTGGGAAGTATTCAGAAAACACCGAAGAAAACCTGACCATTTCGGCAGAATTGTTTCTCCGTCCTCTGTGAGAAGCATGTTTTTGAGATAGATTCTGTGCGTATTCTTGGCATGTAACGAAACGGCATGGGGCATGATATATGCCACTCCGCTGAATAATCCTGTTCTGGATTCCAGAGGAATATAGCCTAAAAAATTTGTTTCAAACAATTCTTTTCCGAGTGCCATGATCTGACCGGAGAAATCTTCTCCGCTTTCTGGAAAGAAATGATTAATCCGTTCTTCTTCGCCGTTCTCATGGCAGAACATAACCGGAAACGGCAGAGGCAGGCCGTAATATCTGACAAGTTCGCAGATTTTATTCTGATTGAAATATTCTTCACAGCCTTTTTTTGCCTGAATGATCACTTCCGTACCGACAGAAACAAGCTCCGGATTTAATTTCTTAATACTGTAAGTTCCATCCGGACAGCCCTCGAATTCATAGGCAAGCTCAGGATTCCTGACTGATTTTGTTCTCATGATGATTTTATCCGTTACCATGAAGCATGATAACATGCCGATTCCGAAACGGCCGATATAATCTTCCAGAATTCTGCCTGTCTGCAAATCGCGTTTGGAAGACTGTCCGATCACGGCTAAAAACTGATGAATTTCCTCTTCGGTCAGACCAGTGCCGTTATCAGCGAAAGACAGGCTTTTCTGATTCTGAATCCGGATTTCAATTCTCCCCTGCTGAAATTTTTCATCATATAATTTTCTTGCACTGATAGCATCTGTGCCGTTCTGGAGCAGTTCCCTGACGAATACGTCAGGACTGCTGTAGAGATGATTGGCAAGAATATCAATCATACCGCCCAGATTTACTTTGAATACAAATGGCTCTGCCATAATAATTTCTATTCCTCCTGTTTATTCTTTTCTTAAATATCTGGAAGTTTTCTTTCTTTTTTTCTGTTCGTACATGAGCACATCTGCCTGAGAGATCAGCTGAAAGAGCGTATCTTCTTCACCGACTTCAGAAACCAGCATTCCAATGCTTGCATCAATCTGATACGGCTTGATGACAGCCTGATTAATATCTGAAAATTTCTTCCGGAGTATACCTTCCAGCGGTTCGAGATCAGCTTCATGAGCATTGCCCCCGATGATAATAAATTCATCACCGCCGAATCTTGCACAGATTTTGTCGTCTTTACAGGACGCATGAATTGCCGAAGAAAGTCTCTGCAAAGCGAAATCGCCCTCTTTATGGCCGTAATTATCATTGATCATTTTCAGGCCGTCCATATCAATAAACGCAATCAGAATTTTCTGATGTTCTTCTTTGGCCTGTTTCAGAATCTGATCAGCCTTACGGATAAAGCCGTTGCGGTTATAAATTCCGCACATAGGATCTGTTGTATAGAGCTGATCGAGTTCATGAATCACACTGCCCAGATGAATCAGTTTCCGGATATTCTCAATTGAATTGCTGATATTCAGCATCAGCGAATGGCATAACATGCTTTTAATCGGAAAATCGCCGTTAGTAATAATATAATATCCCAGACATCTTTCACGGAAATGCAGAGGCAGGAAATAGCTGACATTTCCGCCTGTTCCGGTACGTTCGGGAAACATGTCTTCACTGCGGAAGTTCTCACAGGAATGAATTTCACCCTTATCCCACATCAGCGGAGCACTCATATATTTTGTATAGCCATGAATCTGATATTCCTGTTCTTTCTGTTCCAGACGGTCATGATAGATTCCCTCCCATTCAGAACACAGGCAGATGCAGTATTTTTCACAATCCAGTTCGCTGATAAAATTGCTGATGACCTGAAAATTTTCTTCAATCGTTTCTGATTCTGCGAGTTCTGTTGTCATTCTGTTCAGAAGTGAAATATCATTCCGGCAGTCATCAATCAGCTGAAATGTACTTTTTTTATACTGTCTGATATTTTTGGCAATATCGCGGCAGCAGCCACAGCTTTCAGCGAAAACAGGCTCTGCTTCGAGATACTGTTTTCTCTCAGTCTGTTCGCCGCTGAGAATATGCATCAGCATTTCACAGGCTTTATATCCGGCATCGTTCAGAGGTCTGGAAACAGTTGTCAGGGACGGACAGTAATGTCTTGCATTGTAAGTATTATCAAAACCGGTTACAATAATATCATCCGGCACGGAATAATCATATTTTTCAAGCTCGGCAACGACAGCTAAAGCCATGGCATCATTTGCACAGATAATAGCATCCGGTACGGGCATACCAGCAGAAATAAAAGTCTCGATTGCCTTTTTGCCGTCAGCGGCACGGAAATCACCGAAATACACCTGATTTTCTCCGATTTCAAGCTGATTTTCCTGCATTACCTCACAGAAAGCCCGATAGCGTTCGCGTGCTTCAGGATTAGCCTGAGGGCCTGCTACATAGCAGATCTGTTTTGCATGATGTTCCTGAATCACATGCTGTACGATTTCACGCATTGCCTTATGATTATGAATCCGGACATGATAGAAATCCGGATCATCTTCGCCGTCAAGCACGACAGTCGGCAGGCCGGAATTTTTTGCTTTCTGAATAATTTTTGCTTTCTGTTCCGGATTACTGATCGTATTTGTCATCAGAATTAAAGCATCAAATTTCTGCATATTTACAAGTTCATAAATATTATATTCTCCTATATCATAGCGGCTGCTTGCAATCACACCGCTGAACGAAGCGAAGCAAGAGATGTTGGCATGATAGATTTTGGCACAGTCAATAATGCCTTCTATGATGCTGTTCTGATACTCTTCATCAATTCCGGCTACGATCACAGCAATATTACGAATGTTTTTAATAGTTTCCTGATAGTTTATCATTTAAAAATCACCATTCCTTTTTGAAGCGGTTATTTATCAGAGGTTTCTGTTTTCCTCTGCATACAAAATCAGACTGTAATTATTTTTATTATAGCATATCTTTCTGATAAAATCAAGACTTGTGTGGGATTTTATCACGGCACAGATTTTTCTTTTCCGCATAGAATAATACTATCCTACAGAAAGGAGGATAAATTTCAGATTATGGAACTTCATGCATTTGAACTGCTTGCTCAGGAGTCAGAACAGGAACTTCCGGAAATGCGCTGTTCTCTGCAAAGACAGCCGCAGCAGGTGTTTCCGGATGTCACTCCTCCGGGGATGGCCTATGTTCCCTATCAGCTCTGGAGTGATCATATTTATAATTCCGAAACAGGAATGCAGCAGGGCACGCTGTTTCCTGTGCTTGATTTCCCGTTTTCCCCTGCCGGAGGTGACTGTTCATGAACCGCCGTGCACAGCTGCTCAGAATGATTCAGAAATATGATTTTGCACTTTATGATCTGATGCTATATTTAGATACGCATACAGAATGTCAGGAAGCTCTGCAATTATTTCAGAAATATAAAACCAAGCGTGAACAGGCTGTCAGAGAATATCAGTCACGTTTCGGAATTTTACAGGCACATCAGCAGGAAAGCACTGAACAATGGGACTGGGGTAAAGGGCCTTATCCGTGGGAAAAGGAGGCGAATTAATCTCTTATGTGGATTTATGATAAAAAATTGCAGTATCCTGTAAAAATCAGAAAACCCGATCCGAGAACTGCTCAGATTATCATGAGTCAGATAGGCGGAGCGGATTTCAAATACTGATAATGATATAAAAAAATCCCTGTCCGGATGATGCGGACAGGGATTATTTGGCTCAGAATTTTTTAATATAAAAATTATATTTCTTCCAGAAAACCGGAATACGTGCAGTTGTCAACTGTCAGAGTAATTTTTTTCTTAATTTTTTCAGAAAATTCCGGTTTGAGGAATCCGTTCAGACCAGCATTTTTAATAATCTCCGGAAAGTCTTTATAGCAGTAATTCATATCGACTTTGCCGGAATTGCCCGTGATGCCGTCAACTTTGCCTGCCCAGCTGTACTGCCATACATCATAAGATTTAGAATAATTAGGTTCTGCAACGTTTACATTTGCGAGCCAGATGGTATATCTGTCTCTGACGGAATCATCAAAATAATTGGATAAATAATAAGCCGAACAGTACAGACCTGCATAATATCCAGCATTTTCGATGATGTCAAGAAATGCCTTTGCCATGGCGGTACATGTTGCTTTGCCGAGCTTAAACTGTGCTTCCTCTTCAAAATCCAGATAAACAGGGAATTCAAACTGCTTGCCTTTGATTGCCTCAAGAAAGACTTTTGCTTCGGTCTGAATTTCTGATATAGACTTCGCATAAGAATACCAGTATGCACCGCACGGAATGTCGTATTTCTTACACTCTGTGTAATTGCGTTCAAACTGCTGATCTTTCTGGGAGATCAGCCTGCCATAGCCGGCACGGAGCACAGCAAAATCTACAAAACCGGAAGTTTTTGCTTTCTGCCAGTCTATTACACCATTGTGTCTGCTTACATCAATGCCTTTGAGCATAATTCAGCACATCCTTTCAGGTAGATTAATTTATTTACTGCACAGCAAAATTCTTAATATAAAAAGCAAGATAATTACTCATGAATTTTGCTCTTTTGTAGTAAGTTGATAGCCATCTGATGAAAATACTGTTTTTCCGGTGCTGTCTGTCAGAATATGCGTTGCAAGAGACTGAATTTCGCCTTGCAGATACACGACAGCAACAGAAGAGCTTGTCTGAATGAGATTATTTCCGGAGAAAGTCGAAATCACAGGAAGCTCAGCAGAAACAGGAGTCAGAATATTATTTATTTTGCGGTAGATTTTCTGTTCTGAAAAGCTGACATATTCATCAGCATAAAGAGGATCTGTACCGATATTGACTGAAACAGAAACAGAATCCGTGCCGTCTGTAATAATAACAGGAATGTTATAATTTTCAGTTTGAGAATTATAAATTCCTGCTCCTGCGGCACTGCCGTAAAGCCGATAGTCTTGCAAAGCCTGTCCTGCTGATGAAAAAGCAAGCGGCGGCGTTCCGAGAATACTGATACTGCGCTTAAAACCGCTTTTCAGATTTCTGCCCCACAGCTGTGCGGAACTATTCCGCACATGCTGATTGTGAAAAGCAGATAAAATATCATAATAATGCATCATTCAGAATCACCTGTCTGGTTCACCCATTCGCCGGAACTGTTCAGCGCATAGAAATCTCCTGTTGAAATAACATGAGCAATACAGCCCATCAGCCAGTCAGTATGCGGGACAGGCAGATCAGCAGGAGTATCACAGTCGATCTCAGCGATGAACTTGGGAACTGTATTTTCAAAGCGGACGAATTTTTCGGATCTGATATTATTAGCCATAAGATTACCTCCATAAGTTTTCTTTCATTCTGCCGGATTTCTCAGTGACATAACACGGCATAGTTGATTATTTATAATCAATATGATAGAGTTTTCCATCAGCGTCCTGTTCTTCATGCCAGAGCATCATATTTTGCTGATCATCAGAATATCCTGTGAGTGAGCCGCCGGCATGAAGAATACAGTCAGTAAGAATATGTCGTTCTTCCGGAAAGAGAAGCCATGCATTTTCGATTCCTCTCAGGATATTACGGCCGATTTTTTCAGAAATCAAATTTTTTTCTTCCGGCTTCATATCAGGCATATTGAAAAGCATATAATCACCTCGTTTCAGAATATGCATCTGTCATTTTGTCCTATGAAAAGGAGCGATTTGTTTATGAAAACTGCTGCTGCATATATCAGAGTAAGTACAGATGATCAAACAGAATATTCTCCGGCAAGTCAGAAAAAAGCCGTGCTCGCCTATGCTGTACAGCATGATATGCTTCTGCCGGAAGAATTGATCTTCACAGACGAAGGAATCTCCGGCAGAAGCGTGAAGCGTCCGGCATTCCGGAAAATGATAGAGACCGCCGGAACAAAGCCCCGAAAATTCGATGTTATTCTTGTCTGGAAGTTTTCCAGATTTGCAAGAAACAGAGAAGACAGCATTGTTTATAAATCCCTGCTCCGGAAACAGTATCATATTGATGTGATTTCTGTTTCTGAACCGCTCGCAGATGACAAGACTTCTTTTCTGATAGAAGCTCTGCTCGAAGCAATGGACGAATATTACAGCATCAATCTTGCAGAAGAAGTGATCAGAGGCATGACGGAAAAAGCGCGGCGGGGCGGAATTATGGGAAGTCAGCCCTTCGGATACAGATCTGAACACGGAAAAATTGTTATTGATCAGGATTCCGCACAGATTGTGCGAAAAATTTTCAATGATTTCAATGCCGGTATGCCTGTGCATCAGATAGCCGATACTCTCAATACTTCCGGTATTCGTACCAGATACGGCAATCTGTGGAATAACAGAAATATTACTTATCTGCTCCGGAATATTGCCTATACCGGAAAAACACACTGGACTCCTGAATCTGTAAAAAACAAATCTGCCGGAGAAATTTCAGAAAAAACAATTATTACCGATTCTCATGAGGCAATTATTTCTGAAGAAGCATTCCGGCAGACACAGGAAAAAATTGCTGTTCTGAAACAGAATCATATATATAAATCCCATCCTCAGCACGGTAAAATATTTCTCTTTAAAGGCATATGCCGATGCAGCAGCTGTCATGCAACACTTGTCAGAAGCAGTAACAAAGGCGTACAATGCCATCAGTATACGACCGGAAAATGTTCTGTTTCTCATTTTATTACTTTTGAAAAACTCACTGCACTTGTGATAAAGCAATTACAAAGCGATGCTAAATATATTGAAAATCTTCCTTTATCCGTCACACTGAAAGCACAGTCCGTTCCCCTGCCTGATACCCTCGGCAAAGAAACTCAGCTCCGGAAACTGAATCAACAGATGACCCGCATCAGAAATGCCTATATCGCCGGAGCTGATACACTTGAAGAATATCAAAAAAACAAACTCCGCATTCAGAAACAGATTGATACAATACAGACAGAATTACAAAATATTCCCTTACAGATTCCTCACGAAAATATCAGAGCAGATTTCAGATCAGCCATACAGACAGCACTGCTCATTGCACAGACAGATGCTTCCGAAACTCTTAAAAATGAAATTTTCCGGTCATTTATCCGTGAAATTATTTTTGACAGAAAACAAAATTCTGTCCGGATTCTGTATTTTTTATAATTATCAGTATTTGCAGTCAGGCGGTGCGGATGGCGAACTGACAGCCTCTCTCCGGTATCTGAATCAAAGATATGCTATGCCTACTGATGAAATCAAAGGCTTATTGACTGATATTGGCACAGAAGAACTCGCACATTTAGAGATTGTCAGTGCCATTGTCTATCAGCTGACCAGAAACATGAAGCCCGAAGATTTGCAAAAATACGGTTTTGATCAATATTTTGTCGATCATACAGCCGGAATCTATCCGGCGAATTCGAGCGGTATTCCGTTCACAGCGGCTTATTTCCAGTCGAAAGGCGATGCCTTTGCTGATCTGACAGAAGATATGGCCGCCGAACAGAAAGCAAGAGCCACTTATGATAATATTTTAAGATTAATTGATAATCCGGATGTGATTGATCCGATCAGATATCTGCGTCAGCGTGAAATTGTCCATTTCCAGCGATTCGGCGAAGCAATGCGAATGGTTCAGGACAGACTCGATGCAAGAAATTTCTATGCCTGCAATCCGTCTTTTGATCACAAATGCGGTGCAAGCTGTCCGGACAGATGCAGTCATAAATAAAATAAAAAAATCTCTGCATGGTCTTTTTAGACTGTGCAGAGGTTTTATAAAAAATTAATAATTTTTTTATATTATTTTCATATTTATAGATTATTATTAAAATAATAATCGAAAAGGAGCGAAATATCATAGATTTTCAAATTTTATATCTGATTCAGGAATATCTTAGATGCAGTTTTTTGGATGCTGTCATGCCTGTGATCACTCATGCCGGAAGTGCCGGAATCATTTGGATTCTGTGGGCTTTTATTCTGATTTTTATCAAAAAATACAGAGTCTGCGGAATCAAAATGCTCTCCGGAATGCTGGTCGGTCTGATTATCGGCAATTTTATTCTGAAAAATCTGGTCGCCCGTGATCGGCCATGCTGGATTGATTCTGATATTCTGATGCTGATTTCCATTCCGGAAGATTATTCTTTTCCGTCCGGACATACACTTGCTTCGACAATCTCTGCCGTGATACTCATGCAGGAAGATAAAAAACTCGGCATTCCGGCGGTGATCTTAGCGATTCTGATTGCATTCTCACGAATGTATTTATTTGTACATTTTCCGACCGATATTCTGGGCGGATTGATTTTAGGCTTAGTGATCGGATTTTCCGTCACTCCGGTCTGGAATCGCATTGCAGAATATATCAAGAATAAAAAAGCCCTTTCTTCCTGAGAAGAAGGGGCTTTTAAAGTAAATTCAATCTGACTGCCGTCAATCCACTTCATTTTCAGAATCCTGTGCAAACTGCGATTCATGACGAGTAAAGAAATCCGTTCTCGGAGGTAAGAATTTCAGCTGATGCTTCTCACCTGTGAAATAATTCAGAGCTTCAAAAATATGTTCCCATGACCAGATTGATTCATCCACTTGCAGATATTCTCTTAATTTCTCCGTTCCGAACGGTGCGAATGGATGCAGTAAAATTCCGGCAATCCGGATCAGATAAAACAGATTTGCTAATACCTGTGCAATTTCTTCGGGAGACTGTTCATCAGGTTTCAGAGCTTTCGACATGTATTTGCTTCCGTTGCGGATATAGCTGTCTAATACATAAGTGCACTGATGGAATGCGAATTTTGACATATGACGTTCGTATTCGAGCACTGCTTTTTTACCGTCAGCTAAGAAATTCTCTTCCGGAGCGACATCCGGCAGAAGACCGTCACAGTATTTCTGAGCCGTATAGAATGCCGTTCTGATAATTCTGTTATAGACGTTCGATAATAACAAGCCGTCTTTGACTACCGGATCAGTATCTTCGGGCTTAGCTAACGGATTGAACGGCTTCGGCATGAAGCTGACGGAACTCCGGCCGAGTCCTAAGCCGAGCCAATGCATTCTGAGCTGTTCAGGAGTATAATAATTCAATAAATCATCTGCCATAGGAGGCTTGACATCTCCGGAACTGGAGGCTTTTTTATCCAAGAATAAAATATGATGATTAGCGACAATCAAGGGCATCTGCAATTCGCCCTCATCCGGAGCGGATGTTTTTGTTTCGGAATTCTGCTGAGCCATCCACATAGCCGGTTCTGCGATACCGTAGAAATAGATATTATCCTGACCGATGAACTGATAGACATTTGATTTTTTACTGCACCAGTAATCTTTCCATTCATCACGGCTATGACCTATAGATTCTAAATAAGTCTGTGTAAACGAGATCGGAGCCCAGAGCGATTCCGGCCATACCCAGACGGTCAGAGGGCCTTCGCCTTCGAGTACGGGAGCAGGCACACCCCATTCAACATTGCCTGTCAGACGGAACGGAACGAGAGTTTTTCCGGTTCTGTATCTGATCTGATTTTCTGTCAGGATTTTACATGCTTCATCGCAGTCGGAGAGCGTCTGAAATTCGATCGTGAATGACGGTTTTTTAGCTTCTTCGAGATAATGATGCTCCGGCAGAGAAGATTTTAAATTAAAATATTTTTCTTCAAATTCACGCTTGATATAAATCACCGGAGGCTTTAAAAATTCATCAATTGTTTTCCAGACAACCGGACGGATGTCCTTTCTTTTCTGGAGTTCAGCAACCCAATCCTGCATGAGCTTTTCATAATCACGGAGTTTGAAATACCAGTTTGTAACGGGCTTCATCACAGGAGCTTCGCCGGTCAGCGTACTGATCGGATTGATCAGATTTTCCGGCATATACTGATGACCGAGTTCGCATTCATCAGCATAGGCTTTATCAGAAGTACAGCCTTCGACCGGACATTTTCCGATGACCTGACGGCCATTCAGAAAGACTCCGGCTTTTTCATCGAAAAACTGCATAGTAGAAAGCTGTTCGAGCTGATGCTTTTCATAGAGAGATTTTAAAAACCAGTCAGTCACTTCGGCATGAATCTCTTTCGAGCGGCCTAATCCCGATGCCGCAAACAGATTCGGAGAGATTCCATAAGCATTGAGAGTCGCTTTTTGTTTTTCATGATTCGAGTTTACAAATTCTTCGAGTGTACCGGAAAATTCACCGGATTCGACTTTTTTTCTCCAGCCCTCGGCGATCGGAGAGCCATAGCAGTCTGTTCCGGATACGAAAATGACGTTATCTTTACCGATTCTGTCACGCATGAATCTTGCGAATGTATCAGCGAAGACTAACATACCGCCGACATGTCCGAAATGCAATTCTTTATTACCGTAAGGCATACCGCCTGTAATCACGGCTTTTTCAGGGAATTCCGGACGAGGAATTTCAAAATTTTTATTTTCAGATTTATTTCTGTTTCTACCCATAATATTCAAGCCTTTCTTAATCAGAAAATTTTCTGAGTCTGTTAATTACAATTTCTTCGCCGAGTACCTGACTGACTTCCCAGATGTCCGGAGCATTGGCACGGCCTGTCAGAGCGATTCTGATCATATTCGTGATATGAATAATACTGCCTTTGTAATTTTCCGGATGCTTCTTGAAATCTTTCGGCTTGACGGCATAGCCTAATCTTTCAGTAATTTCTTTGACTTTTGCGAACCATGCAGAAGAATCATCAGAATGCTGATAGCTTTCTAAATATGCCTTGAAGAATTCTTTTCTGTCAGATTCTGAAATTTCTTCGGGCATAGCATCCTGCTGTTGAAAACTTTCATCGAAATAGAAACTCAGAAATTCACAGGACTGTTTCCAGTTTTCGAGATCTTTCCGGACTTTCGCACCATTCCGGCCGACATTCAGAGCCTTGATCGCTCTGTCATGATATTTGATTAATAATTCAGCAAAATCAGTCTGATATTCCTGACACCATGTCAACAGGCCCTGATATAATTTTTCGGCAGTCATCCGGCTGAGTACTTCTTTCGAGACATCTCTTAATTTGTCTAAATCTACTAACGCTCCGGAAATAGACATTTTCTCGATTGTATATTTAAAATCATGATAATCAGAATCCGGATTGGCAAGTCTCCATTCTTCAAAATCAGAATTTAACAGAGTCAATAAAAATTCCCAGACAGCTTCCGGACAGATACCCTCCTGCTGATAATATGCAAGAGCTAATTCAGGATCTTTTCTCTTGGAGAGCTTGCGTTTCTTGCCGTCCTCGATTTTCATCAGAGTCGCTGTATGACAGTAAACAGGCTGATTCCAGCCGAGTGTATTGAATAATTCCACATGCATCGGCAGAGAGGAAATCCATTCTTCGCCTCTGATCACATGAGTCGATCTCATGAAATGATCATCAACAACATGTGCAAAATGATAAGTCGGAATGCCATCGCTTTTTAATAACACAAAATCCATATTATTTCTGGGCATTCTGAGTTCGCCTCTGATCGCATCATTGACAAGTATGGATTCTTCTGTATCTTCGGCACGGAATCTCAGAACCCATGATTTTCCGGCTTTGATATTTTCCTGAATCTGTTCAAGAGTCAGATTTCTGTTTTTCTCTGCATATTTTCCGTAGATACCAGTATTTTCTTTATTCGTCTTCTGTTCTTTTTTGATGGCAACAATTTCCTCTTCTGTCAGAAAACACGGATATGTTTTTCCCTGCTGAGTCAGATATTTTGCGATAATATGATAAATTTCCCTTCTCTGTCTCTGACGGTAAGGGCCATAGTTTCCGGAATCGCCGTCAGCAGTCGCACCCTCATCGAAATGGACTCCGAAATAATTCATAGCAGAGATCAGTGTTTCGACAGCACCTTCTACTTTACGTTTTTCGTCAGTATCTTCAATTCTGAGATAGAACACGCCCTCGGACTGATGAGCGAGTCTTTCACCGATGACAGCATTATATAAATTTCCCAGATGTACGAATCCTGTCGGACTCGGGCCGATACGGGTAACAACGGCATTTTCCGGAAGCTGTCGGGCCGGAAACTGCTGTTCGAGACCGGCCGGTGTTCCGGAGACATCCGGAAACAATACTTCTGCGAGTTCCTGATAATTCATAAAAACAATCACTTCAACTTTCCTGATTTTAGAGTTTACTCATAGATTTTATTATAGCATATTCCCTGATTTTTGTCAATCTTCTGACCGGAATATTTTTTATAAAAAAACTCCCTCTGAAATCATTCAGAGGGAATTATCATCATCTTGATTATAAAATGCTTATTTCACTTCCGGCAGATTCGCAAAGCCTTTTTCCAGATCTTCATCAGTCGGGATATAATCAGTCATCTGACCGTCATTGAATTTCTGATAAGCAACCATATCGAAATAGCCTGTACCTGTCAGACCGAATAAGATTGTCTTTTCTTCGCCGGTTTCCTTGCATTTGAGAGCTTCATCAATTGCCACTCTGATAGCATGACTGCTTTCCGGAGCAGGCAGAGTCCCTTCGATTCTTGCAAACTGCTGAGCCGCCGCAAAAACAGATGTCTGCTCAACGCTTCTTGCTTCCATGAGACCTTCATCATAGAGTTCAGACAGAACACTGCTCATGCCGTGATAGCGAAGTCCTCCGGCATGATTCGGAGACGGAATGAAACCGCTTCCGAGTGTATACATCTTAGCAAGCGGGCAGACTTTTCCGGTATCGCAGAAATCATAGACATATCTGCCGCGAGTCAGAGACGGACAGGATGCCGGTTCGACAGCGATAAATTGATAATCGGCCTCGCCTCTGAGCTTTCTGCCCATGAACGGAGAAATCAGACCGCCCAGATTCGAGCCGCCGCCTGCACAGCCGATGATAATATCCGGCTTGATGCCATATTTATCACAAGCGACCATTGATTCCAGACCGATAATAGACTGATGCAGTAATACCTGTGACAAGACTGAGCCTAATACATAACGATAGCCCTCATGAGAAACAGCGCATTCTACAGCTTCGGAAATCGCACAGCCGAGCGAACCGCTTGTGCCGGGGAATTCTTCGAGAATCTTTCTGCCGACTTCGGTCGTATCTGACGGAGAGGGAGTGACATCTGCACCGTAAGTTCTCATGACTTCTCTTCTGAAAGGCTTCTGTTCGTAGGAGCATTTTACCATGAAAACTTTGCAGTCAAGATCGAAATAAGAGCAGGCCATTGCAAGAGCAGTTCCCCACTGACCGGCACCGGTTTCAGTTGTCACGCCTTTCAGACCCTGCTGTTTCGCATAGTATGCCTGAGCGATCGAGCTGTTGAGCTTATGACTTCCGGAAGTATTATTACCCTCGAATTTATAATAAATCTTAGCAGGAGTATCCAGAGCTTTCTCTAAGAAATAGGCTCTTGTCAGGGGTGACGGGCGGTACATTCTGTAGAAGCTGAGAATTTCTTCCGGAATATCAATATAAGCATCATCGTTATTCAATTCCTGTTTAGCGAGTTCTGTACAGAAAATCTTACTTAATTCTTCAAGAGTCACGGGCTTGCCTGTGGCAGGATTCAGCAGAGGAGCGGGCTTGATTTTCATATCTGCACGGACATTATACCATTGTTTCGGAAGCTCATCCTCACTGAGATAGATTTTATACGGAATTTTATTTTCCATTTCGATTCGTCCTTTCTGATAAAAAATTAAAAAATAAGTATTATTATTATATCATAAATCACAAAAAAAGTCAAGAGCGAAAAAAACAGAAAATTCGCTTGACAACTTAAAAAAAATATGCTATAATGCAGTTAAACGATAAACTGAAAATGATTTTCATTTCTGAATCAGAAAGGACTTGATTCTATGTTCAAGAAATTACTTGCTCTGACTGCTTTGACTGCTGTTTTATTCACCGGATGCAGTGCCGGTCAGATTGCTAATGCTCAGAATCAGAACGATGATAAAATTGATATTGTCTGTACGCTCTTTCCGGAATACGACTGGACAAAAGAAATCCTCGGCGATCAAATCGAAAATATTAATCTGACTTATCTGCTCGAAAGCGGACTCGAATTGCATACCTATCAGCCAAGTGCCAAAGATATGATGACCATCTCGAATTGTGATGTTTTTATTTATATCGGCGGTGAATCGGAAAGCTGGGTCGATGATGCTCTGAAAAACGCTTCCAATCCGGATATGAAAGTCATTCGTCTGATGGATGTGCTCGGCGATTCTGCTAAAGAAGAAGAAATCAAAGAAGGTATGGAAACGGAATCCGAAGAAGAGGAAGAATCTGACGAACCTGAATATGATGAGCATATCTGGCTTTCTGTCAGAAATGCTGAGATTCTCTGCGATTCGATCTGTAATACACTTTGTGATGTCATGCCCGAACAGAAAGAAAATTATCAGGCGAATTTAAATGCTTATCTTGAAAAATTAAATACACTTGATCAGGATTTTCATGATCTAACCGCTTCTGCTTCTGTCAAGACGCTGATTTTCGGCGATCGCTTCCCTTTCCGGTATTTCACAGATGAATATGATCTTGATTATTATGCCGCTTTTGTCGGCTGTTCTGCCGAAACCAAGGCAAGTTTTGAAACAGTCGCTTTCTTATCCGGAAAACTTGATGAATTACAGCTTGATACTGTTTTCGTGATCGAAAATGCAGATACTTCCATTGCAGAAGCGATTATCGCCAATACTGAAAATAAAAATCAACAGATCGTGACTCTGAATTCCATGCAGTCGGTCAGCGGTGATGAGATTGCCAACGGCACAAGCTATCTGACAATCATGCAGGAAAATCTGAATACTCTGAAAGAGGCTCTGAATTAACATGAGTACTATGCAGATTACCTGTAAAAATGCCGCTCTGGGCTATGAAACAGGTGTTGTCGTAAAAGAGCTGAATTTTATCATCAGCGAGGGTGATTATCTCTGTATCCTAGGCGAAAACGGTTCCGGTAAAAGTACGCTGATCAAAGCTCTGCTCGGATTGAAACCTCAGCTCAGCGGAGAAATTCTGTTCGGCGAATCAATCGGAAAAAATGAAATCGGCTATCTTCCTCAGCAGACGATTGTACAGAGAGATTTTCCGGCATCAGTACAGGAAATTGTACAATCCGGCTGTATGAATCGCTGTGGACTCCGACCGTTTTATAATAAACAGGAAAAAAAATTAGCTTCTGATATGATGGAAAAACTCGAGATCACACATCTTGCCAAACGCTGTTACAGAGAGCTTTCAGGCGGTCAGCAACAGAGAGTTCTGCTTGCAAGAGCACTCTGTGCCGCAAGAAAAATGCTCCTGCTTGATGAACCTGTGACCGGTCTCGATCCGAAAGCCGCTAACGAAATGTATGAATTAATCGCCCGTCTGAACCGTACGGAACAGATTACAATTATTATGGTCTCTCATGATATGAATGCCGCTGTAAAATATGCTTCACATATTCTGCATATCGGCGGAAGACAGCTTTTCTTCGGCGAAAAAAATGCCTATCTGCAAAGTAAAGTCGGAAAAGCATTCTTGGAAGTCTCTGATATGGGAGGTGATGAGCTATGACAGATATATGGCAGACTCTGGTCACTTATCTGCAATTTCCGTTCGTACAGTATGCTTTAATAGTCGGCCTGTTAGTAGCATTATGTTCCTCTCTGCTGGGAGTCACACTTGTTCTGAAACGCTTTTCTTTTATCGGCGATGGTTTATCTCATGTCGCATTCGGAGCGATGGCAATCGCCGGATTATTAGGCGTTTCCAATGATATGACTGTCGTACTTCCCGTAACAGTCTTATCTGCCGTGTTATTACTCCGAACCGGTCAGAATACAAAAATCAAAGGCGATGCCGCTATTGCAATGATCTCAGTCGGAGCATTAGCGATCGGCTATTTACTCATGAATCTGTTTCCGAAATCATCCAATATTACAACAGATGTCTGTACAACGCTGTTCGGGTCATATTCGATTCTGACTCTGACGCTCTCGGATGTCATTCTGTGCGGAATCATGGCTCTGATCGTGATTACAGTATTTTTATTATTTTATCATAAAATATTTGCGATCACGTTTGATGAGAATTTCGCCAATGCTACAGGAGTCAAAGCGAATATCTATAATTTGCTGATCGCCGTGATCACGGCTATGATTATTGTATTGGCTATGAATTTTGTAGGTTCGCTTCTGATTTCGGCATTGATTATCTTCCCTGCCCTGTCAGCAATGCGGATATTCAAGACATTCCGGAGCGTAATTATCTGTTCAGCGATTATTTCTGTATTCTGTTCGGCATTCGGAATTTTATTTTCTATCGTGATTGATACACCTGTCGGCCCTACGATCGTTGCCGCTGATATTCTGATATTTTTTATTTTCTCACTGATCTCATTCTTTACCGGAAGGAGTAAAAAAGCATGAAAAAAATTAATTTGCTGTTCGCTCTGATTCTGACAGCCGGAATGCTCTCCGCCTGCGGAGAAAAATCAGAAGCCATTGCTGAAATTCCGGATTCTGCCTCTGTTTCAGAATCCGAAGAAGAAACGATTATTCCCAGAAGTCCCGATGCCGACCCCAATGCAGATGTCGATCTGACTACCCTCACAAGTAATATGGTTTATGCTCAGGTTGCTGATATGATGTATACTCCGGATAAGTATACCGGAAAAGTCATCAAGGCAAAAGGCCTGTTTTCTGTCTATCATGATGAATATCAGGATAAGAATTATTATGCCATTCTGATTCAGGATGCAACTGCCTGCTGTGCTCAGGGAATTGAATTCGTCTGGAAAGGCGATCACGCTTATCCGGAAGAATATCCCGAAATCGGCAAAGAAATTACTGTTATGGGAACATTCAATACTTATCAGGAGGACGGAGCGACTTATACACAGCTTCTTGATGCTGATCTGACTGTAAATTCATAATCTGACTGCTGTACTGGTTTTCCGGTACAGCAGTCTTATGCCTGATTATTATAAAAAAATTAACATTTTATTCTTAATTTGTTCACAAACAGTCAGAGTATGTATATTATAATTAGTAAGAATAGCAGTATACGTTCAAAAATGGAGGGCTTTATGAAAAAGGAAAAAAAATCCTATCCGGAAATTGAACCGGAAGAACTGGATAATACAGACGAAACAGAAGAACTTGAAGATAATGATACGCAAACACAGTCATCCAAAGGAGGTCTGAAAGGCCTGTTCTCAAAGATTCTCAGCAGTTTCGTGGAAGAAGTCGAAATTGATGATGATGACGAAGACGATGAAGATGAAGAAGATGATGACGAAGACGAAGTTGATGACTATGACGAAGAATCTGATCAGGATTTCTTAGAAGATCCCGAAGAGTTTTCTCAGGATTTTGATATTGATCTGGAAGAAGATTCTGCTCTCGATCTCCCTGAAATCGAAGAGGAAGAACCCGAACTCCCCGCTTTCGTATTTCCTGATGAAAAAGAAAATCAAGAACCTGTGATTGTGCTCTCTGATCAGCAGGAAGAATCAGCATCTGCTCCCGAAATGCCTTCCGGTGAACTTCTGATGGATGCTCCCGAAGATATGCCGGAATTCCGTGAAGAAGCCGTTCCTGATTATCATAAACCGGAAGAACCGGAAATTGATCTGAATCATTCTCCTGATGCTTCCCTTTCAGATTATAATTATCAAAAAGAAGAATTCATCAGTGAATCAGATCAGGAAGAAACTGAAAACGAAGAAAATGAAGAAGATGACGAGGAAGAGGAAGAAGAACTCGATTCTGACGGCAATCCTAAAAAAAGCCCCCTCGCTGTTGCAATTCCGATTGTCGCAGTGCTGGTGATCGCCCTCGGCTTCACTTATTGTTTGCAGTTAGGATTATTCAATGAAAAAGAAGTCTATTATATGCCCGATCTGGTCGGCAGAAATTATTACGAACTCGGCGAGGATTATAATAAATTCGATATTCAGGTCAATCGTTCGGATTATTCTGCTTATGATAAAGATGTGATCTATGCACAGGATATTCCTGCCGGTACAGAAGTCAAGCTCGGTCAGAAAGTCAATATTGATCTCAGTCTCGGCTATGCTGTTGTGCAGGTTCCTGATGTCCGGAATTATCAGTATGCTTATGCACAGAAACTCTTGGAGCAGTCCGGCTTTGAAACGGAAATCGTCTACGAACAGAGTCTGAACGGCACAGCGGCTGACAATGTCATCCGGACGCTTCCGGCTTCCGGCAGTGATGCCAATGAAGGCTCTAAAATTACAATGTATGTCAGTCAAGGTCTTGCCGCCGACAGTGCTCAGGTACAGACTTTCACCGGAATGCTTCTTGATGATGCTGTCGATCTTTGTGAAATGTATGGCCTTGAAGTCGAAACTGTTCCTGTTCCGGCTCTGGAGGCTGAAAATGTTGTTGTAGAGCAGAGTATCGAAGCCGGTACAAGTGTTCCGTTCCATACGGTCATTACGCTTGCTTACAGTTCCGGAGAACAGCCGCAGGGTACTGTGCCATATCAATTGAATTTCCCGCCTTATGCAACAGGCAGATTTATTCTTGATTTTATCGACACACAGGGCACTGTTCTCGCTTCGAGTGATATTATTGTTGCGGGATTCTCTGCCGCAAGCACAGTTCCGATACAGGGCACAGGCTCACAGGAAATCAAAGTTGTCCTGAACAACTGCACGACTAATTTACAGGCAGAACTCGGAACATATAATTTCGATTTCACAACCGGAACGTATATGATTCTGAATGAAGATATGCAGGCCGCTTTCGAGGCCGTCAAGGGCATTGAATAATAAAAAAAATCCTCTGTCAGTCTGACAGAGGATTTCTTTTTCAGGAATAGCTTTGTTTCCGTTCCTTGGTTTTGCGGAAGAGTTCCATATCATATTCTTTCTCGATAAAAGAAAGCATTCTGATTGCTCTGGAACGAACATTCTGCTGACGGCATTTTCTTGATTTCCTGAACAGGTAATTCAGCGGTCTGCCGCCGGCATATTCCCGATAGATAGGCTGGGAATGATAGGTTGTCGAGAACAGATAGAATTTCTGGGCATCTGCCATAAGATAGAAATTCAGCCTGTCCGGTTCCTGTGTACAAAACACTTTGGCGTTCACGTTTTTTCTCATCATAAAGACCTCCTTGATGATATAAAATATTCTTCGGGCTGACAGAAAAAATGTAAAAAATCTGTATAAACAGAGCTTTCCAGCGTGTCTGTAGATAGGTAGAATTGTAATTTAGAATCAGTTTTCGATATAAAACGGCCTCTCTTTTTGTGAAAATTTGGTAAAGCAGTTAGAAAAATTGCTTAGTTTCAGTATAGCATAAATAAAAAAATTTGTCAAGTATTTTATGAAAAAAAGACTATTTTTTTTAATCATGTTTAAAAATGAATTTTTTGTGAATTTTCATATTTTTGTGAAATCTTACAAAAAACGCTTGACAAACTGTCAGCAACGTGATAAAATGATGTTGTCATCAGATAATCTGCAAACTGACAAAATATAGAACATGGAGGGATTTTAATGGAAAAAATTATCGGAGGAATCAAGCGCGATTGTTATCCGCTGACACCTGCCCAGATGGTACACATGTATACATTGCAGCTCAGTCCGTCAGATGAGATTGTCAATATCGGTACAGGACAGTTTTTCCAGTTTGAAATGAATATTGCCGCACTCAGAGAGGCTCTTAACAGAGCAATCGAACGCTGTGAATCTATGCGGCTTCGTCTCTGGAGAGACCCTGAAACCGGCGAATTATGGCAATATGTCATGCCGTATAAAAATCAGTATTTTGAATATTATGATTTTTCGGCATGGGACGAGGCAAAGGCTCATGAAGTGATGCAGAAATGGACCTCTCAGCCGTTTGATACTTACAGGGGCGATCTTTCCAGAATTGTGATTATCTCCATGCCGGACGGCTATAACGGCTATTATCTGAATGTGCATCATGTCTGCATGGATTCCGGTTCTGTGATTACGTTCACAAAAGATGTCATGGCGATTTACTGCTATCTGATGTATAACAAGCCTTATCCGTCCCCGATGACTTCTTATATCGAATCTGTCAAGAAAGACATGACTTACGAGGGCAGTAAGAAACAGGCGCGTGATACTGCTTATTGGCACAGCAAATTCGCTGAACCAGAACCGATGTATACGGATTATACAGGCTTCGGACGCTTACAGGAACTCCGTCAGAAAAGCGGCAATCCCAATCAGAGATGGGGGCTTCTGCCGACTCCCAATGCAAAAGGCAATACAATCGTTTATGAACTCAGCAAAGAATCTACTGATAAGATTCTGAATTTTGCCGAAGCTCATGATATTCCGGTCAGTGCCGTGATTTTACATGCAATCAGAACTGTATTATCTAAATTTAATCATAACGAAAAAGATATTACAATCAAGAATTTTGTCAGCAGAAGATCTACTGTTCTGGATAAAAAATGCGGCGGTGTCAGAATGAACTGCTTCCCGCTCCGGACGATTATAGAACCGACAGCAACTGTTCTGGAATCAATGCGGATTATCAAGAAAGAACAGCAGGATATGTTCTTACATGCCGATTATCCGACTCTCAGATGCTATTACGAACAGCGTGCACACTACGGCGGTGCTGAGGGTGCTGTTTATGAAAGCGTTGCTTTTACTTATCAGCCGGCAAGTTCCAAGAGTCTTGTTCCGTATCTGAAAAATATCAGTTTCAAGAGCAGATGGTATACTAGCGGCCGTCAGCCGATGCCAATGTATATCACAGCAATGCACCGCCCCGGTGACGGCGGACTGAATTTCTATTTCGGCTATCAGACGGCTGTTGCCACTCCGGAAGAAATTGAATTTTTATATTACTTTACCGGCCGTGTCCTATTCCGGAGCATCGAAAATCCGGACAAGACTATACAGGAAATTATTGATATGACTTGATCAGGAGGTATTTTTACTATGTTTGAAAATCTGAAAAATTTTATCTGCAATTATATTGAAATCACTCCCGAAGAAATCACAGAAACATCCCGTTTTTCCGAAGATCTGGGCTTCAATTCCTATGATTTCGTTTCTATGCTCGGCGATGCCGAAGAAGAATTCGAGATCGAAATTGATCAGGAAGAAGCTGCCAAGAAAAAAACTGTCGGCGAACTTGCTGCTTATTTTGAGGAGATTTCTGCATGAATGAAATAAAAACTCTGAAAGATTTAGTCTATTATGCCGATGCAACTTTTCAGGACGAACTGTTCAGCCGCGAGATCGTCAAGAAAGAATTTCAGGACAGGAGTTTTCATCAGTTCCGTATTGATGCCGATGCTCTGGGAGTATGGCTTCAGGAGCAGTTCCCTGCTCAACGAGTTCATGCGGCTCTGGTCGGTACGACAAGTTATGCCTATCTGACAGCATGGTTCGGGATTCAATGCGGCAATCATGTATCCGTTCCGCTCGATGCCGCTAATAGTATAGAAAAAATTTCTGATGAAATCAACCGTTCTGACAGCGTGATTGTTTTCTTGGATGACAAACATGCAAAAAATCTTGAAAATTTTAAAATTCTCTGTCCGGC
>Ga0326511_10000892_pt1 | contig 25621 bp, 46 predicted proteins | sample 0_2496_0518_D_FD_203701 | JGI IMG/M metagenome (GOLD analysis project Ga0326511, IMG submission 203701) | Bovine rumen microbial communities from UC Davis, California, United States - 0_2496_0518 | ecosystem: Host-associated > Mammals > Digestive system > Stomach > Rumen | place: USA...
TATGCATAGACTCACAGACAGTGCTACAGGTAATTCATATGAAGTTCCAGATGATGACTATCGTAATTACTATGGACAAGGGCCAGAGACTAAAAGCATATCTGACCAAGCCCATGGTCAGTTGAAACCACCGCAGAGTGTTGAGAAGTATATTAATACTGCTTTTGATGGTAGCTCTGGTTTCGAGACACAAGAAGTCAGAGCTACTGGAGGAGATACTGGGCATATTCTTAAAGTTGAATACTCTACGTATTATAAGGTACTAAGAGTGACATTTAGGAACAAGCACAGTGTTGTAGCATACATGAACGTACCTTCTGGTGTAGCAGCGGAACTGTTACATCTTGCTGCTAGTAACAATACACAGGTACGTGATAATGGTAAGCTTAGACATGTTCTAGGTATAAGATTTTGGGACCTTGTACGTATTCGTGGAACGGTACATGAAACCCGCTATCCATTTAAGTATGTAGAAGATACAGAATATCAGAGAGGAACAGCAATGCCTGATTGGAGTAAAACCGAGTTTGTACTTATTAGAAAAGGTGAAGGTGAAGGTGGTAAGGTACCAGTTGCTATTGATGAACTCTCTCCTGTAGAGAAGCATAGACTTGATGATCGTATAGCACTTGTTCAGAATGACCCTGAACCAAGTCCTTACAGCGTTAATGATATGTATAGATTAGTAAACCATGCAAAAATTACAGACAGTGCACGCAAGTCATTCCTGTCTGAAATGGATGCTATAAATAAAGGTAAAGGTAGTGAGTCAGACAAGAGTCAGACAATTTACAACTACCTATATATTCACGGCCTATTATAGGAGGTAACTAATATGGCTAGATGTAAATTGACAAGTATGAACTTGCGTAATATCCGCAAGACACGTGAATACCAGTGCTTAATTATTGACCTTGTAAACACTGGTGTTGTGACAAAGTCAGCAGCAGAAACACTGCTCGGCTACTCAATTCCTGCAGGTCTTCTCACTACCGGAAGTACTACACCAGACGATGATGACGACGAAGGTGGCGAGACTGGTGGCGAGACTGGTGGTGAGACTGGTGGCGAGACTGGTGGTGGATCAGAAAACACTATCACCCTTAATATCTTAGGTGGTATTATGTATGATGATTCAGGTCTCACTTTAGGTGAGTATACTCAGTATAATCCAAGTGGTAATACACCTATACAGGTACAGGTACCAGCTTCACTTGTAACAGCACTCAATACTAAGTTTGATAATGGGTTCCATCAGGTAGCTAAGGATGATGAAGATCTCGTAGCATTTATTAACATACTCAAAACTGCTGTTGACGCTGCAGCTGCTGAATGTGGCGCAAGTGACCCATCTATGATATATGAAGCCAGAATGTGTACAGCTGACACCTTCATTATGGCTAAAGCAGTTGGATCTGATGGCTGGAGCATCGGTAATGTATACTATGCACCTTTTGGTGATAGAAATATTGAACGTAATAACAGTAACCCTGAGACAGAATCAAGTGACATCGCAGACGGTGATACTTACTTCGTAAGTGTTGAATACGCAGACGAAGAAGATACTGATCCTAACCAATAAAGTAAGGAGTAAGCTATGAGTTCATTCACAGAGAGTAATACACCTGGTGTGTCAAGTCAGTCTGCCAGAGCACAGATTGAATATGCTGAAGCTTATGCGGCTATGCAGGCATTATTTAACACGCATGTTAATGAAAAGACTGGTGTAAATGAAGCTGATCCTCATGGCACCAAAGCGTATATTGATGCACAGGTAGACAGTATTAAAGATAAAGCTAATACAGCTAAATCACTTGCTGCACGCCTCGAACGTATATTCATTGGTGACAAAGAGCATGATGCTGCCGGTTTTGGTCAGACAGTAGAGCAGTATGCAAAGAAGAAGCTTGATGATAAATCAGTACTTCAATTTATCACTGCTCTTGTTGACCGTATAGAAACACTTGAAACAGAGTATAATAAACTGTCTCTGCTTCAGTTTGATAATGTTCCGGTAGGTGCTGGTATTCGTTGGTGGAAAGATACATTACCAGAAGACGGTACTTATGTGTGGGCTAATGGTCAGACACTCTACGGTGTCAATCAGAACTTCCCTGAACTCGCAAGAGCCTGGGAACTTGGATCTGCTGATAATGTTCAGGTACCAAAAGAAGATCATACAATCTTCAAGGTACGTAAAGCAACAGTAGAGATTAAACCTATTGAGCACGCTTATATAGCTGCAGCATCTGGTAGTGATACACCAGGTGCAGGAGATTAAGATATGATGACCCAGAATGAGATTAACGATTCAATTAAGAAAGTCTGGACAGACAAGCTTAAACAAAAAGAGGAAAGTCTCACTGAGAGTATACTGAAAGGTTATACTAACTGGGTCCAAAATCTTGTTAAACAGGCCGCTGAACAGCAGGCTCAGCAAAAACAATCTACTCAGTCTGCTCAGCAACCTGTACAACAAGGGGAGACTAATCTTCAACAGGGAGGCGCAGCATGATCCTGAAAAAGATAACTGATGATGCCGGTGTTACATGGGTACAATCAAATAAAATATCAAGTGCACTTACCAGCTTAGTTGTTACACAGTTCCCGAAGTATCTTGACCATAAAGGTGCGCAAGAACTTGTAACACAGTTCAAGGCATATGTAGATAATCTTGTGGAGAATAGTTAATGAGTATAGATATGTACAAAGCAATGAATGCTATGCAAAATCCACAGGCAACTCTTCTACAGTATGCAATGCAGGGTATGATTGCTCAGCATCCGAATGAATGGCAGCAGGCACAAAGTATGTTTGCTGGTAAATCTAAGTCAGAGCAACTTAAAGCATTAAGAAAACTATACAAGGAACGTGGCATGGATCTTGATGCAGTTGCTAAGCAATATGGAGTACAGATATGATATTGAATAAATTAATTACACCCGCGCCATATAGCCCATGGACTAAAGCAGATTACTCTGCTCAATATTTCCGTCTTACTAAGACATCTAATGGTAAGATTTTCAAATGGATTAGTGGAATAACTAGTCATGTGTATTACTCTAATGATGACGGTGTAACATGGCAAAGCACAGAAAACTCATATAACAATATAACCTCAATAGACTATTATGACGGTTATTATCTTATGACTACGTATGATGGTATTTACCATGGTAGTTTTACCAATAATGTATTAACCTTTATTAAAAATCCAAGTGATGTTCTCACAGGTACATTTTATAAAGTGTGTCATACATCTTTTGGCTGGATAGCAATAGGCACAGATGGTTTATTCAGATCTACAGATAGATCAGGATATTATAGCTGGAGTAAATTAGTATCGAGTACAGTAACAGGTGTATGTGAAACATTTTATGGCGACCTGATGTGGCTAGTGCCGGGTTATAATACTTACAGTGGAATTTATAAATGCGTGCACGGTGCAGATATAACATCAGGGTCTTCTCGTACCGAGATAACTAATAGCAGTAATAGGGACCTAGGTAATGGTAAAGGTATTATAATGACACCTGTGAAAAAAAGACTGCTAATTCCAAATAAAGGCAAAATAGACATCTATAGTCTAAATGAAACTACAGGATATATGCAGTGGTCTGAAAAGGTACCTATATCAGATCAACCTGAAATGCAATACAGACACCCTATCATAACAGCCACAGGTCGTATTATAGTATGTACAAGTATGGGTGGTATAGTATACACAGACGACGATGGCGATACTTGGGTACGTGATTGGGGTCCTACACCACCTGCAGGTGTTAACTATAATGGTGTAGACAGTATAGTTGAGACAAGTACAGGTCGTCTTCTTCTGGCACCTAGTTCTTTTGAAGGTATTTACTACTCTGATCCAGAGTATGCCGATCAGTATGACAGTAGGCCTCTTACTAAAAAAGAGGTTCAAGAGCTTATAGCAGAGTGTAAAGCATATGTACAAAGTAAAAAGCAGCCATAGGCTGTTAAAATATTATTCAAATCCTTAGGAGGTTTGTATGGAAATTACCAGTGGACAACCAGCAATTAGTGTTGGTGGTAATGGTGGCTTTGGTTTTGGTGGTGATGCAGGAATTATGTTTCTTGCGTTTCTTGCTATGATGGGTGGCTTCGGCGGCGGTTGGGGTGGCCGTGGCCCTATGGGACCTATGACAGGTGATCAGGCTCCTGTATCATCTGCTCAGTTCCAATCTGGCATGAATTTTAATGACCTTCAAGACCAGAATCGAGATATTAACAACAATGTTAATGAAGTATATCATAACCTTGCACAGAACTTCTCTGACAAGTATATGGAACTTCAGCGTGACATTGCTGCTAATGCAGTTACACTTCAGCAGGTCCAGGCTAAACAGGCAGAATGCTGTTGTGCAATTAAACAGGAAATTGCAGGTCTTAACCTCGAGAACGAAAAACGTTTCTCTGCTCTCAACAGTAAGCTTGATCAGTCAGAGATTCAGAGACTTCGTGACCAGGTTCAGAACTTGCAGTCAGATATCCGTATGCAGGGTGTCGTAAGATATCCAGCTGGATATACATTTAATGCTGGTCCAGGTCCATTTGCCGGTGCGCCTCTTCCACCAGTAGGATTTGGAATGTAAGGAGTTTAATTATGCCAGAAGCTAAGTACATTAACACTGAAGCGCTCAGCGCATATACAGAAGCTCTTAGTAAGAAACTTTCAAGAGTATACGACGCTAAAGGTAGCGCTATATACGCTGACACTGCTTACTTAGCTTCTGCTAGTATTGCAAGTCCTTCTATTGACTCAGTAGGACTTTGGCAGCAGGTTAACGGTAACTGGACAAAGATTACCGAAGTAAAACCTGGCTGGGTTTATGACATCACAAATAAGTTTACTACAGACAGTAACTTCATTGATGGTGGTAATGTTACGGTTGCAAAGAACAATAACATTGTTGTTGTGAACACAGGTACAGACCAAAACCCTGTACTCAAGTTTGATCTTCTTGCAATGGGTATTGATCTTGCAGATATCAATGAAACTATTACAAACATTCAGGACGCACTTGCTACTAAAGCAAATGCTAGTGACGTTCCAGATGTTACAGGTAAGCAGGATAAAGAACTGTCCACAGAGCCGACAATTATTATACCTGATCATACTGTAGCAAATACTACAGCACGTACTGCACTGACAACTGCTACAGTTGCTGATGGAGATATTGCATTCCAGGAAGACACAGAAGAGTATTACTATGCTGAAGTTGAAAGTTCTACAATCGCATGGCATGATATTGGTAATACTAAAACTGTTGAAGGTGCAATTAAGCTTATTGGTAGTGTAATGCCGATTAAGCCTATCTCTACAGCAGAGATTCAGGCAATGTTTGCATAGTTATTTTAATTTCCCGGTACGTCCGGTGCTTCTATATTACAGGAGGAAAATATGTATATTGAAAGAGTAACTGCTAAAAGCATAGCAGTAAGTGGTACAGGTAATACAGCTACAACAACTATCACTGTACCTGATACTTTTACACCAGCTGCAGGATGTATATATGACATTCTGTTGTCTGCCCAAGTACCAGTAGCAACTGATGGCACAATTATTGCTATTAGTAATACTGATTTGACAGCTGAACTCTATCAGCCAAACACAGGTAACTACGTTCGAGCTAGAGGACTTGGCTGGCGTAAAGTGTTGCGTGTTGTGTTCTTCGATGACCCAGAACACTTTAATCTACTTGCAGTAAGGAGCTAAGTATGGATATGGAAGAACTTGAATATAAGGAAGAGGTACTTCGTGAGTGCTTCAAAGAAAAGCTTAAAGAGCTTAATGTAGATGGTATGAATGATATGTGCACAATTAAGTGCATTAAAACATATGGAGCATTGTGGCACTATACACATCAATTGCTGCTCGCAGAAAAGGAACATGAGAAACGATCTGAGACACCAACTGAGACTACAGCTGACACAATGGAGATAAAAGCTACTGGCCTTAAGATGGCATAAGGAGACAAATCATGAGTTTCAAAACAATGGATGGGGTAACGGTTTATGATAAACAGGATGTAGATAACCTTCTTGAGCCTGTTGCACAAAACGCTACAGATGCAAAGCAAGCAGCCACAGCTCTCGGGAACAGCAAAGCTGACCGCTCTGAAATGAATCTTGAGTTCAGTGCAGATCGTCAACGTCTTACTGCTCTTGAGAATGGTAAAGCAGACAATGCCGATGTTGCTGCAGATCGTCAGCGTCTTACCACTCTTGAGAATGGTAAAGCAGACAAGACAGAAGTACCAACAATGGTAGCAAATACTGTTAATGATATCATCACAACAAAAGTACAGGCAATAACATCAGATATCAATCATATTGTTGACAATGCTATTGATGATGAACTTGAAGACTATGATGACAGTCATGCAGTAGATGATAAGATTACCACAGCGGTGGATGGTCTTGCATCAGAACAGTATGTAAATCAGGCAATTGCTGCAATTCCGAATCCAGGAGTAGCATCAACAGCTGATGTAACTGCTATCGTAAATCAGTACTTTTAGGAGTGAACTATGGAAAGTATAGCAAAGATGCTTACAAGCGAAACATTTCTTTCTAACATACCTTCAGTATTATTGCTCGTTGTAGCGCTTGCTATACTTGCAAAGATACTAAAGATACGTATCAATACAGACCATATCACTATTGGTGGTGAAGATAAAAAAGCATATTATGAACGCTCAGTTGTCCGTAATCAAGTCAACCAGGCAAAATTATTTTGTATGGCGCTTGAAAATAAAATAATTGCTGTACTCGATGAACCACCTAAATCTGATGGTTATTATGTTAAATATATTCTTGAATGTGTATATGATAAAATTGTCGAGTGGATAATGTATAATCATATTGAGAACACTGAAGAGTATATCGAAAGTAAACAATGGGAGATACAGTCTCTGGTATACTCATTCAATCCACCAGATAAGTTTAAGACACCAGAGTTCAAGGAGCGAATGGACAGATGGACTGCGGAAATAATAGGACGTATGGTTAGTATACGTAAACTATACAATAAGAAAGGAACTAAAAAGGAGAAGTAATGAAATGCTTAAGAAGATCTTTTTGTTTGTTGTTTGTCTTGCTTTTACTTCCTGTGCTACTTGCAGACGTGAACCTGACTCCACAGTACTTGAAGCTCAGAGACAAGCTGACAGACTTGAAGAAGGAATCAGAGCTCGTGACAGAGCAATTGAAAACTGCTACAGAGAACTTGAAGCTATCACAAGAAGAAGCGAAGAAATGGGAGGAGACATCGATGACATTATCGAGCTCCTTGACCTCTATCACACAACAGTACAACGATTGCTTCGAGCAGCTGGTTATAGAACAGACGAAGAACAGGATCTTGAGGAAGACTCTGGTGAGTCTGATAACAGTACTGGTCATCATAATTCTTGGTATAGTAATAGTGTTATACCTGGAACTGACACACAAAACTAATTTCATATAGGAGGAACAAATGGACCCAACAAAAATTAAACCTGTTGATGATGCTATTAATAATGGCGGAGAGATGACTTACAGATCTCTTATACAAGATGCATTATCAGAAGGTAATGAAGCAATTGCAAGCTGGCTGCTTGATAAAGTAAAAACTGCACATGAAGGTTCATTCAATGATATTATTGAAGAGGCTGTAAAAAATGCAAACGTAGAGTCAGAAACATATAAGCCTACTGATCTTGCTAAGAAGTACTGGAATGAGTACTTTCCGGAAGCTGAACAGCAGGATGTAGCTGACGAAGCTACACTTGGTAAGCTTACTCCAGATAATACAGACAACTTGTACACTGAAGACAAACACTTTGGTGAAGAACAGGCAGAAGGTCTTGACAATCTTCTTGAGGGTCTTAAAGACACTCCACATGATAACAGGTGGTAATGTAATGAAATTAAAAGTAGATTATATACCAGATGAAGCAAAGTGTAACACACATCATGGTCTTGATAATGGAATAGCCAGTACTGTAACCATTCACTGGGTAGGTCCATATCCTGGACAGACACCAGAACAGGTACGCAGATATTGGATTGAAAGTAACGGTGAAGCATCTGCTCATTTTATTATTAAAGACGAAGAGTGTTTACAGTGCTGGCCTATTGATCATGCTGCTTGGCATGCGGGTTGCAGACCTGGTAACTATAGCAGCATTGGAATTGAAGTAGTACCGGAGAACACAGAAGGAAGATTCAGTGATAAGAGTATTGCTACTCTTAAAGAATTACTTAATACTTACTTTCCTAAACAACCTCTGGTACGTCACTATGACTGGACAGGTAAAGATTGTCCTAAATATTATGTTGACCGTAATAACTGGGAAGCTTTACTTGAAGCTTTAGGTAGGGGGTAACAAATGCCGATTATTGAAACAGAACAGGAAACTATTAACACAGTTATCGGAAACAGTGAATATCTTGATGAAGAAGGCACTCAGACACTGATAACTATGCTAAAAGATTATGCAGATCAGGAGTTAACTACACCTTTGCCATAGGTAAGTAGACTACTATATTAAAACCTGTTCCTCCAGAGACAAGGTTTTACAGACACTGAGTTTCGTCCTTTCCTCAGTGTCTGTTTTTATTTTCAACTGTGAAGTATTCAGCCAGTATCTGTCTAGCTTTTTCTTTATCACACGCTGCTATTCTTTTGTTAAGGGTTGCTTTGATACCATTAAAGCTTGCATGCTGCCTGTTCTTTATAATCCCTGTATACTTACCGGCATGCGGCATAAGACACTCATACACTTTATTAACTGAACATAATTGTCTGAACCTATCTAGTGATATCTTATCTGTGATATTTGTTAAACCTGTATCAAGTGTACGCTTAACTACAACTTCATTAATAAATCCGTATTTATGACAATGCATACATATAAAGAACATTTGTAGCAAATCTTCATTTAGCACGCAATACATTTCAGGAATGTCATTTAATGCTTTAACGTAAACTTCTCTTCTAATAAGTTTGTTACAGATATATGCTGTAGGGAATGACTTAATCATAAAGCTGTCAAGTATATTCTCATCAAGCAACTCTTCATACTCTTTTAATGTACTAGACACGAATCTCTTGTTTACATCTTCACGTATTTTTGGTACCTTGTCTTTGAATGTCACAGGTATTCCAGCCCCCTGTAATACATCACAAAAGTGTACTGCAGCGTAGCAGTATAATTTAGCAAGAGCTCCTGGTACAAGTATATCATCACAATCTAACATCAGTACATACTCACCGTTAGCGTACTTGATAGCTGTTCTACGTGCTTCAAGTAATCCTTTATTACTGACATGCTGAATGTATGTAAGCTTAATATTATTAAAAGCAAGATACTTGTATATTATATCTGTACAAGATACATCACTTCCATCGTCAACAATGACTACCTCGAAAGAGTCCAGACCTTTAGCTGCTTGTACTACTGAGTCAAGGCATCTTTCAAGATACTGTCGCATATTGTAAACTGGAATGCAGACAGATACTAATATCATAGAGGATGCTCCTGATACCACACATCAAATGCACCAGTTATCCGTGGGAACAGATCTTCAAACCAGCCACGTACCATATCATCCCACTTGTGCATGTTGTCACTATCACCAGGGCCACAGCGTCTCTGTAACATATACATCCATTGACGCAAGTTTGTTGTGATGATAACATTAGTAGCAAGTTCTGTCGGTAACACGTCTCTAGCACGTGACGGTGCCTTACCATGGTTAAGTAACTGCTGATATGCAATTTCATCATGTCTGTAGCACTCAAGCTCAAACTCTGTTACGTCTGGCTGCTCAATTATCTCTATCTCCTGGAACTTTTGATAGATAGTTGAGGACTGTGTTACTGCACAGTGTCTGTGACGTACAAGAGCATGTGATGTACCACGGTCTACCGTAGACTTGAGTGTGATGTTCATATGCTCGAACACTGAATGATGCCCACGCTTGATACAGCCAAGGGCTCTGTTCATACAAGCTTCTCTAGCCATTTTACTATTGTATGCTTCACCTGCACATCTGCCAATGAATACAAGAACATCATTTTCTGATGGAAGATCAGAAGCTCCCATATAATAAACTGACATCGGAATTAATTTCATTACTTACTCCTTTATCTTAAGAATAATGTATACTATTAGCGCAAGTAAAGCAACAGCAAATGTAATCCATACTGGTGCAAATACCCAGATCCATCTCCAAGTAATAACTTTGCAGAGCTTAAGCACTATGAACACTATAGTAAGTGTCCAAGGTAAGCCTAACCCTGCATTTACTGGCGTACCATTTCTACTCATTACTTACTCCCTGTGGAACCAAATCCACCTGTTCTTTCTGTTGATTCATGCTTCCAGTCTGTACAATCACATACTGGACAGCATTCTATCTGTGCTACACGTGTTCCTTTTGGCAATTCAATACGTCTATCTGAAGTATTGTATAAAGGCACATGTACTTCCATGCCCGAATAATCTGAGTCAATGATTGATGTAGGCTGTACTAATCCATACTTAATCATAAGACTTGATCTAGGGTACATTACAATCTTGAACCCGTTAGGGATTTCAAATCCAATCTGAAGTGAGACCATTTTAATCTCACCTGCTTTAAGTACAAGACGTTCTGGCAGTGTCACGTCTGCACAAGCAGCTTCTTTTGTTTTGTATACAGGCTCGATACCATTATCACCAAGCTTGATACATTTGCATCTTACAGTCATGCTATACTCCTTATGTATATACCTTCCGGGTATACAAATATTTGTGATGCTAAATTAAATGTCTCACGTAATGTAAGACCTTTTGTTTCTATAATACCTGCTAAGACCTGTATCTCAGCAGTACACCAGCCATAAACAGCGTACTTATTTTTCATTATATCCTCTTCATCTTTTTAAGTATATCCTTAGCCTGTTTAACACAGGCTAGTATTGCAGCCCATTCTCCTTCAGTAAATGATTCTGTTGTCCAGTTTACAGAAATCTTTAAGTGATCGTCATAAGTAAAATGAGCACTGCTAGAAACATTACCAACTCTCTTTACATCAATATAATTAGCTGAGCCAAAAGTCCATTCAAACTCTTTCATCGTTCTACCCCTCCAAGTTTATCCGCCCATCGTTCCCACGGTAACTTATAATAATACCTTGAATTAATCTTAAATAATCTGAATACTATATTGCCAAGCAGCGATGGTAAACCAATCAAGATAAGATATAACGGGCCAAGTATTCTTGACTGCTTCTGATGACCATGCTCATGATATATACACTTATACAGTGCCCAGTCTGCCGCGGCATAGTACATACTGTCAATGATAATTGTATCCCCAAGAGACACACCAGATCTAAACCATGGTTTAAAGTATACTGTAACCAAGTTACCATCTTTCATATAGTAAGGATGATATCTTTCAGCCTTAATACTACATAAACTACCAATGATATTCTGTGGTAACTGCCACAAGAATAAAAACAAAAGCTTTAATAGTTTCATTAGTGTGTCCTCCTATCTGTTATATTTATCCAGTACCTTTTTAATATCACGTACTGCATCATGAAAATAATTACATTTATTATAGGCGGCGTCTTCATTGCCTCTAACATGACAAAGTCCTTCTGTCTCTACACAGGTATAACATATCACTTTAGTCACAAACTTAGCTGCAATATTATGATGCTTCATTTGTGTGACCAAGTCTAGCTTCTTTCTAAACATTAGTGTGTCTCCTTATAATCTTTATTAAAGAATGCAGGATCAAAGTTACCTTTCTGCATCTCCAGATATATATCATCTGACCAGTATCCCCAGTTAGGACCTAGCTCACACGATGCTTTAATAGGTACAAGCAATCTGTCTTTATATACACTACCCATGATTCTTTGCAATTCCACTGCTGCCTCTGTACCTTCCTTATTAAAAGGTACAGAATTAACCTGCTCATCATGTACAAGCAAATGTAATGTAAGTACATCATATATACCCGCATCATAAGCAGTAAGTAATGCTTGCTTAAGAATATCTGCTGCTGTTCCCTGAATAAGTTTATTAAGCATCTTGTAAAGGAAGTCATTAATCTTGCCAGTTGTAGGATCAAACTGTGGCTTAGGCTTATGTAATCGTCTGCCACCCATTGTGTCTATATATCCCTGAAGCTTAGCAACATCTTGATATACCTTCATAGTGTCTTTAACTACCGGGAACTTCTGATGATAGTTATAGTATACTTCTTTTGTAAATGTTTCAATATCCTTGCCTTCTTCTTTAGCCAGCTTTTCAAACAAAGGATAATTCTTTTCCATTGCTGTCTGCCAGCCCATGCCATAGATACAACCATAATTAAACGTCTTTACGACCGGACGATAAGTAATACCTGTCATACCCATTACAATATTATGAAGGTCTGCACCTTGTCGCATTTGTTCACGGAACCATTCAGCCTGTTGTCCTTTAGCAAAGTGTGCAAGTAATACAGCTTCAATCTGTGAGTAGTCATCAGCAGCTAACATCTGACCCTCTTCAGGAAGAAACAGTGCTCGCATGTCCTGTGAGAAGTCATCACCGTGACCTTTGTTACGTGCAGGGATCTGTTGCAAGTTGGGACGCATACAGGAGAAGCGGCCTGTTACTGTACCACCGCCACCTTCTTCACGTAGCATAGGTAAGAAGTCACAATGAATACGGCCATTAATAACTGACTGAGTTAATGAACCTTGTAAGAACTTACTGAGAATTGAATGATAATTTTTATATTCAAAGATATCAGTAATAATCGGATGATGTATGCGTACTAAAGCGCCTTCACCCCAGGACTGATTTCCAGTTGGAGTTTTAACAGGACTTCTGATACCCATTGCATTGAGTGCTTCACCAAGCTGCTTTGAACTGTTTATAATTGCACCATTGATACCGTACTTTTTTATAAGTTTCTGTTCAACAAGTTCCTCTTTAGCAGATACTTTTTCAATAAGTGCATTAGCACGCTTTGTATCAAACCTGATACCTGTCTTCTTCATTCTAAGAAGAATAGGAATAAGTCTGCACTCCATGCTGTATACATTCTGCAAGTTCTTCATCTGCTTTTCCTGGGCATGATACAGATTAAACGTTGCCCTACAATCCTGTCTATTGTATTGCATCATCTTCTGTTTGAACTCAGGGAACTCTCGCCAGAGGATAAGAGAATTAGACCATACATCTCCTTTCCAGGTATCAGCTATAAGTGCTGTCATCTCACTATCAGTTAGTAACTCTGATTCACCTGTCTCTTTATTAAAGACACAGTTACCTTCTACCATTCCTTTTTTGAAACCTTTAGCACAGCCCCTCATTTTCTTTTGCCATTCATCAAACCATGCTTCAATAGTCTCTGACTTGTTCTTACCTTTTATTCCAGCACGTTTACAACAGTCATCAAGATTTAACGGTGCATATTCATCAATCAATGCAGCACGTGTCATTGTATCGTGAATAATACCCCGAGGCATTGTATCATACTTAATGTACATCCAGCCATTATCATGTAAGCAGTTATGCCATGTGATATCTACTTCAGGATCTGCAACAAGATCCAAACACTGCTGCTTTTGCTGCTCATCATCAAAATCAAATACTGTATCAATGCCATCACCATAAGCACCACAGCACAAGATCCTTGCATCAGGATCTGTAAGATAATTACCGTACGTTTCAACGTCCATTGCTATCAGTCTATGACTCATTGTTTTACCTCACGTGACCTGTTTTCTTCTGCATTACTTTATCCAGCAGATCTTTTACATTCTGTGTCCATATCCCATAACGTTTAATATACTCAGGCAGTACGAAACCACGTGAGAGTTTTTCTTTATCTGCATCTTTACATGCGGCCCAGTATATTGACAGTGCGTGTATTATGATATGTGTCTCAGCAAAGTTTAAATATAACCTTATAGGTTGTCTATCTTCATCATCAGGATATATATTTGACAAAGGTTTCTTTTTCATAATTACCTCTCGCTTGCATTACCCCATAAAAGTTTTTCAGTTTCTCTCAACAAGTTCTGATAGAATGTTTCTGTATATCCTTTTTCAGAGTGTTGCCCATACCATTTTCCTAGCAGTTCTCTTGCTAGTGCATTTTCTTTTTCAAGTTCTGCAATTCGCTTAAATGCCTTTTCAAGATTTTCTTCCGCATAATGAGCAATATTCGCCCAATCATTAGGGCTGTCATCATCACTATATGGCTCTGTTGGTCTGTCTGCATAATAGTCTTTTTCAAGTTCTTCTTTACTCATTTTCTTTTATCTCCTGAGCGCAGATGCATCACGCTAGATTCAAGGTCAATACCTGCAACTGTATCACGGCCTGCTGAACCTTCGTGCCATTCATTCTTAAAACAGCGTTTCATCTTCTTATCCAACTCGTCGATAATAGGAAAACCTGGAGCATAGCTTAAGCCTTTAAGACGTTCTGGATGCTTTTTTGGTGATAATGTTTCATGGAAAATGTGTTGTGCAACACGCATGATTTGTGGATTGGTAAGATGATCTTTATATCGATCTAAAAGTTCTTGTAGTTCTTCACCGAACTTATCTGCTATTTCCCCCATAGCTGGCCTCCTAATAAAAATGTAAAAATCGTGGTTACCGGTTCTATTTCTAAACTAAGGCCCCACTACCTGCATTCGATTTTTGCAAGCTGTAGTACTGTGAGGTCTACATGCGTTTCACATGTGCTGATAACCACGAACGCTCAGGCATCAATGGCAGTAGGTACCTGGACTCGCTTGCGCTTACTGCATTCCGGTCATGCAGCTGACCAACCTCTGTGCCCATAACACCAGGAGGATTCCTTCCCTAAGGAGCTCAGTATGAACATAACTGAGTATTTGGGTAGACAGGATTCGAACCTGCGGAATGACGACACCAAAAGCCGTTGCCTTACCACTTGGCTACTACCCATGGTGTCAGTCTTTTTGATACAACAGGTGACTGACAGTTCCTGCCGGCAATCTATCAATGTTGGGTGGGTTATTGATAGATTAATATGGAATGTCTTCAGGCATATCTTCTATGCTTTCAGACGCACCAGTGGACTCTGTTGATGTGTCTTTAGGGTTACGAAGTTTCTGTAAACCAAATACAGTAACAGATAAATTAGTATGCATAACACCATCATTACCTGTATAAGTATCAGGCTTAAGTTCTCCTGAGCCTGCAACCAAAGTACCTTTAGTGAAGGCAGCTGCAGCTTTTGCTGCACGCTCTCCCCACCATTTAACTGTGATCCAGTTTGTATATTTATAATCACCGTAGCCATTATTCTGTGCTACAGACATTTCAACAAGCTTCTTGCCACCAACATCTTTAACAACAGCATCACGTGACAGACATCCCGTGAATGCCCAATTATTTAAGTCAGCCATTACTTCTTTCTCCTTGCACCTAACTGTGCCTTAAGTTCCTTTAACCAAAGATGTTCTTTCTTGCGGTCAATGCACTTACCATTTATGTGAGAACCAAAAGTTCTGTTAGTATGCTTACGCACACCATTTCTATGATGTTTAGATACTGGCATTACTTATCCCTCCATTTTGGTTTCAAGTACATACAAGAACATTGCGTTGACTGCGATCTGTGCAAAGTGGCTGACGTCACCATCTTCCAGATTTCTGAATTCCCCTTTACGGATTGCAGCCACGTGACGACGAAGAGCAGCATAGTATCTGTTCTTAGCGTCTTCGACCTTCTGCCACGAATTAGGGGAATACTTTTTAGCACCCTCGGTAAGTACTCTTGCCATCTCTTCTTCGAAGTCAACGTCAAGTAAGTCATATCTTAATTTATCCTTGTCATCTTTTCTGCCTACTGCAGGAACAGTAAACGGTTTATTTATTGGCATAATTATCTCCATAGATAAAAGAAAGCCGGTAACTAGACTTGCCCACTTACATGAGAGCTGCTTTATTTAGTCTCCCACATAACGCGTCAGTGGTGCACATGTTAGATTATCTAGTATACCGGCAAGTTTACTTATTAAGCATCTTCATCAGGTTCAATACTTGAAGTGATTGAAAGAACTTCTTTTGTAATAAACTCGAGTTGCGGTTTGATGTTATCTACAAAGAGATCCTTTGGAACGATTGTATCTTTTACAGCGCGTGTAAAGCGTGCAATCTTTCCATTTGGTTTCTGTGGGTTAGGAACGATCTCAAGCTGAAGGTTCCAGCAGAATCCGAAGATTGGTGCATGTGCTCCATTAGGAAGCAAAGATGTCTTGAGCTGTGTGTTCCAAGACTTACATGCTCTCATTGATCCAACAGTTGGGTTGAAGTAAAGGATACCTGCTTCAGGATGATCAGGCAACATAACTGCATATACATACAATTCCTGTACTTCATTGTCTGTTGCAGGGTTAATCATCTTTGGATAACCCTTACCATTCTTAGGCTGAACTGTTTTAACTTCGATTTCGCCTGGTGCGTATCGACCAACTGTTCCGTATGGTGGTTCACTGCTTCTTTCAGACCAGATAGTTCTAAATGCAACAGGTACAACACGTACCATCTCACCATAGTTTTCACCTGTCGCAGTGTTACGCCAAGTACCTGCAGGGTTCTCTTCTGACTCTGCTGTTGACTCTGGTTGTACCATGCTCAGGTAACCAACGGCCTGTTCTTTGGAAGTGATTGAATCCAATCCCTGTCCTTCCATACCGTCCAAAAAGCTCATGTCTTCTGTCATAAGTTCCGATGCCCCAGCGCGTGGGGTTGATTTAGTAGCTGGCATATAGCTACCTCCTTAAAATAATTTGTAGTTATATTATACTGTACTAACAGTAAATATACTGATTTCAATTGAAAATGTTTACAGTTGCTTCAACATTTTCGCTTCAAGTGTTTTAGGTATAATACCTTGTGCAATACTCATCATCTCCGGTATTGTACAATATATCCATTTACCTAAGGTTCTTGCACCATTTAATACTTCAGTAGGAACAAATGCAATAAACTGTCCTTGATGATATGTAGAAGGTAAATTTGATTTTTCAATAATAGTGAACTCTTCAATAGTGAATTGTCCATCTGCACACACCCTACTTACCATACGATTCACACCACCAGCTACACCTGTTATATTAAGATATGACACAGGAACAAAAGGAAATATCTGTACGTGCTTAATAGGTGATCTAACAGGTGTATTAGTTACACGATACATCATACCTGGTGGAACATCATCACCTGTAATAGGATACACACCTGTACCACTCACAAAGATATCTTCAACAGTTTCCCAGAACCTTCTAGCAGGTTCAATGTAATCATGCAATTTAGTTGCAAGAGTATACTCCCATATAGGGTCATCATACTTTATAGGATCACTCATTCTTTATTCTCCCACTGTTCATTATATTCATCAATTTCAGAATCCATCTGTTTGATTAATTGTGAATTAGCCCTAGACTTCCAGTAGCCAACCTCATTACGTTTCTTATAGCCAAGAAGACCTGATGGAATCATATCATTCCAAATATCATCGTGACTATACCCAAGTACCCTGAGTAAACGATACGTCGGGAAGAAGAGTCTTTGTCTATCACCGTCGTACTCTTTAGCCGACCAGAAGCGTCCAGTAATGATGTCACCTGCTGCTTTCTGATATTCTTGTCGTGTCGGGTACAGTGGTTTTCCATGTCGCTTTTCAAGTTCTGAAAGTGGTCTGTTCTTCCACTGCTCATACAATGGCCTCCAGTCTATTGTATAAATATGTCTCCAGTCTTCAGCTACAAGTTTCTGTTCACCTTCAACAAGTAAATTGTATGCAGCTGTTACACGTGGCATAGTTAAAGGTGAGCGAGTAAGTCTTGCAGGATCTGCTGTAGACTCATCAAAGATTAATACATCACTTACAGTAGTACATAGATAAGCATGCAACCATTTATATTCATCAATAGTTACTGGTGCATCTGCTACACGTATCAATAAATGATATGACTTAGCACCTGAGTACACAATTCTAGCAACTACACCCTTATTAAACAGCTTCATACTTTCTGTATAAGATGTCTTTAACCGTTCCTTATAAAGGTCTTGTGCTTTTATTGTTGCACCCTCGCCATATTTATCAACGTACTCTTGTGCATTGATTTCTTCTTGTCGCTTTTGTATTGCTGATGGTGTATCTGATTCTAACAAGAACGTATCCATGTACTGTACATGCTGTGACTTATCTTTAAGATCCATAGTGCCAGGCTTCATCTCATTAACAGTCTCAAAGCATCCTTCAGCATTCACTCTAAAGTTTCTATCTACCCTTAATCTTTCACCCGTTCTTTCTGGTGTATGTTCTGGTAATACAGTTTGAGTTTCAATCTTACCTATAGGATTCTTACGTGAATCTTCTACGAGGCAAAACTTTGCAGCTGGAGCAGTTCTATATCTACCTTGAACATTAGTAAAGCCACCTAATAATGGTTCCATATCAGGAACAATTGCTAAGCCATACTCTGCTATTAACCACGGTCCACAGTCATATATTGTACGCTCAACAACTGAATGTGTGAATGGTTTATTAGTTGTTGCTTCATAGAATACAAGGGGTCTGCACAATGCAACAAACTTCGAATGCTCTTTGAATGGTGGTACAAACTGCATAGCACCAGGAAAGTTAATTATGTTACTAAGCTTCTCATCATCAAGCTCTACGACTACTTTATTCTGTAGTAATGTTGCTTTAATAAATGGCGCTATAGCACGCATAATACTTTCGATTTCCGTATTCTCTGATGTACGTGGTAAAGTGAAACAACGGTTGTAAGCTGCAGTCTTAGGAAACTGTCTTAGCTTTACCGCGGCTATGTCCGCTCTTGTAAAGAGCTCATGCTTAAACTGAGCAATCAAATCTGCATCTTCCTGGAATGGCGTACCTACTTGATGATACTCTGCATCATAGCCATAAAGCTTTGTGAATACTTCATCAGCAAGCTGTGATTCTTTACGTGTGAAATGTTCATCTGCTTCCATAATCATAAACCTTCGTTGATCTTCCCTGCCATCAAACTTTATCGGAACATCTTTGTTCGTAGTCATGATGAAGTCTGTGTAGCTTTCTTGATATATCGGGTCTACACCTTTCAGTTCCTTGCGAATCGTAGTAGCAGTCGCACGTGATTTCAGGGCGCCAGCGGGATTTCTTCGGTCTTCTAATTCCTTCTCCTCTTGACACACAATAAGAGCATCTGCATAATCCGCGTTGAAACGGGCTGTAGAATCGTATTGATCCGATACAATCACGTTCTCTTTCCCAAAGAGACCCTTGCATATAACCTCCGCAAATGTTGTCTTACCAGATCCTTGTGCTCTTGATACAATGATCGGTACTACCTGTGTTTTTACAGTAGGATAAAGAAGCTTAGCACGAAGCCAAGCAAGCAACCACATATAACACTCGCCAGCGATATGCTCGATATATGTGTACAAGTGTGAAGTATCTCTTCCAGTCTCTTTTGCGAAAACCGGGAATGGTTTTGCAACATTGAACGCATCTCTTTCAACATTGTAATAACCTGACGGCACCGTATAATCCCTATAATAAAGAGGACGATGAATTCCATTTGACTGCTCAGCAGCAATGTATGCTTTATTATAATACTCATATCCTTTTGGTACCCATGTTTTTCGCGTAAGTTTATTACCATTACGCTCTTCATAAAAGAGAAGATTACCATAATAATCTATGAAAGACTGTACAGTAATCACTTCTCCTTTATGTGATACGCAGAAAAACTTATGCGACATATTACTAAACAACAGCTTATCTAACTGGTGGTCGTGTGCCCATTCGGCAGTTTCTTTTGCGTCCTGGAATCCCTGTCCCTCACGCATTTGTATCTCACCACCAAGTATCTGCATCTGTTGTTCTGCTGACTGATATGTTATTCCATAAACATTATCATGAAGCTCTTGCTCAGTCATGTCGACTTCCTTATAGTTTATTCTTTTTCTTCAAGCCACACTGCTTCTTTAATCTGAATATCATCAACAGACTTAAACAGGTTAATGAATTTTGGTGACGCTGTCTTAGCTGTCTCACCCTGCGGGTATGTTTCCAGGAACGCACGCTGATTGATTACATTGCAGAATGTCGTCTGTGCTGTATGCTTTGCAAGATTGTCATACTCTTCATGCTTAAATTCTTTAGGAATACCTGACACTTCAACTGTTGCTGACTTCATAGAAAGTACACCAGCAATAGCAATTTCAAAATCAATACGATATACAGCGGTCTTGCCTGCTACATCTTTTATTGCTTCATCAGATAATTTATTTGCTATCTTCTTTACTTTACTACTCATCTGCTTCCCCTCTTGTAATCTTTACTTCTTCAATAGTTATATAGTCAATGTTCTCAGCATCAACTAAACAAGTCTTTTTGTTTGCATTTGCAACACGAATTGTACCACCAGCTTTATACAGCTTTTCAATCTCATTAATAACTGAACCTTCAATAGCTTTATCATCTGCTGATACAGGTACCTCTGCATATGAGAAACCAAAATTAAACGCACCACTAGTACCAGACTTGAACATAAACTGTGCGCTTACATCAACTGATACACTGACTGTAGGTTCTTTTGTCTCTTCTCTTTCTCCATCTCTATTCATTAATTACCTCCTTCTGGTATAGACAGTTCTGCGTACGATACTTCCTGGAAATGAATACATGCAGGAATATCGTCTACAGTAAACTTCTGTACACCACCTTTAAGACCAAGCCCATCCATCAAGAATGCTTTAAGTGAATTAGTATTTATGTCATTCTTCTCTGTAAATGGTATCCCACCCTTTTTAAGCTTATCAATGTCAGCACCTGCTACATTAGCAACTGATTTGATAAGATGCTCACCCTGATTCTTACGAAGCCAGTCGGACATGACTCTACGATCATCATCGTTTTTATTAGGCTGCACATAATATTTATGCAGTACATTTATCTGACCACCGTTAGCAAGAGTCATGCTGGTAAGGCCTACGCTGAACATCTCCTGTGGTAAAATTACATTGGCAAAATGTTCATACTCTTTCTTTGACTGCTCATACTCTGCTTCTTTGGCCAGCATGTTCTTACGTAATTCTATAAGATGCTCACCTAACTTAGACAGGTTCTTAAGAACTTTCTTATCCTGCTTGTCTACTTCAAGATAAGAGAGATCGTCAGTGCTATTTGTTTCTGGCATTATGTATCTCCTTAGACATTTTTAATACAAGATCTTGGTCCTGTACTTTCTGCTTTGTTTCAGCTACTGTCTTCTGAAGAAGCTGTGTCTGCGTATCAAAACAGGTTTGGAATATTGAAGTAAAGATCTGTTGCTTCTGCTCTTCAGTAAGGGCAGCTGGCATATCTTTCTCAACCATCTCATAAGACTGCAGCATAGCATCATACATACTGTCTGCTATCTTATTAACACCTTCACGTAACTGCTTTTTCTGTTCATCAGTCATAATTTATAATAATATCATAAAAATTATCAATTAAATTATTTCAATTGAAAGTTAATTATGACATTCATATTTTGTAAACTTCCGGTAAAACTCTTCCTGCTCCCGGCAGAAGATTTGCCCTGACATATTACAGTAAGCCACATACTTTTTCTCTTCACGACCGTTAGTACATTCTATCATATCAGTCTGTATAACAGCATATACGTTACCGGTCTTATTATGAATATAAAGATTATCAGCTAACATTAGTCATTCTCCCTTACTACATGACGTTTACGTGGTGGATTATACAGTAACATCATATCCATGATAAACTTAAGCCTGCGCATTACATCTTTATCATGTCTGTAATATCTGAACAGCCAGTGAATAAACTTATGTGTTTCCCTGTTCACAGGAATAAATTTTCCTGTGTTAGAGAGATCAGTATAATGCTTATCGTTCATATCCAGATGATGCAGGTTCCAGTCACGGAGTAACGGCTCATTAGTAAGATAATCTTTCTTATCAAACATGAGTCTTAGCTTCTGTCTAAAACGTGACCAGACAGTTGAGCGTCTGAACTGTTGCTTTTCTTTATTATTCATTAGCTTAATCTCCTCATGTCGTCTTCTTTAATTAATGCACGTGGCACATGGTATATCTTATGTGGATTGTTATCTTTAACAAGTAATGCATAAGTCATACCTGCAATGAAGATGCAGCCAAGTATACGGTCACAAGAAGCGATGAGTTCCTGTGTAGCTGGTGATGACTCAGTACCACCTTCAATGAACTCTACTTCTGCATTAGCTGGATCTGACTGCACTTCTTTTTTATGTGATATTACTGGAGCTGGTGTTGATTCTTCAGGTTCATCATACACTACCTCACCAGTAGTAGGATCAAGATGTGGTTCACCTTTCTTCTTAGTCTGCTTTGGTTGTCTCGGCGTTGAAGAACCTGATCCTCTGCCACGATACTCTTTATACAACTGCTTCTCTTCATCAGTAAAGTATTTATATACAATCTTTACATTCTCACCAGTAGACACTTCAACCTGTGGCCAGATGAACTTACCATCACGAAGTTCACAAGCAACAGATCTTGGCATGTCTACTGACAAGTCTTCCCCAGTACCAGGGTCTTTAAAGTACCCTGAACTGTTTGCATAAGCCGGATCATAACTTGCCATACTAACTCCTATGCATACCACTTACTAACTTTATTATAAGCTTCAACTACTTTTTTGTAACCAAGAGCTTCCAACAAATCACACAACACATTATCTGCATCAGCATGTGCTTCTTCGGTATCATAGTTTTCCTGTGCTTCTTTTAACCTTTTCATATAAGGTCTAAGGTCAAATGATTTTGCCATTAGTCATCCTCCTCATCAACATATTCTTCTACAGGTAACTGTTCATACTGTAGTTCACCTATACCACAAACAGGACATACAAAAGTAATCTCTTCACCTTCATGCTCTGTTGGTATACCAACTTTATCCTGTATATGACTACAGAAGTCACATACAAGTTTAGTTACATAGTGTGTCCTAACTGGTACTAGTGCCACGTCTTACCTCCTGTCTTATATAATCACGTAGACTGGTTGCATCATCAAGTACATAATGTGGCAACACATTACCATGTCTATCAATATAATTATCAATAGCCTTAGCTACAGCGATATCATAAAGACGTGCCTCTTCATGCATAGCTAATGCTGTACCTAGAGCTACATACCAACTGGTACGTTGCTTACCTTCTGGCATTTTAGATGTAATATGCTCAACAAGTCTTATAGCTTTTGTCTTATTCCATTTGGTTTCTGACAATATCCACTTGGCTTTATTATTACAACCAGAAGGATTCCTATGATGTCTGCCTCTATATACTACTGCTATTAGTGTTTACTCCTGTCCTTTGATGACTTGATTTCAATATAATCATCAGGCTTAATATCAGGTAACAAGGTCAAGTATGACACATGCCTTCCATCTTGATAACTACGGATATGGCATGTTGCATAACGCTCTTCATTCTCAGGTGCATTTACCTCATACCATTTTTGTATAGCTGTGTCCAATGCAGCAAGTGCTCTCTTTAACTGCCTAGTTTCTTTTCTAGACCATCCTTTAGTCATTACTTACCTCCTTCCTTGTACTTCTTGGCACTAAAGGAACCTGTGCCATCAACTAAAGTTGAACAGTCCCTTACATGCTGTCGCATACAATCTTCACATAGAAACATTGTAAGCACAGCAGACTTCATAAAGAAACTAGCTTTTCCCCCACAGCCATTACAGACTGCAGGATACTTACATGGTTTAACTGTAATCATTATACCACCTCTTCAATATTCTTTTCACGGATATAGTCAAGTAAGTTCTTCTTCATCGCCAGGGATCTGTTGATAGTCTCATCAACTTCTGCTGCTGTATAATCTATATACAAGCATGGATGCTTCTGTCCCATACGGAATGTTCTAAACTCTGACTGCTGTCTTATCTCCATACTAAATGTATTAGAATAGTAAAGTGTTGTGTGTGCAATCTGCAGGTTAAATCCTCTGTGTACCTTAGTACTGTTAGCTACTAAGATATCAAGGTTACCTGCTTTGAATTCATCTACACCACCAATTACTTTCCAACCTGTAAACAATCCTGTACGATAACCAGCTTTCTCACACAGCTCATATATTCTTGCAGCTTCAGCGGAGTAACGTGTAAGAATAAGCAATGGCTTATCTACCTCTGCTACGTCATGCATAAGTGCATCAAGCTTAGGATTTGAATCTCCTAACCATACTACTTCACTTGGTGACAAGTCAAAGTAATTAAGGTTAGCATCTTCATCAAGCAATCCTTCAAAGTCTGTCTCGTCTATTGCTTTCTGCCCCATGATAAATCCAGAAGAGATCTGCTGCAAACGCAAGTTGACTACAAGTTTATTTCTTGCTGTCGCTGTGTAAGCACCATACTGTGCAAGGAGATCTTTCTTCATAGAATTATACACTGCTTTCTGTGTATCTGACATGCCTACATTACGCATAACATATTTAACTGGTGGCATGTCCACACAGTCAGTAAGCTTACGGAACATTGCAATTGGTTCAAGCAACCTCTTAAGTTCATCAGCATGTTTATATGGACCCAAGAACTTATCCTGATGCATAATAGTCATATAAGTATCTTCGGTACAACCAAATACCTTACGTGCTTCATCATAACACTTACAGTTCTTAATACCTTGCCAGGTACTTTCAGTAAGCAATACATCGATATCACGTGCACCAGCTGCTGTCTCAACAGTCAAACGTGTAAACATACCATAGTGTGCTTTGAATGAGTAATAGTTTCTACCAAAGAAATTAGGATGTACGAACTCAGTGATAGCCCAAAGATCCATAGGACCATTGGTTACAGGTGTACCTGTAAGCACTGCACGATATGGACATTTCTTTACAGATGCAATAACTGCTTTACCTCTACGCTGTACATTGTTAAACTCATACAATATACGCTGTGAACGTTTGCTGCTTGGATTCTTAATTGATGTTGCTTCATCAACAGCAATCATATAATTATTAGAATTAGCCCAAGCAACAACCTCTTCCCATTTGTGTGGCTGACTAAACGTATCAACATTAACAGACACAAACTTAAACAAGTCATCAGTATCGAACTCATACATTTCTTTCTGGCCACCACGTCCTCCTATACATTGTGCTTCGAAATCTATGGTAAGCTCCTGCCACATTACACCATCATGATTTACATCAACACCATTGACCAGTTCATCATACCATTGTTTATGTACATCGTTTGGTGCAATGACAAGTATACCTTTGATCAAACCTTTAAGGAATTTATACTGCGCAATATAAAGAGTAGTAAAAGATTTACCACATCCCATTTCAAAGAACAGCTCTATGTCCTCTGCGTCTTTGAACTTTTCAAATGCTTCGATCTGATGTGCATAAGGCTCGAGATGAGGACGTGTATTATCATAGCGAACGGTAACAGGTTTCGCGATGTTACGTTTGACTCTTGTTTTTTTCGGGGTGCACACGACTGGCTTGTCATCTGCTGCCTGTTCTGTATTCTCTGGAC
>Ga0326511_10000893_pt1 | contig 25610 bp, 31 predicted proteins | sample 0_2496_0518_D_FD_203701 | JGI IMG/M metagenome (GOLD analysis project Ga0326511, IMG submission 203701) | Bovine rumen microbial communities from UC Davis, California, United States - 0_2496_0518 | ecosystem: Host-associated > Mammals > Digestive system > Stomach > Rumen | place: USA...
AGCCTACTCCTTTAAGGAGAAACATTATGGGAATGCTACTTAGACGCAGATATGAGGAACACAACAATGTCACCACGACAAAGGTTCTTCATGAAGAGAAGAAAGTAGAAAAGGCAACAGAGTCCGTCAAGGACGAGAAGCCTAAGACAGTCAAAAGAGGCAGACCAACCAAGCAGTAAAGGATAAGGACGCTGATTATGGATGAAATCAAACAGAGAGTCATGCAGATGCTATTTGATTATCTGACGGACTCAGAAGACAGCACCATGGTTAGTGTCTTTGCCGACAGAGCAATGATGGCTTTCAGAGAGTACAGGAATTATCCAAGCACTTGGGAAGATGAAGCTATTGTTGCTGACATGACCAAGCATATCAGTTGCATATCGGACTTAGCGTTGTATGAGTGCATCCAGCAAGGGGCCGAGTTTCAATCGATGCACATCGAGTCCGGCTTATACCGTATGTGGAATAACAAGGGCAATGTATTCACGCAACATCGCATAGTTCCGTTTGTGACTGTATAAAAGACGGTGCATGGTACAGGCCCTCCACTGTATCGTAGGGAGTGCTTCTGTGGGCGGTTGGGCAAGGCACTAAAATTTTGGGGGAAGAGACATGAGGTGTTTACTTAGGCAGACTCAAGAGTTGTGGTTTTCTGCCAAATCCATGGGATATACAGGCATTGATGAGACATCTGTTTACACCAAGCCTGAGATGCACAAGTTTTCGGTATCTGCTACTGGCAGTACTCCTGAAGACTATGCGGTCGGTATTGTTCCTGATTATGACAGATACATAACATCTTTTGACCGCAAGTTTCAGCCTATCGAGGGTATGCAGGTTTGGGTTGATGTTGAGCCGGAACTCGACAATGACGGCAACCTTGTCATGACAGATGACGGAGAGCCGACCGTGCCGCCGGATTATACGCTCAAGCGTAAAGTCGATACCAAGATGGGCAATGTGGCTCGATACCTTATCAAGAAGAATGGTGACGAGGTAGGTGATTACCGTGGTTATCAAAATTAATGGCTTGTCAGAGAAATCGCTCAGAGAAGCAGCTGATAAGGTTGAAAAGCTTAAGGAAAGCTATGAGGCGAAGAACAGAGAATTTGTCACCGAGTTGCTCAAAGCTGGAATTAGAGTCGGCAGTGAGTCGCTTAGTGGCAAAGGAGATTCTGAACCACCTAGCTTTGACGAGCCTCATGTCGTTGTAGGAACAACAGATGGCACGATGACGGCAACTCTTATCCTGAGAGGCGAGGATGTCGCTTTTGTAGAGTTTGGAGCCGGTATCCACTACAATGGCAATCCTAACGGATCACCGCATCCCTTGGGTGTTGAGTTGGGATATACGATTGGCTCTTATGGTCACCATCATGGTCTTGAGGAAATGTGGACATACAAGGATGAGAACGGCATTGATGTCGTGTCCTACGGTACAGAAGCCACGATGCCATTATGGAAAGCAGAGGTAGCCATAAAACAGCAGTTTATATCCATAGCAAAAAGTGTATTCGGGAGTTAATCATGGCAGACATCATTCAGAATCCCATTGAGGAGATATATGGACGCTTCGTATCTGAGTGTGTTGAGAAAAACATCATAGATGCAAGCAGCATATCCTTTGGGAAGTCGGACGTTGGTGCTGTTCTCCCATGGGTGGCTTTCAAGCCTATGACAAACTACACTTGGATACAGGCAAGGGACCTCTCAAATAACGAGAATGCCATCATCGTTAATCTACAGATTGAGTGCTTCGCAAAGACAGAATCCAGGGCAATGAGGCTTGAGGATGAAACCAAGCAGATTCTTTTCAACATGGGTTTCTACTCAGTAGGCTTCGCTCAGAGATTCAAGAACAACGAGGTGCATCGATATATAGGTCGTTATGACCTTAGATATACTGGCGAGTTGCTTGACTTGTCAGAACTTTAAACACATAACTGGCACTCAGTATAAGGAGAGTGTCACTGACCACTGATAATTAGGAGGTTGATTATGTCGGCGAAAGCACATAATACAATTGGCACAATTCTTAAATTTGGTACTACAGCAAACTCACTGACTGAACTGTGCAAGATCAAGACTACTCCCCAGCTCAATGGTGAGAGAGAGCAGATTGAAAGTACAGACCTTACAGATACGGCCCAGACATTCGTGCCTGGAGTCCAGTCGGTCGAGAATATGCAGTTTACTGCAAACTTTACACTGGCGGCTTATCAATCCTTGAAAACCAATGCACTTACTGATGGCTTCTTCGAGATCGACTTTGTTTCCGCAGGTGCAAAGGCAACATGGGAAGGACAGTACGATGTATATGTCAACGAGACAGAGGTTAACGGCCTCATCGAAATGACGATCACTGTTTATCCTTCTACAGTAGTCACCATTGCTGCAACGGCTACTACATAAGCCAACATCAAATAAATAACTGGGAGGGCAGTTATGTATATTTTCAAGATTCACGGCAAAGAATACAAGGTTCGTTTCACCTATCGTATGATTTGCAAGGATGACCTTTTGGATAAAATCTCCGGCATGGATTTGGAGAACATGGACGCAAGAGGCATCGTTGACAAACTCACAACCACAACCGCAGAACTTCTGCTTGCCGGATTGCAGAAATACCACAAGGACGAATTCGGATACGATAACGATGAGGAAAAAGCACAGAGAATAGATCAGATGCTTGACCTTTTCGATGATTATGAGGACGAGTCCACAGAGGAGCATGAGCAGTCGGCGGCTACGCTTTATCGTGACCTTCAGTCAGAGTTGGAGAAGAACGGTTTTTTATCAACAATGCTGAAAGCAGCGACCGAAGCGGAGACGATGGAGAAGACAGCGGATACGGTGAAGAAGGATATGGAGAACGAATCAGCGAGAGTGATCGCTATGACTCCTATCGAGAACGAGTAACACACATAACTCTCCCTTACTTCCTAATGTTGGGAGTGAGTGAGGAGAAGTTTTGGGAGTCAATCCCTGTGGAACTTGAGCCGTATCGAGATATGGACGAGATGCAACAGAAGCGTCTTGACTATCAGATGTGGCAGATGGGTGCATATATCACCAAAGCCGTAAGCGTTGCTGTAGACAACGTCCTTAATGGCAGAAAATCGAGGTCTAAGTACTTCGATAAGCCATTCAGCGCAGAAGAGGTTGATGATAAACCAAATCCCGAAAGGGAATTTAATAGATTCTGTGCGTGGGTAGCTGTCTATAACGAGAATTTCAAGAGACAGAATGGGCAAGGGTAAAACCTTGCCTATTTTTTTATGGAGAAAAACGCTATGGCATCTCAAAAGATTGATGAATTACAACTTAAAATCGGCTCCGATGCCAGTAGTGCTATAAGACAATTAAGCAATTTAGCTAATGCCCTTAAGACGGCGGCTGACTCTGCATCGGGACTCACTAATACAGCAAATGCGATTGATAACCTTACTGGTTCTGTCGCAAGGTTGGCGAGTGGGGATTTTGACAATGCCGTTAAAAATTTACGGAAGCTTAATCGTGCATTAGACAAAATCAAAGACAAGAGCGTTTCTGTCAATGTCAGCGTCAATGGCACTCAGGGTCTTGGCAATCTGACAAGTGCCGGAAAAAGCACAAGCAAAGCACTTAGTTCGATTACTGGCGATAGCGGTAACTCTCCTGGATGGAAAGCACTGCAAACCGCATCGAACACTACGGCTTCTGCACTCAAGAAGGTACTGAGCGTTTCTCTTGACCTTGGCAAAAAAGGTGCTTCGGCTCTTGGCAATTTCATGGGGCAGATGGGACTGATTCCACATCATGCAAACGGTGTTGACAGGGCGGCGATAAGCTTTGGCAACCTTCTCAGAGCGGTACTGCCATTTATGAGTATCAAGGGGATATTCAACTGGGCAAAGGATGCCGTAGGCATGGGTTCATCCCTTGTGGAAATTGAGAACGTCATTGACACAGCATTCGGTAGTCTGAAGAAAGGCTACGAGGATATATCGGGTTATGTCTATAATTGGGCGAAAGGCACGATTGACGCATTCGGTGTATCTGAGTTAGCGGCGAAACAGTATGCCGGACGCTTAATGTCCATGTTCAACTCCAGTGGATTCGACATCACTGAAGGAATGAGAGACAGTGCGGCTAAGATGTCCACAGACCTCATTGAACGAGCTGGTGACATTGCTTCCTTCTATGACATTACTGTTGACGAGGCGATGACGAAGATCCAGTCAGGCTTGGCTGGAATGACACGACCTCTGAGGTCATTGGGTGTGAATATGTCCGTTGCCAACTTACAGGCATTTGCTCTCAGTCAAGGCATCACACAGTCTTGGCAGAGTATGGATCAAGCCACTCAGATGGCGTTGAGATACCAGTACATCCTTAATGCGACACAGTACGCACAGGGAGACTTCGCAAGAACTTCGGGTAGAGTGTGTGCCCCTTGTTACCGTAAGGTAGCATAGCAAATCGAGCAAAATCGGTGAAAGCTAAGTTGACTTTATTCAAACGTTTTGATAAAGTCTACCTATGAGAAAATATTACATATATAAAGCGACTAATAAAATCAATGGAATGTCTTATATAGGACAGAGTGTTCATCCGCAAGAAAGAATATCTCAGCACATGACGGATAGGAGAAACGAAAACTCCATATTCCATAAAGCTATAGATAAATATGGTGCTGATGCTTTTGAGTGGACAATTCTTGCTAAAGTAGATGGCAAGGAAAATGCAGACATTGCCGAAAAACACTACATCGAAACCGAAAACACATACAAACCCAACGGTTACAATATGACCAAAGGCGGTGATGGTGGTTCGATGTGGAATGCGATTCCAGTTGTTTGCTTGACCAAAGACGGAGAGTTCGTAAAGAGATATGACAGTGCAACAGAGACACAAAAAGACGGCTACTGGCAGTCAAATGTGCTTGACAGTTGCAGAAATGTCGGCAAAACTTGTAAGGGTAAAATCTTTATGTTTGAATCCGACTACCTTGCAAGAGGTGGTAGAAAATGGTCAAAGCCGATGCCGAACTACTTAAAGCCAATAGTCCAATGTGATTTACAAGGAAACGAAATAAAGCGTTTCAAGTCGATTTCAGAGGCAGAAAAAGAATTGGGTATAGGACACAATTTGATAGTATCGTGTGCTAAAGGAAGATACAAAACAGCACACGGTTTCATATTCGTGTATGCAGAAGATTTTCCGATTAAAGATTTAGATCAACGCAAGCACAACAAAAAAGGTCGCAAAGTTGCAAAGGTAGATGTAAAGACAGGCGAAATCTTAAAAGTGTATGACCGAATGACCGAAGCGGCTGAAGAATTGAACGGCAGTCACAAGTTTATACACAAAGTGCTAGACAAGCCTGACAAGACAGCCTATGGATATAGGTGGATAAGTCAATAAGCTAATACCGAGATAACCGTATTGTTTAAAAGCAATCGGTATTGTAGAGCGTAGGGATTGAACCTATGCTCTTTCTTTTATGAGAGAGTGTAGAATATAACATCCCCAAGAGTGTTCGACAACTCGACAGAGTTGAAAATGTACGCCGAACTTATAGGAAACTATAAGAAGTATGGGATAAAAAGCCTATACGATAACATAATTGACATTTGCGAACCAAGTTAGATTATTATCGCTAAATTTCCAAGTATTGTCTTCCACTATTGGACAGGGACTTATCTCAGCTATCGCTCCGGCGATTAGTTGGCTCAATGCTTTAATCTGCAAACTTATTCAGGCGGCGAACGCATTTAGGACATTTATGTTTTCGCTATTCGGCAAAGCCATAGGTGCCACAAAAGGTGTTGCTAACGACATGGCAGGATACCTCGATGACGCATCTGACGCTGTTGGTGGACTTGGTGGTGGAGCCGGAGACGCTGCGGATGGACTTGGTAGTGCCGGAAAAGCCGCCAAAGAACTGAAGAAGCAACTTACTGTTTTGCCATTTGATGAACTCAATCAGCTTGCCAAAGATACCGAATCCGCATCTAGTGGCGGTGGCGGTGGTGGCGGAGCTGGCGGCGGTGGTGGTGGCATCGGTGGTCTTGGTGACCTTGGTATTGAAGACTGGGGTACAGGACTTAACATCGATGACTCTCCTGTTGTCCAAGCAATCAACCGTTGGGCGGCTCGTATAAGAGAGGCATTCCAAAAACATCAGTGGGCGAATCTTGGTCGCATCATTGCTGAAGGAATTAATTCGGGTTTCAAGTACATTTATGACATCCTCGATTGGGAGAAACTCAAGCCGAAGATTGTTGATGGTTTCATCACTCCTTTTCAGACTACTTTTAACAGCATGATGGACTGGATTGATTGGGACCTCATTGGAGCAACCTTCGCTAGAGGACTTAATGTCATTGTATATACTCTCAGAGCGTGGATAACAGGATTCCACTGGAGAGATTACGGTGGGTATCTTGCCGAGGGTATGAATAGCATGATTAACGGCATTGATGCAGATGCGTTAGGTCGTTTGATTGCTGACAAATTTAAGACTGCATGGGAGTTCTTCGGCGGTTGGGTGAGAAAATTCAACTTCAAGAGTTTCGGCTCTAAGCTGAAGATAATGTTCACGAGTGCGCTTGACGAACTTGATTTTAACGATATGGGCGAAAGCCTTGGATTGTTTATAACTGGCATCGCCAACACAATCTCAGAGTTCTTGAGAGATGGTGATGTGCAGAAAAAGGTTACAGAAGCACTCACAGATTTTGCTAACGGATTCATTAAAGGGTTTGATGGTGAAGATGTGAGAGCGGCACTTGAATCACTGTCTGACACCATTGGCGGTATTCTTGGCGATACTCTCAGGGGAATTGACAAAGAAGGTCTTGCTGAAGATTTCAAGAGTGTTCTTGAGGGACTTCCTTGGGACACAATCTTCAAAGGTCTTGGTGCTATTATTGGTGGAAAACTTGCTCTCCAGTTCTTTGGTACAGCTTTCAAAAACAGAGCAAGTGCAATTCTCGCATCGCAGTTTCCTAATCTGTTTGGCGGTGGAGCCAGTACTGCTGGTGTTGCTTCTGGTGTTTCCACAGGAGCCGGAGCCGCCGCAGGAGCAAGCGGACTATCTCTTGGCGCTGTAGTAGCCGGAACACTTGCGGTCACAGCAATTACAATCGGTGCGATTGAACTTGGTAAATATATCAAGGAGCATGGTTGGTTACAGCTTGACACAGAGGGTAATAAGCAGAGAGCCGCACAGGAAACATCTGAAGGCGCTAGGAAGAATCAACAGGCACTTGATAAAGCCGGAATGAACGGTGCTGGTTACAATACAAGCATTCAGACTGTCCCGAATCAGCCTGCTCCTCAGACTTCAGTTCCTTCAGTTCCGAAGGATAATGCTCCAAAAGCATCCAAACCTACAAACACTGTAAATACGGTTACAACCGTAATGAAGGGTGTTACAGATGGCTCTTTCAAGAATCTGCAAGTTGGAGTGAACACACTAAAGAAGGACCCTACAATCACAAAGTATCTCGCAGGTCAGCAGACTGGCTCCTACAAATCCAATAAGAAGGATTACAATGCGTGGGTTTCTAATAAAGTTACAAAGACAAGTGATTCTAAAAAGACCTCTGCATATAACAGCATTTTTGGTCATTGGACTAATTGGAAGAGTGGCACAATTAAGAAGACCACAACTTCAGCTAAGACGAACGCATACAACACAATCTTTGCTCATTGGACTGGTTGGAAACCTCAGTCGGTCACGAAGACTACTCTTGGTAAGAAAGGCACTAGCTACATCAATGTAAATGGACATTGGGTAAAATGGGATAGTGAAGGAATTACCAAGACTGCTTTCGGTGAAGGAAAAGATAACTATTGGAGCCTGTCCAGTGACTACAAAGGATTGAAGAGCAAAGACATCACGGTTGGCATTACAATAGATATTGATACAACAGTTGACCAGATTGTCGCAGAATTTGCGAACGCACCTTCAAAAGTACTTGCAAACATCGTTAAGAGAAGAAACAATGCTTTTGGCGGTTTGTTCACAGGTCCTCTTGGTTTCCAAGTGTTTGGTGAAGCAGGTGACGAGGCGGCGATTCCTTTGGAGAGAAAGTCCACCATGAAGAAGATCGCAAGTGCGATTGTTAATTCGGGTGGCATGAGTACTTCCAACAGTGATGACATTGCTGATGCGATTGCCATGAGAGTGCTTCCTGTGATGGCTGAGATGGTTAATAGGGCGAACAATCGTCCTGTTAATGTCAATGCTACTTTGTACACCGAGAACAACGAAGTGCTTGCTAGAGCGGTCAACAAAGGTAACAGAAGCCTTGATAAGAGGTACAATCCTGTATCGCAGTTCAGTTACTAAAACAATGAGGGAGATGGGTTAAATGCTCGTCTCCCTTTTCACATATACAGTGAGGTGAATTATGGCAGATGTGCTTCTGAGAGTAGATGGCGTGGATATGCCTAATCCATCCAAGATGCAATGGGGACTTCAGGATGTGAGTATCGGAGACTCAGGAAGGGATGACAGTGGCTATATGTTCAAAGGCCGCATCACTCAAAAAATCAAGCTTGAGGTTTCGTGGAATGCGGTCACACCTGCTGTGGCATCCCAGATTCTCAATGCGTTCAATCCCGAATATATGCAAGTCCGATATTTCGATCCTAAAGAAAACGCTTACAAAATCATTGAGGCATACATTGGTGACAGGACTGCACCAGTCAAGATTTGGACAACCAATCAGAAGATTTATGAGACGCTGAGTTTTGACATTATCGAGAGGTAACAATCATGATTAATTACCCTTCTACTGCTTTCATGCAGAAGATAAATAATGGCGATATACCTCTTGTAAGGATGCAACTTGTCACAGCAAGCGGTCAGACCAAATGGCTTGAAGATGGGCAGATTTGGGGAAGTGGTTTTTCGATTTCTGAGGCTACTTCACAAGACGGAGAGTTTTCTGTCGGCAGTGCGATTATCGGACAGTTCAATTTTTCGCTCACCAACTTTGACCGAAGTCTTGATAGTATTGATTTTGGTGGAGCGACAGTAATTCCCACAGTCTACTACGAGATTGAAGGAGTTAAGCAGTATCTTGCCAAGGGCATCTTCTACGTTTCCAGTCATACGACAAGCGGTAACATCATCAACTGCACTGCAATGGATGCGATGAAGCTGCTTGATAAGTCTCAGACGGCGATTACATATCCAATCACGGTTCAAAATCTGATAAATACCATCTGTACAGCCAATGGCATTACGCTCGACAGCACAAACATCCCTAATGGCGATATGCAGATTGCAGAGCCACATTCTGATGGTGAGCAGAAGCCTGTTTATACGGACAGACAGATGTTGTCTTACGCCTGTCAGCTTGTGGGATGTTACGCAAGGATAAACGAACTTGGTCACATGGTTGTCGATTGGTATGACTTCTCCAATCCAGTCAATATCTCGACCACTTTTGATGGCAAGAGTCTTTGGACTAATCCAATCATGGTTACTGGCATCCAAGTTGAGGTTGGAAACGTCACTGGCAAGTATGTGGCGATGTCTATTGATCCCTTCGGAAACCTTAACTACATGAGGTCATCTGATGTCTCTGATGTTTTTGTCATCAACGATGATGGTGAGCTGGTTGCAACGGCTGAAAGTGGCATTACGTACACACTTGTCAATCAAGAGTTGATAAGGACTGAGGATGTCCCTGGAACTAACTCAGAGGAGAATCCTGAGAATGTCACAGTCATGTATGGAACTGATGACAGAGTTATCAAGATTGCCGAGAATCCTTATATCACCATTGATAACGTGCAGAGGGTCTGTGAGATTATTGCGGACAAGATTTTTGCGACAGCATTCCGACCTGGAACGTTGCCATTGCTGTCGAATCCATGTCTGCAAGCCGGAGATGTGCTTTCGGTAACGGACAGAAACACAGGACTGACATATCTGATGCCGATAACAAGCACTGTGTACAACAAGCAGTTGGTACAGAATGTTGTTTGCTCGTTTGAGGACAAGGAAGACCAAGACCTCAGGCCCAACTCTTCATACAACATGAAGCTTTCGGTAGAGAATGCAATTCAACAGGCTCAGACGGCTGACAGCCTTGCTAGGGCGGCACAGGAACTTGCGGAAACAAGCGGATACACACCATACATTGTCAGCGATGACGGCAGTTCCTTCTATGAGGATACCGAAGCGGACCTTAACGCAATCATCTATGACAACGAGATGAATGAGGTCGATCCCAATGGCACAGAGTTCATTTATCGTTGGTGGGTGACACAGGACGGTCTTTGGGGCAAATACCTTGATGGTGGCAAAAACATAAACGTACAGATTGATGATTCGCTTTGCAAGTTTGCGAGTGGCATCTACTTTGAGACTATCGACATTGAGGAAGGTATCAATCCTTTTTCGCTGTCCACTAGAAATGGTGTAGTCCTTACAGACAGAAACGGCATTCCGCTGACGGTAAGAGCGGCAGAGAGGTATGGCTAAATGATTTCTCAACCTTATACAGTCATGAGGGTCAATAAGATAGGCAAGCCTTATGTCCAATCGACAGACCCTTCTAGGACAAACAAAATAGCGGTCAATGATATGTGGCTTAATCCGTCTGCCGGAACAATGAAGATGTGGAACGGCACTGAATGGATTAATATGCAGTTTGGTGAGGACGCTCTCATGGATAACTGCATCGCAAATCGCATGATTGCCGGAGAGATTTCTGCAAACAAGATCACGACAGGAGTCTTGCAGTCACAGGACGGAAGTTTCAGACTTGACCTATCTACTGGCGAAGCTACTCTGATGAAGCTAGTCATGGGTGGGCAAGTCGAGGGTGATGTCATTGCCACATCAACAGATGAACTTACTAGAGTTAAGCTGAGAGGCAGTGAGGAAATGGAAGAGGGCGATGATTCAGAGATTACGGCTGGTATCGTCCTTGAGAGCAGAGATGGCACGACTGATGAAGACGATTGGGTGGCATCAGGTCGCTTGCACTTTTCTGATAATGCTAGGCAGTCCGCTTGCACTGTACAGAAATTTCAGATAGGGATACCCGATGATTACCGTCCCGACATGGGGTTTAACGGTGGCACATACGATGGTCTGCTTTGGCAGATGTTGTCTCTCGATTGGCTGAGAAGTGCTAGGTACACATACCATGGTGCTAGGCTGATGAGTCGTGCTTCTACGGACGATGCTTTCACCAATGTAGTTCCTGTACTTACTGCGGTTGGAAGCCTGTTTTCGGGCAACGCTGTTGTGGCTAGTGGCACTGCGACTTGCACTTACAAGTTTAACGAGGTCATGCAGATTGATTTCAACGTCAAAGTTACCACAGCAGGTAGCAGCGGTTCACTTCCATTTGGTTTGTCTAGGACACTACTGAGGCAGATTAACACAGCGATTCCACTCATCACTCCCTTGGATGGCGGTAACTTGCAGATATTCAACTCTGACGGCACACTGCGGTCCGCATATGTTGGAGCGACATTTGTGGTTGTCGATGATGTTTGGAAACCTGCATACAACTCAAACGGAACGATAACACCACTTGTAGAGACATCGCTCACATCGGGCATGACACTTGTGGGTACTTGCTACGGCACATACGATTTTGAGGTAGAATAATGACTTTGAATTTTAACGGTATGGACTATCCTGTTACGAGTGAGTCCATCTATACGGACATCAAGATTTCGGAGTTGAGCCTTGATGAAGCGGTCACTGTGGCAAGGGATATGGAATCCATGGACAGCTATGTTTTTAACCTTAACCATTACAGTGACATGATAGTGCAGAGAAGGATCATCATCATTGACGGTGCTATGGCAACTCTGCGTGTTCAGCTGAGAGAAAAGACCGCACAGGAACGGCTGAACGAACTCTTAGCAGAAAGGGGTGAGACTGATGGCTAATTCGCCCACATATTTACCTGTATATACACTGGCACAGATGATTACTCCTACGAGAGCGGATTACCTTGTGGTAAATGCTTCGGGCAATACTGGAGATGTCAAACTGCTGACGATTGATACCCTTATTAAGACATTCTTCCAGGATTACATGGACGGTTCAGAGATTGACTCAACCGTACTTGACCATTATAGGACCATCGGTTGGACAGACCCTACATAAGGAGAGAAACCATGAATATTTTATCAAGTTTGCTTGATTTCATCTGTGGTAAGATTTCCAGCTTTACATCAAAGATTACAGACATCGAAGGTAAGCTGAGTAATGCTGTGGTTATCAAATCGTACAGCTACCAATACTCCAATCTTGCCGCTGGCGGTGCATTGTCTATCACAGCCAACAACTTCGGTGCTACAACTCCTTCTGGGTACTTACCGCTTGCCGTCAGAAGAGCAACCACAGGCTCAAACTGGTGCTACATCACTGGTATGCTTGCAGACGGCACAGGAACAGGAACTATGCTTGCGATCCATAATGTCGGCACTGTGGCGATAAGTGGTACGGCTACAATTCGAGTGGCATACATTAGGTCATCCCTTGCAGATGTTCTTTAAGAGGTGAGAATATATGAGCAACATTATCAACGCCACGTTCGCTAGTGGCGATACAAGCATTGTCACCAACGCACAGTATATGTTCGCAAGAGGACAGATTCTTCAGATTGAAGGAATTGACCTTCCGAGCGTATACCGAGTAAATTTTTCAAACGCTCCAACTGGTGACTCAAAGACTCAGATTGGTACTGCTGACGGAGTAATCATTCCCGATGTTTATTTCACGACAGGGAAACCGATTTATGCCTATGTCATGATTTCAACCGATGATGATGATAGAGAGATCAAATACGACATCACCATTCCAGTGCTTAATGCGACTGAGCCTGAAGATGACACTCCTACGGAAGAGCAGACATCAATTATCGACCAGGCTATCAATGCTCTCGCAGAAGCTACTACTGCACTTAATGATGCGGTGACAAGAATTGATGGTGCGGTCGAAAAGATAGAAACATTAGCATTCAGAATTAACGAGGTCGGAGAATTGATCGAACAGACAGGGGGTGATGACTAATGGCTGTTGTTACAACAAACCTTGGTCCTGTCACTGCTTATGGTGATGCTGTTAGAGGCGGTTATACTGGCACCAAGGAACAGTGGGAAGCTTTAATGGCTGACTATGGCACAATCGGCACACAGGCACAGCAAGACGCTCAGACAGCTTCTACAGCGGCTCAGACGGCTACCACAAAGGCTAGTGAAGCTAGTGCTAGTGCGACACAGGCTCAACAGGCGGCTGCTTCCGTTAGTACGCCGGATACAACTCTTACGCAGTCGGGCAAAGCTGCTGATGCGAAAGCTACTGGAGATGAGATTTCTTCGTTAAAGGAAGATTTATCCGCACTGGAGGATCGCGTCGAAGTCCTTGAGCACGGCGGTGGCGGCGAAACATGGACGAACGCAGATGAGGTGAATTACTAATGGCACACGTACTTATCACAGAGCAGTATCTCGCGGATATAGCAGATGCCATTAGAGCGAAACTTGGTGTATCTGACACGTATCTGCCGAGCGAGATGTCTGATGCTATCGAATCAATATCGGGTGGCTCTGCTTCTGAGTTAGTGGATAATCCCGAATATTTTTATTCCGAGTGCGTTGATACGGTAAGAAAAATTGATGCACTCCGAAACGACCATACATTTGTGATGTACTTTATCACGGACTCCCATGTGTACACATCAAACAACAATCTCCAGTATTTGGATGTTCAGTTGGCAAGCATGAATGCCGTGGCTAAGATGATTAAGCCAGACCTTGTCGTGCATGGTGGTGACATGACTAACGGAAGCGAAGCAAAAGCCACAACCATTGCATTTACAGACCATATCGTGAAATGTATGCGTGAAATTGGTGGGAGCGATACCCATATCTTGATTGGCAACCATGATGGTAACACAGTTCAGCCAACAGGAAGAGACAACGAAACCGAAAGAATCACTGAAGCAGAAATGCTTACCATGTATCGCTCATGGAATGACAGTTTCACTTACGCAGGCAACAACTATCAGGGTGGTAACTTCTACGGCTATAAGGATTATGCCGATATTGGTCTGAGGGTTATCCGCTTGCACTCATATATCGAGGACATCGGCAATCCATCTGCGACAGGCGGCATGGGCGGTAACTGGGGATATTATGCGGACGAACTGACATGGTTTACGAATGTTGCTCTAAATACAGATAATGCGATCCTTATTATCTGCCACCAGACACTATCACCTGTTCTGCAAGGCTATCCCGAATCACAGGACATTCCACACAGGGGTACAAGTTTCCAACAGGCGATTGATTCATGGTTAAATGCAAACAGCAATCACAGATGCGTGGGAGTTGTTCATGGGCATATTCACTGGGACTACGCCGCCAAAGGCAAAGGGACTTTTTCTGTTATCGACCACAGTACAAAGAACGTAGTCAGCAGAACAGGATCGTATGGAGATTTCTATGAGTATGCACAATGCTTCTGCAACTATATGCCAAGTTTCAGCACGGCAGATAGCGTTCCGACATCTAGTTACAGAGATGTTCCAGCAGATGCGATATTCCGTGGAAGGACGGCACATACTGCATCACAGGGGTTGTGGACTGCGGTCATTGTGGATACGCAAGCAGAGACAATTAATTTTATTCGCTTTGGTGCGGGCGATGACAGAGCGTTTGGATATGGCGCAATGGTATACCATAGCATCAACGCAAACCTTACAGGTGTTACTCTGAGCAATGCACAGACATCCATTGAGGATGGAGAATCTTACACGGCTACGGTGACACCGAACAGTGGTTATACGATTGACAGCGTTACGGTCACAATGGGCGGTACGGACATTACATCTACTGCATATAGCAATGGCGTTATCACTATCGCAAGCGTGACAGGCAACGTAAGCATCACGGCTACGGCAAGTAAGCCGAGAGTAAATGTTCTGCCTACTGCGCTTGACACAGACCTGTCCTCTATCTATCCTACGGTATCCCACAGCAGTTTAACGACCGAAGGATATGCAAGCGGATATAGATTGGGTTCTGGTGGTACGGAATCGGCGGCGAGCGGGAAATATGTCACTGGATTTATTCCTGTCAGGCAGGGCAATACGGTCACGCTCGAAGGCATCAGTGTCAACGCAACGACAAATGATAATGACTATATAGCCTTCTACGATTCTAGCAAGACAAAGCTGTTTTCTCGATACGGATATGCTTGGATAGCACAGACGGGATCAGTCCTTGCGCCGCATACTGAGTCTGATGGAGTAATTACATCCTTCACGCTGACAGGCGGAACTCACGCTGGGACATCTTATGATTTCTCAAACGTTGCTTATATGAGACTGTCGGCAGGTAACATTAGTAGCAACTCTGCGATTTATGTTGAGTGAGGTGATTGCTTATGAACACATCCAAAATCATTAAGGGAGTAGTCGGCGGTGGGCGGTATACCGTAACTGCTCCCATCATCAAAGAGGACTACGGTCTGTATCTCAAAATCGAGGGTCTGGAACTGCCGTCTACGTATGAGGTCGATTTCTCCAACTCCGAGCATAACGGCACATCTGTAACCATGATCGGCAATTCTGACGGAGTGCTTATCCCTTCGCAGTTTATCAGCAGTGGAAAAGATGTTTTCGCTTTTCTCTACCATGTCGGTGCTGACTTTGGTCGGACGGTCTACAAATTCCGCATCCCCAATAAGTTAAGACCTGATAGAACAAATATCGCTCCTACTCCCGAAGAACAGAGTGTGATTGACCAGACCATATCTGCGCTGAATGATGCGGTAGAATCTGCACAGGAAGCACAGGAAGCAATCGAGAATATGTCCGTATCTGCTCAGACTTTGGCAGAGGGCGCAAGTGCAACAGTCACCAAGACCGAATCCGAAGGAGTTGTCCATCTTGAGTTTGGAATCCCGAAAGGTGCAACAGGCGCGCAGGGTGAACGTGGCGAAAAAGGTGATAAGGGTGACACTGGAGCGCAGGGTATTCAAGGCGAACAGGGAATACAAGGTGCTAAAGGCGACAAAGGCGATAAAGGCGATAAGGGAGACAAGGGCGATACTGGTGCTACTGGCGCAAAGGGCGAACAGGGTGAGAGAGGTCCGCAAGGCATACAAGGTGAGCGAGGACCGCAAGGACCGAAAGGTGATGATTACACTCTGACTGAGCAGGACAAACAGGATATTGCAGACCTTATTCCTGTTCCCGAAGCGGGTGGCATGGTTGTCACGGCTACCCTTGTCAGCGGAACGCAATATACCATCAACAGCACTTATGACGCTATCAAGACCGCTCTCTCAGCAGGAAAGACCGTAGTTGTGATGACTGGGGGAATCCCACAGCCGTATGTCGGCAATGTACAGTTGGATGGTGAATGGTATCTTGCTTTCGGCGTATCTACAATTTATGACAACATAGCAACTCTGACAGGATTTATGATTCCGCAGACCTATCAGAATGTTGCCATTTTGACTCAGCAGAATACGACCATTCCACAGCTTAATGATGTGCAGATTAACGGGCAGAGTATCGTCAGTGATGGGGTGGCAAATATACCGATTGCAACAACCACACTGAACGGAGCAATGTCCTCGACCGATAAGCAACGCCTTGATTCTGTATATGCTGACTATTCCTCCGCACTTACGGCATTGGGGGTGATTTGATATGGCTACACCTTTAACTGATAGTATCAATGCGCTCACAACTTATGCTAATGAGGTCACAGGGGCATCGGATACAACCTTGTCAGATGCAGTGCATACCCTTGCGAGTGGGTATGGTGGGGATGGAACATCATCATGGACAAAGGTTGCGGAAACGAATTATCAAGTCAGTACGACAAAAACAACAGCAACAGAAATAGCCATATGGGTAACAGGACATAGTGAGATATGGACTAGCAATAAATGGGTGTGGGTGCGTGTTAGAGATACGGCAGGAAAGCGGGCAGGATATTTTTATGGTTCAGATTCTGTTATTATTATTTCGAAAGATATGTCTGGTACAACGTCATCCGCAGGTATACGATCGTGTATCCGATTCAACTCAAGTAGTGATTATGCGGTCAGCGTAGGTTCTTCCTCAACAGGATATGGTGTATACGCTGACATGATTTACTCAGATGGTCGTATCCGAATTAAATCAAGATATAGTTCTACAGCTTCCTTAACCATAGACGGCATATATAAGGTCGAAGTTTACTTACTTGACCCTGCAGGTGGAGTACCGATTTTTGAATAATAAGAAAGGAGATATTACAATGTTCCAATACTACATTACCGAAGTCCGCAAAACAACAACGGGCGAATACGAACACGATAACTACTGGGTCTATGACGAGAATGAGCAGACCGCAAGGCTCAAGGGCGAAGGCAAATTCCATGAGGTTCTCTCAAGAGCGGCAACGTCCACATTCGCAGAACACGGAGCGATCCTATTTACTTCCACTTGCTACCCTATTAAGCATGAGTGCTATGTACATGGGGCAGAGGTGACATCTACTCCCGAACCCGAAGAGGTGAGCGAAGATGCCTAAATCATGGTGGTGCGGATTTTCAATCCTATGGATGACATTAATACTCATGTATGTACACTAAATATGAAAGAAACAATATATTGGATTGCTTTTGGTGCATTTATTGTGGTCTGCTTTATAAATGCTATTTTTCATCCGAGAGACTAACTTAAAGCAGAGGTGACAGAAGAGTGAACAAAAACCGTTAGAGGTTTTTATAAGCGTTTCTTGAGGGAAAGGCCGAATTTGTTTTTGTCCTTTGCGGATGGGACGTAAAATCATCCGCATCTATTTTAAAGCAGTCTTTTACTCAGTCCAAGGATTAAATCGTACTTGAATCTGTAATCATATTGTCATAAAATAGAAATACATCTGAACAACAAAAAGAGAGCCGTGAACGACTACCAATCAGAAACACGACTCTCAACCCGAAGGTATGGTGTAATTCTATCATGCCTACCTTCGTATTGTCAAAGGGAGGCTATTTTTTATGGAAGAAAGCAGAGAACAGTACATTCAGGCAGTAAAGGAAAGGCTTGCAGCTATTGTTGACTCAAAGACGGCACATGACATCATTGATGTTATCGCTTACGAGTTGAGAGACTATGAGATCACTAAGCGGTCTACTGAGATTGTTCCGTACGATGACGAGAACGAGAAGATACTCAAATCATATTTGGCTTGCTTGGTCGTTGAGGGCAAGTCCAAAGGTACGGTACGGATGTATCGATACTCAGTCAGACAGTTGTTCGCATTTCTTGGAAACAAGAGATATGACAAGATCACGACATATGATATAAGAGCGTGGCTTGCATCTATGAAAATGAGAGGATGCAAAAATACGCATATAAGAAATCAGCGGTGTAACATCTCTCCATTCTTCGCATGGCTGCATAGCGATGGATTGATTGAGAAGAATCCAATGTCATCGATAAAGCCGATTAAGGTCCCTGTAGAGGAGAGAAAAGCACTTACAAGTGATGAGATTGATACAATCCGTGATTCGTGCAAAAGCCTTTCGGAAAGAGCGGTCGTGGAAGTACTGCTTGCGTCCGGCTTACGAGTCGCAGAGTTGTGTAATCTCAAACTTGAGGATATTGATTTTGATTCGATGACGGTTAGAGTTAAGAGCGGCAAGGGCAATAAGGACAGGACAACTTTTATCAATCCTGTTGCTAAGAAGCACCTAGTAGCTTACATGGAGTCTAACAAGCATAAATCAGAGTATGTTTTTACTACCAGGGAAAGCAAACCGTATACTCCAAGTGGCATCCGCTATTTGACAAAAACGCTTGCTAAAAGATGCGGAATCCATATCCATCCACACATCTTCCGAAGGACATTGGCTACGGACTTGGCAAGAAAAGGTATGCCGATTCAGGAGATCCAAAAACTTCTTGGTCATACAAGTATCGAGACTACGAGAAAGTATATCGAGACTAGGATGGAGAAGGTCGAGGCATCTTACAGGCAATATGTTGCATAAACTTTATGGCACTCACTTATGTGGGTGCTTTTTTTAATTCAAGAAAGGGGCCTACGCCAATGGATTTTCTAAATATCTTGTTGGGTGGTGGTATTTTGGCTTTCATCCAATGGGCGGTTGACAAGCTGAGTCTGTGGCACACGAAGAATGACAAGACAGCAAAAGCTATCGATGGACTTGCTGACAGGGTTGCTGAACTTAGGGAGACAATGGACGAGCGTGATGCTGTTCTTGCTAGGACACACATCTTGAGATTCAATGATGAGATTTACAACGGTGTGAAACACTCAAAAGAGTACTTCGATCAAACACTAGAAGACATTGACAATTATGACCGTTTCTGCGATACGCATCCCGATTTTCGCAACAGCAGAACGGTGATGGCTGCACAGAACATTAAGGATACGTACAATCGTCTTCTTGATGGACATGATTTTTTGTAAGAGGTAAATAGCCATGAAAATGAGTAATTCCACATACGACATTTTGAAGGAAATCGCTTTGACAATTCTTCCGGCGATTGCGGTTTTGTATGCGACTCTTGGTAAGATTTGGGGACTCCCTTATGTTTCCGAAATACCTGCCACGATTATGGGAATCGATACATTCCTTGGTGTCTGTTTGCATATCAGCAATGCCGAGTACAAAAAGGATGGTGATGCGGAGTGATTAGACTTCATGTCCCTGGATTTTTTGATTCGGACAAGGGCGGTCCTAGATGGGGCGATGCTACCATTTTGGACGATGGTAAATATTTCCTCGTTATTGATGGCTATTGTGGGGTGGGTACAACCCACCTCATTGATGCGCTCAAGGCAAGGGGTATCAAGAGTCCTTATCTGTTTATCACACATCCTCACTACGACCATTACTATGGCATCCGTGAGATTATCAGAAACAAGTATTTCACTCCCAAAGGATTGATAGTTCCGTATCTGAGTTCTTATGGCGATGTTTCGAGTGAGGTCAGAAGCAATAAACAGGCTCTTCAGAGCATCATTAACGAGGCAAAAGCCAAAGGCATCAAGATCAAATATGTCAAAAATGGCGATAAGTGCAAGTACGGTGACATTGAGTTTACGGTCTATCAGAACACTTCCGGCAAGTACGATGGCAACTCTGAGGGTTATGTAAACGACAGAAGCCTTGCTTTTTGGTTCCCGAAGCAGTCGTATCTGACTACTGGTGACGGTGCGACCAAAGTTAATGACATAGCAAAGCCTCGATTCATCAAGATTGGACATCATGGTAACTGGTGCATCCGAGTCATGGCTAGATGGCTCAAGGATCATGGTTGCATATACTGTTGGGACAACGACTATAGTACATACATCACTGATTTCCTTGAGACTGGCAGAGAGGACTGCATCGGTGTTGGCATGAAGTACTTTAGCTGTCACGGTGACCTTAACGTAGTCTTCTTCGGCGGTACAGCGGTCATATACAAGGATTTAAAGAAATGGACGTATAAGTGTGCATACCGTGGCAAAAACGCTCTCAAGGGTGCTGACGAGCCTACAGTACGCAAGACTCTGCGTGGCAGTTATGGTTCTAACAATACTCGTATCACCAATCTGCTGAATAAAGGCTATTATCCGCTTGCGGTGCAGAACAAGGTCAATGATGTGGTTCGTATTGCCAAGGGTATTCTCAATGGCACTCTCGATTATGGCAAGAACGAGGCTCGTATCGCCAAGATTGATAAAGAGTTAGGCAAAGGATACGGACAGCTTGTACAGGACTATATCAATGTTCTGTGTGGCGTAAGAGAGAAGGTGTGATATGGCTAAAGTATATTTTTATGGCATTGACATATCCAATCACCAAGGCAAAGCTGGCTTCGACCTTGACAAGGTTTTGACCAAACATCCTGAGTGCAAGGTTGTAATCATCAAGTCATCTGAGGGTGTAAACTTTGATGACGCATATGATGAAAAGTACATCCAAATTGCTCTAAAGCACAACTGCATAGTTGGCGTTTATCATTTTGCTAGACCGAGCAGAAACTCTTATAAGGCAGAGGCGATGTATTTCATGAGCCTTACTCAGCAATATAAGGGCAAGGTATTTTACATCCTCGATTGGGAAGACAAGGGTGGTGCAAGCAACGCAGCTTGGGCAAAGGGATTTCTTGACTATGTTGCAAAAAAGACAAATTCTACGCCTGTGTTTTACTCTTATGAGAGCATGATTAATGCCAACAACTATTCTAGCTTTACCAAGTATCCGCTTTGGGTGGCAAAGTACAGAGACTATGACATCGATAGGAACTTCGATATGTCTCATGCCGGAACAGCACCGAATGTCAAATGGTGGAGCAGATACATTGCGTGGCAGTTTACTTCTGTCGGCAGACTTGACGGCTACAGCGGTAACTTGGATTGTAATGCCTTTTATGTTGACGAGGCTTATCTCCGTAAGCTAATCAATGGTGATGCAAACAAAGTCGAAGAAAAGGTCCCTTACTCATTTCCGACAACTAATCCTGTCAAGATTTCCAATTCGGGATCTGACGAGAACGGCAATTACAAGAACGGTAAAGCAGGTGACCAAACTGGCAATGAGTGGCGTATCAGAGATTGGTACAACCGCCCCTGGAACTGTGTCCTTCGACATCCGAATCCTAATGTCAGAGCCACGATTGCTCATCTCGCTATTCTGTCAGCCGAGAATGATAACATCGGGTACGATCAAAACCAACGTCAGACATATTGGGAAGAACTCAAGGCTAATGGATACGACCCTAGCAAGATAACTAAGGCTTGTGAGTCCGATTGCAGTGCCGGAGTTATTGCTATCGTTAAGGCAACTGGCTATCTCCTTGACATGGAAGAGTTGCAAAATATTGATGCAACGTACACAGGAAATATGCGGTCATCTCTCAGCAGAGCTGGATTTGACGTTCTGACTGCATCGAAGTATACTGCAAGCGATGATTACCTTGTTGCCGGAGATATTCTCCTCAATGACGCTCATCACGTTGCCACAGCGGTCACTAACGGTATATACAGCGGTGAGAAAGCCAAAGCTGATTCAACCATGCCGCTCCTCAAGAAGGGAAGTAAAGGCAAGGCTGTGAGATTCCTTCAGCTGATTCTTGGTGGTTTGGATGACGATGGTTCATTCGGTCAACTCACCAAGAAAGCCGTGATCGCAAAGCAGAAGGAACTTGGTGTAAATCCTGACGGTGAGGTTTGGACAGAAACGTGGAACGCTCTTATCCCGACTTTGCCAACATTGAAGCGAGGTTCAAAAGGAAGATATGTCGAAGCGATACAAGTTGCTCTTGATATTGACGTTGACGGCTCCTTTGGTTGGGGAACTACTGCTGCTGTGACTAAGATTCAGTCTGACAAAGGCATTGAGGTCGATGGCATCGTTGGTCCCGATACCTACAGGGCAATCATCGAAACACTATAGCGAGAAGAATGTTAAGCCATGGACACATTTTTCACATACAGGGGAGTTGTAACGGCTCCCCTTTTTTGTTATACTTAAATCGAACAAACGTTTGTTAGACATTCATGGTAGTAACTTGAACTATCCGCACGGATACAACTGTTTACAACTATAAAAATTCAACTCTGATTTGCTTGTCAGAGCCATACCAAATTTTGTCGATTACACCACGCCATAATTGCCGTCTCTCGTCTTCAGTGAGAGTCCAATACCATTGGTCTATGTGCATTCCTACAAGCTGTTTTAAGGCGGTTTTGTCACTAGCCTTAGTCTTATTCGCTTTTTGCCGAAAATCGCTTATACGAGCCGTGTAGTCGGCTACATCATGCTTATATTCGTCCAGTGAGATCAATTCATTGATATACAAATCCTTCAGGCGTTTCAGCTTCTTCTCAAGAGATGAAATCTGCTTCTCATAGCTGTCTCGTTTGAGGGATTCTTTTTCGTTCAATTCTGCAAATGCAAGTCCTTCCAGGTTCTTCACCAAAAACTTTTCCAACTTCTTTTCATTAATGCCACTGGTATTATCACAAGACGGAACAGGGCGATAGTGATACATACACCGATAAACTTTGTATCTGCTTCCCTTGTACTTGTCGGTTGTGCCAGTCATTTTTCTCTTGCAATCACTGCACCACACCAGTCCAGTAAACACATAGTTATTGACATGATTGCTTTTGACATTCATTGACAGCATATGTTGAACTGTCTCAAATGTCTGCTTGTCGATTATCGGCGGTAAATAGTCATCATATCCGTATGCTTCACCCAAGTACTTCCGATTCTGCAAAAGTTTCTTAAATGCTCGTTGTGTTTTTGGCATCCCTGTTTCTGACAGTTTCCGTAGCGTCTCGCACATATTTCCACTCTCGACATACATAGAGAACGCTTGTCTCACTATGTCGGCATTTTCCTCATCAACAACATAATGCTTATCCTCAATCTTGTAACCGAAAGGGACCTTGCCGGAAAGGACTTCGTGCTTTTCCTTCTTATATGCAAACACATGATTGATTCTGACCGATGTAGTCTCAGACTCATACTGAGCAAAAGACAAAGTTTGATTTACCATGAATCTGCCTTGCGGAGTCAACGTTTCGAACCTCTCCCAAATCGCTCGCCATGCCACTCCGAAAGTGTCCAGTGTCTCTTGCGTGTTAAGGTAATGCCTTATTGATCTGAACCATCTGTCAAGCCGAGTAAACAGGATGAGTTCTATCTTCCTTTGCCGTACATAATTCAACAAATTTTGCAACTCATCTCTCTCGTTGAAGAGAATGCCGGAAACGCCGTCATCGACAAACTCAGCTACTACTTCATGGTTATGCTCCTTTGCATAGTTCCGCAAAGCCGATAGCTGTGCTGGTATGCTGTCCCCTTCTCGTGCTTGAATATCCGTACTCACACGGACATAAAGTCCAACCTTCATTTCTCTCTCCTGTGCGCTTCATACTCAATTTCCTGTACGTTACTTTTCTCCCAATCGTGGTGGCGAACATGGTCCAGTGCGTGTTCAAAACAATGACGCTGTGCCTCACTCGACCATCGTGTATTGATAAATACAGTGAATGAGTCATCAGCATTATGGCATATGCACTCTCCAACCTCGTTATCTAAATCCATTAAGACCAAATTAAATGTATATCCCTGTAAATCTTTAGGTAGATTCTCCGCCGTCAAAATCATAGTCATCCTCTGGGTGTTCCGATTTGTAGTATGCGACAAGCATATTGTAGAAAGTTTTAAATTTGTCAGAATCAATGTTTCGTTTAACATGGAAAAGTGCGTGAAGCTGTGGGTCTTCATACATCTGCTGTGCCAACAGTTCAGATACCACATCTTGATAGTACTTTGTTCCTTCATCTTCTTTCGTTCCAAACAAGAAGCCGACAGTCACATTGAAATACTCCGCAATTTTCTTGGCGTTTTCGGCAGAAATTTTGCTATTCCTTCTCTTCCAGTTACTAAAGACAGATTGATTGATTCCAGTGGCACGACTTACATCAGCAATGCTGACTCCATCTCTTCTTAATAACTCCTCAAAGATTTCCCACATGGCATTTTTTCTCCCTCAAAAGAAATTTTACCAAAGTGAAGAAAACCTATTGACTTAACCAAAGTGAAAAGATATAATGCAATCATGTTCACAAGAGTTAAATCAACTGGCTAGACTTCACGGTTGAAATATTACAATTTTGTTTTCTGTGTACCAATTATATAACAAATGTGAAGTTTTAGCCACATAAATTTGTAAGAAAGGTGGTGAAAATTTGTATCAGAAATATTGTGAACTCCTCAAAGCACACGATGCTACCACATCTGATTTCTGTAAGACGATGGATGTCTCTGAATCCGCAATGTCGATGTGGAAAAAGCGCAGTGAGGAATGGGATGGTACTGGCAAGAAGCCAACTCCGAGCCTGGAAACGGTCGCAAAGATGGCGAAGTTTTTTGAAGTGCCAATCGAGTTTTTCATCGAGGAGTGATTTAAGGATAAGGAGCAAAAAAATGAGAACTATAGGCAATATCAAAATTCCTGAAAATGATAATTACCGTGTACAGTCAACATTCGATTATGGAAGGTTCAGGATGATTGAGGGCAACAGAGATGTTGACCACGAGAAGGCAATCGAAGAAAGCATAACGAACTGTGGACTTCTTCCGATCCCAGTGCTTGTCAATGAGTTTTACGAAATTGTTGATGGGCAAAACAGAGTTGCTGTCTGCATGAAACACGGTCTTCCAATCTATTATCAGATTGTTCCAGGCATCAGGCTGAACGAAGTAAAGTGCATCAATTCTGCTTCAAAAAATTGGAGTACAAAAAATTTCATCCACAGCTATGCGGTTGGCGATCAAAACATCAACTACATATATGTTGAGCAGCTTATGAAAGCGTATCCATGGGCATCACAGTCTCTAATCACATTCGCAATCAGTGGAGCATCGGGGTGGGGGACCGGAATCAACGCATACAAGTCGGGAGATTTTGTTTGCACAGACAAGGAATACAACGATGCCGTTTACGCTCTCGACTATGTTGGACAGTTCGATGAACTCCTGTCATCCGTCAAGGGCAAGAAGTATATGTACTTGATCGCCATCATGTTCTGCTACA
>Ga0326511_10000894_pt1 | contig 25601 bp, 25 predicted proteins | sample 0_2496_0518_D_FD_203701 | JGI IMG/M metagenome (GOLD analysis project Ga0326511, IMG submission 203701) | Bovine rumen microbial communities from UC Davis, California, United States - 0_2496_0518 | ecosystem: Host-associated > Mammals > Digestive system > Stomach > Rumen | place: USA...
ATTTCATTTCATTAATGATTTCTTTTTTAGTATTATTTTTTTCGACATTATTCTCATTATTTTGATTAACTAATTTCAAAATAAGTGCCATTCTTATATATTTGCCATATTTTACCTGTCTAAAATATGCAGCTCTTAGATCACTATCAACTTCTGTTGATATCTCATTTACCCTTGGTAATGGATGCATTATACATAAATTGCTTTTAGCATTTTTTAATTTTAAATTATTTAATATATAAGAATCTTTTAATCTTAAATATTCATCTTCATCTGAAAATCTTTCTCTTTGAACTCTTGTCATATACAAAATATCTAATTTATCCATATATTTTTCCAAATCATTTGTTTCAATATATTCTATTTTATTTTTTTCTAATATTTCTTCTTTTACATACTCAGGTATTTTTAATTCATCTGGTGATATTAGTACAAATTTTATATTTTTATGTCGTGACATTGCACTTATTAATGAATGTACTGTTCTACCAAATTTTAGATCTCCACATAGTCCTATTGTTAAATCATCTAATCTTCCTTTTTCACATGATATTGTAAGTAAATCTGTTAATGTCTGTGTTGGATGATTATGACCTCCATCTCCAGCATTTATAATTGGTACAGTGGATTTTAATGATGCAACTAATGGAGCTCCTTCTTTTGGATGTCTCATTGCAATTATATCTGCATAACATCCAACTGTTCTTATTGTATCAGATACACTTTCTCCTTTTGATGTTGAACTTGACTGCGCTGAAGAAAAACCTATAACATTTCCTCCTAATTCCATCATTGCAGCTTCGAAACTAAGTCTTGTTCTCGTACTTGGTTCAAAAAATAAAGTAGCTAATTTTTTATGCTTACATTTTTCTGAATATTTTTCAGGAAATTGCATAATATCTTTTGCTACTTTTATTAATTCTTCAATTTCTTCTACAGTTAATTCTTTTATATCTATTAGATGTCTCATTTTGGCCTCCCAAATTATAAATTTTATTAAATTATATAATAAATTAATAGTATTTTCTACTTTTTTTGTAGTTTTTTATAAATTTTTTCAAAAATTTTTATAATTTTTCATATTGACTATTTTTCATCTCTATGAATATCTTGTATCTGCTGATATAACTAATTCTCGCCTGCTACTATGCTTGGATTTTTAACGAACATTTTTGTTGTTTTTGTAACATTCCTGTAATATTTTTGTAATAAAAATGTTATTTTTTTGTAAAAAAGCTTGACTTTTTGTAATATTTTATGTATCATTAAATTATAGAAACAAAAAAAACGTCTATTACAAAGGTTTAAATACATTAATTTACGAAAGGAAAAAGGAGTTGATTAATATGGAAACTCAAGAATATACACCAGTGATAAACTGTTTAGCTTTAACAGTTAGAAAAGAACACAGATTAACAGTAATAAAGAGAACTGCAAAAACTACAATTCGTATGTCAGTTAAAACTTTATTTTATTTATTATTCTTGATGTTCGCAAATATAATGGTTTAGAATTTAATAAAATTGAATATACAAAAATATAGAGAATAAATATTTTATTTATTCTCTATATTTTTATACCTATCGATATATAGTTTACTAATCTTTAATTCTTTTTTACAATATAATTATAACTTTCTGAAACATCTGAATTAATAATACCAAAAGAATCAAGTGTTTCTCCCGGAGCTATTACTTTTATTGGATTTGATAATTCTGCTACTATATTTCCATTATTATCAAGTATTGAAATTGTTAAAGAAATATTTTCTACTATATCATTTGAATTGTTTTTTATTTTTGTACTAACACTAGAATATCCTTCTTTAGTTTCAATTTCCAATCCCCTTATCTCCAAATAATCAGCATTTTCTACTGTTTTGTATTCTATAATTTCAGGATTACTATTTACTTTAGTTTCTGAAGAAATTCTTTTATTATCTGTTTTTATATATGCTTACTAATAATAAAAAACTTGACTTTAATCCAAGTCAAGTTTTTTATTATTATATTATTAAATTATTCTAATATTTCTTTTATTTTTTTCTCTTGTCTATAAGAATCAGAAATAATATTGTTTAATTTTTCGTTATCTATAGTACTAAATCCATCTAAGTTCAAATTAGTTTCTGCAAAATTATTATTACAAAACAGCTAAAAACCACACATAACTTATTAAAGTTTGTGCGGGAAGAATTTTTACTTGAAGGATTCCAAATTCATCTTTCAAAGCATTTGACTCATATATAAATTATAATATTCACCTTTTTTATTCATTAATTCCTCATGATTACCTACTTCAACAATTTTTTTATCTTTTAAAAAATATATTTTATCACAATTAACAATAGTTGATAATCTATGAGCAATGATTATTAGTGTTTTGTCTTTTATCATCTCTTTAGTTAGTTCTTGAAGTACTTTTTCAGTCTTAGTATCCATTTTACTTGTTGCTTCATCTAAAATTAAGATTTTTGGATCATTTATTATTGTCCTTGCATAACACATAATCTGCCTTTCACCATCAGATAGATTGCTCCCATTATTCTTTAAGATTGTATTATATCCGTCAGGAAAACTTTTTATCCAATTATGAATATTCATTTTTTTACATGCATCTATAACTTCAATATCAGTAATATTATCATTTCCATATTTTAGATTTTCCATTATAGTATTACTAAATAGATAATTTTCTTGTTGCATAATAGTAATTTGACTTCTTAGTGATTTTAATTTTATATCTTTTAAATCTATATTACCTATCTTTATTTTCCCACTATCAATATCATAAAATCTACAAATTAAGTTTGCAATTGTTGATTTACCACTTCCAGTCTCACCTACTAAAGCAACTTTCTCATTTTTATTAATCTTAAAACTTATATTTTCAAGCACTGTTCTATTTTCAATGTATGAAAATGTGACATCATCAAATTCTACTTCTCCATTAATTTGAATATCTTTAGCTTTATCTCTATCAAAAATAGTAATTGGCTCATCAATTGTTTCTAATATTCTTTCTAGATATGTAATTGATTCTATAAAATCATCAATTATTTTAAACAATTCTCTAATCGGTCTCCAAAAATTCCCAGAATATTCTCCCATTGCAATTATTGTACCTATTGAAATTTTGGGATATAAAAACATTGCTCCCAAAAAAGAAATTGATGTTGTAACTATATATTCTATTACCTGAGCACTAAACCATCCCGTATTTGCGATAGGTAACATTTTCTTTCTAGCATATGTAAAATCGTTTAATAACCATTCTGTAATTTCTAAGTTTTTTTCTTGTCTATTAAAAGCTTGTGAGATTTCCATCCCTCTTAAGCTTTCTAATCTATATGCTGTATAGTTGGAATATTTATTATTCATATTTAGTCTTAAATTTCTTTTTGGTTTAGCAGTAATTGCTAATATAATATTTAAAATAACCATTCCAAGTAATACTATTCCAGTAAGTTCTATATTTGTTGTTAACATGAATATCAATGTTAATCCCATATTAAGTATTAAAAATATGGTTGTAAATAATTTGTCTGTAATTAAATCTGCTACACTTGCTGCATATTCAGTAACTCTAACTATTATCTTTCCATTTGGTCTAGTATCAAAATAATCAAATGGTAATTTCTGAATATGTTCAAATAAATCATTTTTTATATCAATAACAATTGCCTGATTTATCTTAATCATCTTTCTTTTCTCTATTAAATCAAATCCTATATGTATAGCAACCAAACATATCATAACTATTATTGCATTTATTACAACACTATAATTTGAAGTACCTACTGCATTATCTAAAATATATTGTATTTGTTTAGTTATTAATAAATGTGCTAGCATAACTATTGTATCTATTATAAACAAGCCTAATAATCTCCACTTGTATTTTTTTAAATACTTCAGTCCTCTAGCATAATTTTTAAAACTAAACTTTGTGTTTTTTTCGTCTACATCATATTTATTAACCCTCATTTTAGTTTTCCTCCTTATGCATACTCTAACTTAGAAACAGCTCCAGATTGTATATCATATATTTCTTTATAAAAGTCACAATTATCTAGCAACTCTTCATGAGTTCCTTCTGCGATTATTTTTCCTGATTTCATGACAAAAATTATATCAGCGTTTTTCACTGAAATTATTTTCTGAGCAATAATTATTTTAGTACAGTCATAATCTAGATTATTAATATTTTTAGTTACTTCTAATTCAGATTCATAATCTAAGGCTGAGGTTATATCGTCTAAAATTAATAACTGTGGTTTTCTAGCCAATGCTCTTGCAAGTGATAATCTTTGTTTTTCTCCTCCTGATAAGCTTATTCCATTTTCTCCTATTACAGTCTCTATATCTTCTTCTAATTTATCTACATAGTCAGCTTTAGCTAGTTTTAAATAATATCTTATTTCATTATCAGTTAATTCTAAATTTCCAAAATTCACATTGTTTTTTATTGAATCTGAAAATAAAAATGGAGTTTGCGCTACATAAGCAATTTTATCTCTTACAGCATAAATTGGGTAATCATCTATTTTTTTATCATTTATTAAAATTTCACCTTTTGTCCTGTCTATAATTCTTAAAATTAATCTTCCTATAGAAGATTTTCCGCTTCCTATTTCACCAATAAATGCATATGTTTTATTTTTATTTAGTGTAAAATTAATATCAGAAAGTACTTTTTTATCTTCAACTTCAAATTCAACATTTTTAAACTTTATTTCATTAATTGAATTTAATTCTAATCTTCCTTCATCTTTTTGTTTAGCTTTAGTATTAAATAGATTTTTTACTTTTTTCAATGAAATCTTATAATTTTGAAAGTCATCCATATATTCTATTAAGTAATATAATGGCCTAGAAATCACCCCAATATAACCATTAAAAATCATGAATTGCCCTATAGTTAAACTACCATTTACTATAAAAATACCGCCTAATAGAATCATTATTGTCCATAAAAAATAACTTAAAAATCTAATTAATTCAGTATAACTATACATTTTATAACTAATTTTTATCTTATAATCTACATAGTCTTCATTTAAATTTCTAAATTTATTTATTTCCTTTTCTTCTGTTCCTAGGTTTTTTATTAATCTATTTCCTTCTATATTTTCCTGAATATATGAATTTAATTTGGATGTTTTTTCTCTTTCTACTTTATATAAATTTTTAGTTTTCTGCTTAAACTTCATAGTAACAAAAATAAATAATGGCATAAATAATAACAATACTAGACCCATAACAAAATTTATTGTTATACAATAAATTATACAGAATAATGATACTAATATTTCATGAGTAAATTGTTTAATAGTATATCCTATAAAACGTTTAAAATTCCTTATATCTTTTGTTAATATTGTATTCATTTCTCCAACTGTTGTTTTTTGAAAATAATCGTTATCTAGATAAAATAATTTCTTACTCATTTCAATTCCTAAATCGTTACATAAATCAAAAGTTTTAGAACCAATTATAATAACTCCAAAATATGCCATTAATCTTCCTATCAAAAATACTGCAATTCCTAAAATAAATAATTTAATTATTTCTTCTGGATTATTTTGATTTATTCCAATATCAACAATTTTTCCAGCTACAGTTACTGGCCATATATTTGAAACTAATGCACCACTAATTTCCAATATAAGTGCAAATATGTAAAAAAATGTTCCTTTTTTCATAAAATTCTTAAATAACCACTTCATTTTTTGCTCCTTGTTTTTGGTTTACATATTTATTATAGCAGTATATCTTTTTATTTTCAATAACTATAAAAATAAAAAACTCTATTAAATAAAGTAAACTTTTAATAATTCACTTTATCTAAAGAACTTTCTTTGATTTTTATTATATTTCTTTTTCCCCTAAATCTTCAGAAAATCTTAGTAGATATCCATCTGGATCTTGAACTAAGAACTCTTTATTTCCAAGTAATTGATTTCCTTGTCTATACCAATTTTCTTCTATGTCAAAAGCAATTTTATAATTATTATTTTTCAAATTATCATATATTTTATTTACATTTTCTACTTCTAATTGAAAATTAATTCCATTTCCAAATGGATATGTAAGTTTAGCTACCTCCCATTTTTCATTATCTGAATTTTCTTGTAACATAAATTGGATTTCGCCTAAAGATATAAATACAAATTTATTTTCTGGTCTATCATATTCAACCTTAAATCCAACAGTTTTATAAAATTTTAAACTATTTTCTAAATTAGTAACTGTCAACTCTGGAATATTCTTACTAAATTCTAAATAATTTGAACTTCTTATTATTTCACTTTCAAAAAATCTTTCTTGAAAGTTTGTTAATGTTCTAATTTCAGTATTAGTATAATTAATATTTTCTGGTACAATAACTAACTTATCATCATTATCATTAAATCTATGTATTATTGCAATACATTTTCCTTTATATTTATTTACAGGTTCATATTCTCCTAATACAAAACAATCTAGTTCTTTTCCATCACCGCTAATAGTATTTGGTACATATCCATAATTTACTGGATATATATGTTTTGGATATTTTGGATGACTACTTCCTAAAGGTCTATCAATTACTACATTTATAATTTTATCTAAATACATTATATTTTCATTCATCAATTAATACCTCCTGTTCTGCTTATTATATCACACTCTTAATAAATATAAAATAGTTACACTATAATATTACAGTTATTTTTATATATAAAAATAACTTCTGTTTTTCTTGTTCTATATTTATAAAAGATAATTTTTTTATTTTTAATAATTTGCAAAAATCTTATTTCCTTTATTTATTTTAATCCCTTCTGTTGGAATTTGTTCTTTTATAATTGTATTTTCTTTGTCTAAACTTTCTTTATTCTCTTCTGCATTATTTACAATATTCTCAAAACTAATTTCTAAACCTAATTCTTTAACTGTTTTTTCCGCTTCTTTTATTGATAGTCCAGTTATATTTGGTACAGTTACTTCTTCAATTGCTTCAATCTCATCTTGGTTACCTTGACTAACCTCTAAATATGGTAATACTTCACTAAATACTTGCCCACCTACTGGTGCTGCAACACCACCTCCTTGTGTTGTGCGCCGTTTATTGCGGTTTTTGTTTTTCATCATTTAATTTTGCTAAAGCATATTTAGCTAATACTTCATGCAGCTTATCTATATTATTAGAATAATCAATAACTCTTGAAATAACAGTATATTTCTTTCCATCAATTTCGTATATTTCTTTTTTTCTTTTTTATTTTCATTATTCATATCTATTTCCCTTTCTCGTATAAAAAAAGAACTAAAATATTTATTTTATAATTTCAGTCCCTTTTTCATTTTATTTTGAAACAAATTTTTATGCTTACTTATAGCATTTATATAAATAAAGGCTATTTTTGGTAATATTTATAATAATAATATAGTGTCTTACTATCTGTATCATAAATTGCAGATTTATACCACTCTATTGGTTTATTGTCTAATATTTCTCGATTTGTTTCTATAGTATTATAATCTTTATCAAATTCAATTAAATAATAATATAAATTTTCAAAATTATTTACATTAAATTTTTTATAATTATTAATGATTTTCTCATTGAACGGTTGTCTTGTCCAGTTTTCATCACTATTAATCTGGTTTTCAATGGCATTTGCTTGTTTTTTATTAAAATATATAGCATAACATTTGCTATAAGCCTCCGTTCCTATTTTTTCATATCTTTCATAGCTTTCAATTTTAGCTTTTCCAAAACCTTTTATTAACTTCCCATCAGTACTATTATCGAAAAATAATTTTATTCCTTCTGGTATTATAATATTTCCAATCGGATATATAAATATAATTGTGCTTGCTATAAGTATAATTCCTACAATAGTTTTTAGCATATTAATCACCCTCTTTTCCGTAATTATTAATACTAAAACTAATCTTTACATCATATTCTTTTAATACCCCATATTGTACAGATGCTAATGCCATATTATTTAAAGTATATCCTAGTCCATTCTTTACACTGCTCATAGCCTTTTGTGTTTGCGTTTTATTTTCTAGTTCATTAATTTCTTTATATTTATCATTATATTCTTCTGGAAAAACGAAATCTGTAAAATCAAATCTATCTAAAATCTCTATATTTAAATTCCATTTATTATCCTTGTTTTTATTCCCCTCAACAATAATTTCTGCATTATGTATTGCAAATTTATAATCTGTATTATTTTCAAATGCAAATGTTTCTTTTTCTCCTTCAGTTGCTGTTTTAAAATATTGCCTATCATTATACTCTTTTACTATCTCTTCTAATTTTGATGTTAAATCTACATCTTTTTTTATATTCTCAATTATATCTTTATCTGTCACATTATATGTCTTTGGCTTATCTCCAACTTCGCTTAATGAATGTCTTAATAGTTTTGCTGCTAATTGATACTTAAATAGTAGTCCACCATTAATTACTGTTTCCCAAAAAATATATTGTCTATAATAACTTAATGCATATTCCTTTGGATTTAAAATTTTCTTAACTTTAAAAATATATTGAAAATATTGAATTACCTTTTTGTCATCTTTTACATTATCATCAATTTTTTCTTCTTTATACATTTTTTCAATTTCCGTTAAATTCTTTTTAAATGTATCTGTTGCATTATATAAGTTATACATTGAATATAATACCATCGATAAATCTTTATTTGGTAGACATACTCCTGTAAAAAAGTTCATATTATCTATTTGTTTTTGGATTTTTTTCTTAAGCTTATTTAAATTTACATACTCTATTTTATCAATAAATAAAGTTGCAATATATAATTCTGTTAAATATTGTTTTTGTTTTATTGTTAGTCTCTTTTTATTTAATTTTTTAGCCACTAAATAACATAAATATTTTTCTTTGTCCTTTTCTTTAATATTTTTTGGCATTACTACGCCCAATAATTCACATATTGTTTTAAAACAACTAATACCAAATAATTGATAATTAATGTTGTTAAAGGTTTTTCCACATAATTTGCATTTTTTACTCACATATATCACCTTCTATAAAATTTTAATTTTTATATCACAATTCCAATTATATTTATAAAGATTCCATATATAAAAAGTCTTTTAATTTAATATGTTTTATCGTACCTGTTGAATAGTCAATATCATCATTAGTAATAATAATTTTTTGAAATAAGTTATCAATATTAGAAAAAGCACTAAATTCACGGTTATATGTTTTCTCTTCCGCTATACTATATGCTACTTGAATATAATATTTTTTGTTTCCTTTCTGAGCTAAAAAATCAATCTCTTTTCCATAATTATTGTATACAGATATCTTATATCCCATATAAATTAACTCATTATAAACTATGTTTTCTAAATTATGTGTCAAGTCATATCTATTATCCATACATCTAATTGAATTAAATGCAACATCTTCATTATAAATTTTCGAATAGTAAGCTAATTCTGTTTTGGTTCTTGTTGAATATTGTTTTACCGTTTCTATAATATATGCCTCTTCTAAATAATCTAGATATTTCATAATTGTATTTATTGAACAATTTTCATGTTTTTCTTTTATATAATTATGAATAGATTTTGCTGAAAAAATTCTACTATTAGAACGTAGTACATAATTTACTAAACTTTTAAATAAATTTTCTTTTTTTATTTTATATCTATTCATTAAATCATTTATTACTATTGTATCATCTAAATCATTTAAATATCTTATTTGTGCTTCTTCTGTATTAAATTCAAAGCGTTTTGGAAATCCGCCCCAAACAAGATAGTCTGTAATAGAACATTCTTTTCCCAATTCTTTGCAATATTTTATAATTTCCTTATATACAAATGGCCTCACTCTAAATGCTACATATCTTCCACTTAATTCCTTTGTAAATTCTTTAGATAATAATTTTGAATTTGAACCAGTAATAAATACCGAATTATTATCTAATCTTAATGTTTTGCAAGCTTCTTGCCAGCCTTCTAATGTTTGAATCTCATCAAGGAAAATATAACATTTTCCTTTTTTTCTGTTTTTCTCCACATATTCAATTAAACTTTTGGCATCTATTATATTACTACTTATACGTTTATCTTCAAAATTTAAACTTATTACATTTTTATTTTTTTTCATTATTTCATCTTTTATTTGTTCCAAAATGATTGATTTTCCAGAACGTCTTATTCCAGTTATTATTTTTATTAAATCAGAATCATAAAATTCACGAACCTGTGAAATATAATGTTCTCTATATATCATATTCCTCATCTCCTCTACATTACAAATACTGAATTGGTAGTTTATTTTATCAACAACTTTAATAATTTCTAAACATATTATAGTAAAATATTATTAATCTGTCAATATTATTTTTCATTTAAAGTGAAAGATTTGCAAGAAAACTGCAAATCTTTCACTTTGTTCATCAAATATATATACCTCTTATTTTTAATAATTTACAAAAATCTTATTTCCTTTATTTATTTTAATCCCTTCTGTTGGAGTTTGTTCTTTTATAATTGTATTTTCTTTGTCTAAACTTTCTTTGTTCTCTTCTGCATTATTTACAATATTCTCAAAACTTATTTCTAAACCTAATTCTTTAACAGTATTTTCCGCTTCTTTTATTGATAGTCCAGTTATATTTGGTACAGTTACTTCTTCTTTTATCTCTACTTCTTCTTTATTTCCTTGATTCACTTCTAAATAAGGTAATATCTCACTAAATATCTGCCCGGCCCACTGGTGCTGCAACACCACCTCCTTGGTGTCCACCTTCTCCGTGTTGGATTATACAAAGTTACTAAAACTACAACTTGAGGATTATCTATTGGGGCAACTCCGGCAGAAAGATGTTACATATTTATTAGTATTTACTCCATCTTCAGATGTACCAGTTTTCCCTCCTATTCTATACCCCACAACTTTGGCATTTTTACCAGTTCCTTCTGATACAACAGATTCCATCATACTCAATACTTTTTCAGATGTTTCTTTTGACATTACTCTTTCATCTTTTTGTACTTGTATATCTGTAACTTCTTTAGTTTCACTATTTATTATTTGTTTTACAACTCGTGGTTTTACACTTTCTCCACCATTTGCTATAGCTGATACTGCAGTTACTAATTGTATAGGTGTTATTTCAAACCTTTGGCCAAAACTTATTGTTGCAAGCTCAACAGGTCCTGCTTTGTTTTCAGCTAAAAAGATACTGTTTGCTTCACCTGGTAAATCGATTCCAGTTTTATTAAGTAATTTAAATTTATTTAAATATCCATAATATGTGTGTACACCCATTTTCTGTCCTAGGCCTATAAAAACAGGGTTACAAGAATTCATTAACGCCTGTCTTAAACTTTCTGAACCATGTGGTCTATAATATCTCCAACATTTTATCCTTACTCCTGCAACTTCAATTCCACCTGTACAACAAAATTCACCTTGATTATCTGTATCAGTTATTCCTTCTTCTAATGCAGCAGATGAAGTAATTAATTTAAAAACAGAACCTGGCTCATAAGTATCTGTTATAGCTCTATTTCTCCATACTGCTTGTAAATTTTTAGTCTTTTCTGCTTGTTCTATAGAATCCCAATTTTGTTTTAATTCTTCTGTATATGCTTCATAAGGTGTATTTAAATTATATGATGGATATGTTGCCATTGCTAAAATATCACCATTTTGAGGATTCATAATAACAATATTCCCACCATCTGTACATACATTATCAATACATGCCTCTTGTAAATATTTTTCTGCAATAGATTGAATTGTAAAATCAACGGTTAAAACTAAATCATTTCCATCAATTGCTGATACATAGTTTTCTCCTTCTTTTCCTATTTCTCCACCTTTTGCATCTGTATGTCTTTGAATACTTCCTTGTTTTCCTTTTAATTCATTATCATATTTTGCTTCAATTCCATCTAAGCCTTGATTATCGCTTCCACAAAAACCTATAATTTGTGATGCAAAATTACTATATGGATAATATCTTTTTGTATCTTCATCAATATTTATTCCCGTTGTTATATTATTCTGCTCCATCCATACTCTTAATTCATCAGTTTTATCTTTTTCTACTTTTTTGGCTATTGTTTCAATTGAACTCCTTTTAGTTACTTTTTTTAATATTTTTTCATAATCCAATTCAAATAAATCTGATAATTTTTTAGCAACTTTTTCTTTATCTTCTTTATTTATATTTCCAGGATTTACTGAGACCGTTTCTACCGTACTACTAACTGCCAAAACTTTTTCTCCTGTACTATCTAAAATTGTTCCTCTTTTAGGATTTATTTTTCTGTCTAATGTTTGCTGCTGATATGCTAGGCTAGATAATTCACTTCCTTGAATAAATTGAATAAACCCTAATCTTACTAAAAGGCATATTATTACTAAAAATGCTATAAATAATGTATTTCGCATTTTTTTCTTACTTGAAATTTTTGTTACAATCATAAAAAATCCTCCTAATTCATTTTATTAGGAAGATTTTTGTTTATGCAATTTACTTTTTTATTTATTAAATAAGCTATCTACTATCTTTTGAAACCAATTTTTGTCTTCTTCTTTTTTTACTTCTTCTGTTGCCGCTTCTACATAATCTCTTTTAGGTAAGCTAACATATAAAGTTTGTCTATTTGTTAATTTTTGCATGCCTAATTTTTCTTTAGCTATTTTTTCTACATTATTTAAATTCAAACTATTTTCTATATTAACTTTTAATTGTTCATTTTCTTTTTGTATACTTGATAACTCTTTTTTTAACTTTTGAACTTGGCTAAATTTTTCATTTATTTGTGAGTTTCTATAACTTACAGTAAGTAGTACAACAAATATGGCAACCACAAGTAATACAACTCTTTTTCTGACATGCATTTGTTCTTTTGTCATTTTTACTTCTTGTCTTGGTAAATCTTTTACAACTTTTAATTTATTCTTCTTTTCTCTTTTTCTTGGACTATATTCTGGTTGTAATTTTCTAGGGCTTGTACTATATTCATATCTACTTCTTGCCATAAGTTACTCACCTCCTTTATCTTTTTTCAAAAATTCGTAATTTAGCGCTCTTGCTTCTTGAGTTTTCTATTTGTTCTTCATCTGTGGCTATAATTGGTTTTCTTGTTATTATTTCTCCTAACGATTTAGCACCACATACACAACATGGTAAATCTTTAGGGCATGTACATTTTCCTTTAGCATCTATAAACGCATTTTTAACAGTTCTATCTTCTAAAGAATGAAATGTTATAATACATAACCTTCCACCCTTATTCAATGCTTCTATACTATTTATTACAGTATCATATAATGGTTTTATTTCATTATTTACTTCTATTCTTATTGCTTGAAATGTTTTTTTTGCAGGATGTCCATTTTTTTGTTTTGATTTAGGTATAGATTTTTCTATAATTTCTACTAATTGCTTTGTAGTATTTATTGGTTGTTTTGTTCTTTCTATACAAATATTTTTTGCAATTTGTCTTGAAAATCGTTCTTCTCCATACTCATAAATAATATTTGCTAATTTTTCTTCATCATAATTATTTACAATTTCTTTTGCAGTAAGTTTTTGTGATTTATCCATCCTCATGTCTAGTTCATTTTCTCCTAAGTAGCTAAATCCTCTATTGCGTTCATCTAGCTGATATGATGAAACTCCCAAATCTAACAAAATTCCATCTACTTTTTCTATTTTTAACTTTTCTAATATTTGTTTAATATTATCATGATTATTATGTACATATATTACATTAGAATATTCTTTTAAATTGTTTTTAGCAGCATTTAATGCATCATCATCTCTGTCTATTCCAATTAATATACCGTCTTTTGATAACCTTTTTACAATTTCTTTGCTATGACCCGCTCCGCCGCAGAGTACCATCTACATATATACCATTAGCTTTTATATTTAGTCCATTTATACATTCGTCTAGCATTACAGGTTTATGATTGAATTCCAATTTAACACCTCTTTATTACAAATAATAGTGGAATAACAAAATTAAGCTGGCAATTTAAACTACCAGCTGTATTATCTTTTTTGTTTTTTCTTTTGGTTTTCAATATCATCTTTTGTACATTTATCTTTTGTACAATTTTCTTCTTTTGTTAAAATTTCATTTGTGATTTTATCTTTTGTATTTTATATTCTTTGGCAAACTTTTCTTTAGCAATTTTGCCATATGTATTTTAAATTCTTTAGTTAATTTATCTTCTGTATTTTAAATTTCTTTAGTATTTTCTTCTTAAGTATTATTATCATATGTACTTTATATAAACTTTTTCAAGTTATATACCAAGCATTGTCATATTTTCTGCAATTTCATCTGCAGAGATATTTTCATCACATTTACTCCATGTTGTTTTATTCCAAATTTCAAGTCTAGTTCCTACTCCAATTATTATAGCTTCTTTTTCTAAATTAGCAGCTACTCTTAAATTGTTTGGAATTAAGAACCTTCCTTGTTTGTCTAGTTCACATTCTGTAGCACCTGATAAGAAAAATCTTACAAAGTTTCTAGCATTTTTATCTGATAGTGGTAGTGCTTTTAATTTTGTTTCGAAGTTTAACCATTCACTTTGTGAAAACGCAAATAAACATCCATCTAAACCTTTTGTTACGATGAACTTTTCTCCCATGTCTTGTCTCAATTTAGCAGGCATTATCATTCTGCCCTTTGCATCAAGAGAATGCTCGTATTCACCAATTAGCAATATAGTTACCTCCTCTCCACTTTTTCACCACTTTGTTCCACTTTTCTCCACTTCAATTAAATTTTAATATAACTTTTATTATTTTGCAAGGGTTTTTTAAAATTTTTTTATTTTTTTATTATAATTTATTTTTTCTAGAACAATTAATTGTGTTTTTTAGATAATTTCTCATTAACAGTTCATTTTATTTTTAGACTTTACTTGCTATACTTCTTATAGAAAAGTTCAAGGAGGAACTATATGAATGATGTAGAAAAAAATTAAGAAAAAACATCGGTATGAAAATCAAATTAGCTCGTACAAAATCAGAATTTACTCAAGAACAATTAGCAGAGAAAATTGCTTTATCTTCAAGGTATGTTAGTCAATTAGAGCGTGGTATAGCCTTTGGAAGTGCAACTACAATAACTAATCTCTGTAAAGCTCTTAATATTAATTCTGATTTTCTGTTTAGTGATTTAATTCAAAGTAATTCATCTATTACAATTGATTTAGTTGATAAATCTTTTTTAGAAAACTATTTAAACAATCAAACTATAATAGAAGCTATTACTAAAGAATTGGTTAAAATACAAAAAGAAGATGAAGGTAAAGAAACTATTAAAGAACATGCATAAAAAATAATAGAAGCTTAATTTTTCCAATAAAGAAAATTTAAGCTTTTATTACTATAGAATTATTCTATCTCCTTAATATTAAATTTTTATTTTACCATTTAAATCAATTAATAGTTGTTGATGTAGCACCTGTTCCAACTACATTTTCTTGTAGAGCTCGCCATGTGTTACACCCTACTATTCCATCGGCAGATAATCCCCTCGAACGTTGAAATGCAATAACAGCATTTTGAGTTGCAACTCCAAAAACTCCGGTCTAAACCTCCTGTTGAAAAACCTAAAGTATTTAAATCATCTTGAGCTATGCAAACATAATTACTTACACTTCCCCTTCTAAGTGTAGGATACCCTCCTGTATTACAAGCAGGTTTTCCAAACCTTTTGTCGAAATGAACCCATGTAGGAGTTAAAGATATAGGTTCCACATATGCCCATACTCCTGAATTATTTGCAGAATTCCACAACTGAATACGTCTGCTACTCGATAATGTTTGACCAACATCAAAAGCAACTCCGGCATAATGCTGACTTAGGTTTCCATGACCACCTTCATAAGGTCTTTTAAAAGCAAAACCAACAGGTATTGGTGCACCAAAAATATATCTTTGACTATTCCAACTTTGCATAGTTCTTTTTGTAGTCCATAAAATATTACTTTTACTAGAACCTCTAAATTCTCTAACCCTTAATGTATTATTAGTATTGTATGGCATAGATTCATTTTCCCCTCTGTAATATGTTTCCATCCTATCAGAATCATTATTAAAAACTATAATTTTCGCCATAAAAAAGCCTCCATAAAAAACATAAATTATAATAGTTATTTATATTTTATGTTCTTATGAAGGTTTGGTTACATTTCTATTAATATTATTTATACTGCTCTTGCTTTTACAATTACTCTCATTTTACTATCATTTGTACATGTAATTACAGTGATTTCCTTTTTACCATTTGTAAGTTGTGATGTACAACTTAAGTCTTCTGGTACAACTTCGTATTTATTATAAATTGAATATCTTAATGTTCTTCCCTCTAAGTCAGTAATTTCTATTATATCACCATTTTCTAACGTTGGTACTTTACTAAAGAATTTGCTATTTCTATAATTATGTCCAACTATACAAAAATTCCCCACTTCATTTGGATCACTTCCCCAGAATTTTGTTGGTGATATTTTTAGTAAAGCCTCTGTTTCTGCTTCTGAGTCTGTTTCACCATCTAAAATTGGATATTGTACATTTATTTTTGGAATACTTATTGTAGCTATTGTGGCATATCTATACCCTTCAGTAGTTGTTTGTGTAGTTCTTCTATTTGAAGCAGGTTGCGTTCCTGTATTAGTATTTGCAGAATTATTAGTATTATCTATAACTACTTCTTCATTGTTTTCTGTCGTATCACTTAAAACCACAACTAGTACATTACTTTTTGCAATTGTTGTATCTTCCTGAACTTCATTATTAAATTCATCCATTATTCCTAAAGATGTTTCTTCACTTTTATTTCTATCATACTCAGCATAGATATAAAACGAAACTAAAACAACAACTAAAAAGATAGATAAAATAAAGTTAAATTTATATACTTTCTTTTTTCTTTTTAGTTCAGGCGTAATATATAATTTTTCAGTAATTAAAATTTGATTCATTATTAACTCTCCATTTATAATATTCGCTATTTTATTATAACACAACTAGAGAAAATTTTAAATACTTTTATGAAATTTTGTTAGCAATATTTGCAAAGTCTTGAAGTGCAAGCTTTTCTGCTCGAATATTTTCTTCTAATCCAACATCCTTCAATATTTTTATTCCATCTTCTTTAGTTTTAAAAATATTTGAATTATTTAATGAATTTAATAAAGTTTTTCTCCTTTGCATAAATGCATTTTTAATAATTCTAAACATTAATTCTTTATTTTTTACTGCTACAGGTACTTTATTCCTTATGGTAAGCTTTATAACCTCTGATGAAACCTCTGGTTCGGGAATAAAAGAATTGTTTTGAACTTCTATTATCTTTTCTCCAATAGAATAATAGTATACAGTATATGTAATAGCTCCTGTATTTTTTTCTCCAGGAATTGCAATTAATCTATCAGCTACTTCCTTTTGAACCATAACAGTAATGCTTTCTAAATCTAACTCTTCTTCTAATAATTTCATAATTATCGGAGTTGTTATATAATAAGGTAAATTAGCAACTAATTTTACATTCTTTATTTCATTTAATTCTTTCTCTTCTTTGATAAGTCTTTTTAAATCCACTTTTAAAACATCTTCATTTTTGATTTCTAAATTATTATATAATTTAAACCTATCCTTTAAAATTGTAATCATTTTTGAATCAAGTTCTATGCATATTACTTTCTTTGCCTTTTCTAATAGATACTTTGTCAAAGTTCCAAGTCCTGGTCCAATTTCTATTACTAAATCGTCTTTATTAATTTCGCTACTCTCTACTATTTTATTTACTACTTCTTCATTTATTAAAAAATTTTGTCCTAATGATTTATTTGCTTTTATATTATATTTATTCATGATAAACTTAGTTTCTTCTAAAATACTATTCATATAACCTCCAAAAAAACACTAAACTATAACTAAATTTTATAATATATCTCCATCTTTTTCAAGTTTTTATTGATTTTTATTAACTTTTAATATAAAATGTAATTAATATTTTAAACAAAAGAGGCATATGTATGAATAATAAAAAAAATATAAAAAAGAAAAAAAATAATTCTAAAGTTGTAAAAATAAATTCAAATTTTGAAAACAAAAATTTTATATATTCTAAAAAACTTAAATTTACTTTATTAGTCACTATAATTATTATAATAATATTAATAGCCAGAATAGCTGTATTACAATTTGTTGATGGCAATCATCTAAAAGAATTAGCTTATAATCAACAAACAATTAATCAGATTATAAGTCCAAAACGTGGAAATATATACGATTCTACTGGAAAGGCATTAGCTATTAGTGCACAAGTAGATACAGTTACAATAAATCCTAGTAAATTTATAAAGAACACAGATGAATTAACTCATACTTTACAAGAAAAAGTAGCCAAAGGTCTTTCCGAAATTTTCGAGTTAAATTATGATGAAATATTTGCCAAAATTACTAGTAATTCTCAAGTAGAAACTATCATAAAAAAAGTAGAACAAGAAAAAGTTGATAAATTAAAAAAATGGATGAAAGAAAATGATGTTTCTATTGGAATAAATATTGATGAAGACACTAAAAGATACTATCCTTATGATACAGTTGCTTCAAATCTACTTGGCTTTTGTGGTAGTGATAATCAAGGTTTAAGTGGTATTGAATCTAAATGGGACTCTGTGTTAACAGGTACTCCTGGAAAAATTGTAAGCTCAAAAGGTAGTGATCAAAAAGAAATACCAAATGCTGAAGAAACTTATATTTCAGCAGAAAATGGAAGTGATTTAACATTAACAATAGATTTAAATATTCAATCAATTGTTGAAAAATATTTAAAACAAGCAGTTGATGATAATAATTGTAAAAAAGGTGGAAATGTTATTGTAATGAATCCAAAAAATGGAGATATTTTAGCAATGGCGTGTTACCCTGACTATAACTTAAATTCACCTTATACTCCAAATTCAAAATTAGCTGAAACATATGATTCTTTATCAGATACGGAAAAAAGTACATCATTATATAAAATGTGGTCAAATAAATCAGTAGCAGAAACATATGAACCAGGTTCTGTTTTTAAAGTTATTACTTCTTCTGTAGCATTAGAAGAAAACATTACTGTAACAGACAACAACAGTGATTTTTACTGTAAAGGATATGAAGAATTTGAAGACGCTTCTGCTGATAAACCATTAAGAATAGCTTGTTGGAGAGCTCAACCTCATGGTGTACAAAGTTTAAGACAAGCATTGATGAATTCATGTAACCCTGCTTTTATGCAATTAGGAAAAAGAATTGGAGCACCTACTTTATATAAGTATTATCAAGCCTTTGGGCTATTTGATTCTACAAATTCCGGACTATATGGCGAACAAAATAGTATATTCCAAAAACTTGATTCAGTTGGTCCTGTTGAATTAGCAACTATGTCTTTTGGTCAAAGACTAAATGTAACTCCTCTTCAAATGGCCACTGCTATTGCATGTGTTGCAAATGATGGAAAGTTAATGAAACCTAGAATTGTAAAACAACTTACAAATGTTGATACTGGAGCAACAAACGAAATGCCTGTAACTCAAGTTAGACAAGTTATTTCTAAAAAAACATCAGAAGAAGTAAAATCTATGATGGAATCAGTTGTAACTTCTGGAACTGGTAGACATGCTGCAGTTAGTGGATATTCAATAGGTGGAAAAACTGGTACTTCAGAACCTGTATACACAAGAACTGAAGAAGGATATGTAGCATCTTATGTTGCTATATCTCCTATAGAAGATACTCAAGTAGTTCTATTATTAACTTTGTATGATCCACCAAAAAACAACCACCAAGGTGGACAACTAGCAGGGCCTGTTGTATCACAAATGTTATCTGAAATATTACCATATTTAAATGTTCCTTCATCTGAAGAACCTTCTAGTGATAATAGTTCAAATAATACAATAATAGTTCCTGATATAAGAAATAAAACTGTTGCTGAAGCTGAAAAAATATTAAAAAGTGCAGGATTTAATCCAAAATCTTATATAGAAGGCGATGCAAACAATACTTTAGTTGTAGAACAAACACCAAAACCAGGTGCTTATTTAGCAAAAAACTCTTTAATCGTACTTTATGGCGAAGCAAATAATATTTCTACTTCTATTACTGTTCCTGACTTAAAAAATATGAATGCCTCACAAGCAACAACTATTTTAAGGGATAAAAATTTAAATATAGATATTGAAGGCTCTGGTACTGTTATATCACAAGATCCGCCTAAAGATTCTCAGGTACAAGAAGGAAGTATCATAAGAGTTACTTTAAAACAAAATCTAACAGATGCACATTAAAATGAAACAAATGGGGACAGTCTCCATTTGTTTCATTTTTGTGACATTTTTTCACATATATATTTTTATACTTTAAGCAATAAAGTTTCATTATTTTGTTCATTTAAAATATGTACAACTTCTTCTATACTTTTTTTAGGCGTAGATGCTCCTGCCATTATCCCAATTTTATTATATTTTATACAATCCTGTAAATTTAGTTCAATTGCAGTTTCAATGCATACACAATTTTCACAATTATTTTTAGCTATATCAAACAGTTTTCTTGTATTTGAACTATTTACTCCACCAATTATAATCATATAATCAACTTTCTTTGAGATTTCATCTGTTTCTTTCTGTCTTAATTCAGTAGCTCTACATATCGTATTTTTTATAATTATCTCTATATTTTTTTCTAATTCATTATTTATAATTTCTTCTATTTTATAGAATTTTTCTAAACTATATGTTGTTTGAGAAATTAATAATAATTTTTTAAATTTAGATTTTTTAAATCTATCTAGTGCTTTAAAAACATCATCTTCTTTTTCTATTACAGAATAATTATTCCCACAGTGACTAATTGTTCCTATGTTTTCAGGATGTTTTTTGCTTCCACATAAGAATATATAATATCCATTTTTTGAATATTCGTCTGCAATTTTGTGTATTTTTAGAACATTTGGACAAGTATAATCTACCAACTCAATATTTAATTCATTAGCTTTTTCATATATATTTTTTTCTACCCCATGAGCTCTAATTATTGTTTTTCCATTTGCTTCTTCTATATTATTAATAAAAATGATGCCTTCAGATTCTAGTTCATCAACTACTTGTTTATTATGTACAATTTCTCCTAAGCAAAAAATCTTTTTGTTTTTATTTATTTGTTCTTTTGCACCATCTACAGCTCTTTTTACTCCGAAACAAAATCCGGCTGTTTTTCCTACAACTATTTCCATATACCATTATATGACTAATTTGCAATTAAATTAAGCCATATCCCCCTTTTCATTGTATTTAATTGTTTCTTATTTTACTATTATAAAGTCTTACTACTTTTACTATATATGCCAAAAAGGAACATATTAAGTGTTGAATTCTTATATGTCCCTTCAATCTTTATTTTCCAGATAGATAATATCCTACTCCTCTTTTTGTAATTAAAAGTTTAGGTGCAGAAGTATCTCTTTCGATTTTTTCCCTAATTCTTCTTACTGTTACATCAACTGTTCTAATATCACCATAATATTCGTATCCCCATACTTTTTCTAGTAATACTTCTCTAGTGACAACTTGATCTGGTTGAGATGCTAAATATTTTAATACCTCAAATTCTCTTAGAGTCAAATCTATAACTTCTCCTCTAACTTTTACTTCAAATTTATCTAAATCAAGTTCTAGTTCACCAATTACAATTTTGCTTTCATGTTTTTTACCATCTTCATTTTTTTCTGGCTCTTTTTTCTTTACATTAGTAATTGTATTATTAGAAACAATTTCAACTTTTCTTAAATTTGCTTTTACTCTTGCAACTAATTCTCTTACACTAAATGGTTTGGTTATATAATCATCAGCACCAAGTTCTAATCCTAGTATTTTATCTATTTCTCCATCTTTTGCAGTAAGCATTATTATTGGTACATTTATAGAATTCTTTATTCTTTTACATACTGATAAACCATCTAATTTTGGAAGCATTATATCTAATAATATTAAATCTGGTTTTTTTTCTAAAGCCATGTCAACTGCAGTTAATCCATCACTTGCTTCTATAGTATTATATCCTTCTTTTCTTAAATTATAAACCAATATATCTACAATTGGTTGTTCATCATCAACAATTAAAATTGTCTTTGCATATTTTAAAATTTCTTCGTCCACAAAAACTCCGCCTTTCTTATTTGGGTTTTTATAGTATATTTATATCACACTTAAAAATTTTATACAATACTTTTTTGTATTTCCGTAGCATTTTTTTATGAATTATTGACTTTTTTATTTTATAGTTTGACTTATTTGTTTAAATTTAATTTTATATGTACATCATTTAGCTGTTCTTCAGATACTACTGATGGTGCTCTCATAAGCAAGTCTCTTGCTCTTTTATTTTTAGGGAAAGCAATTACTTCTCTAATATTTTGAGAATCAGCAATAAGCATTACCATTCTATCTACACCTGGTGCAGCTCCAGCATGTGGTGGAGTACCATATTGGAATGCATTATATAAAGCACCAAATCTATTTTTCACATCTTCTTCTGTATAACCTGCAATTTCAAATGCTTTTACCATTATTTCTGGATTATGGTTTCTTACAGCTCCTGATGCCATTTCATATCCATTACATACTAAATCATATTGATATGCTAAAATATCTAATGGATCTTTATTTTCTAAAGATTCTAATCCACCCTGTGGCATAGAAAATGGATTATGACTAAAATCTATTGTTCCTTCATCTGACAATTCATACATAGGAAAATCTACTATAAAACAGAATTTATATACATCTTTTTCTATTAAATCTAATCTTTTTCCTAATTCTATTCTAACTAGCCCTGCTATTTTTTGTGCTTTTTCAAGTTCATCTGCTATAAAGAATATTGCTGAACCATTTACAGCACCTATTTGTTCTAAAGATTTTTTCATATCATCAGTAATAAATTTAGCAATACCTCCTGCTATTGTTCCATCTTGTTCAAATTTAGTCCAAGCTAAGCCTTTTGCTCCAACTTCATCTGTACATGCATATTCTCCCATTTTATCAAAGAATTTTCTTCCTTGTTCTGCTCCATTTGGTACTACTATTGCTTTAATAGTTTTTCCGTTAAATGCATTAAAATCTGAATCTTTGAATACTTCTGTTACATCTTGTATAATTAATGGATTTCTTAAATCTGGTTTATCTATTCCGTATTTTTCCATAGCTTCTTTATATGGAATTCTGACAAATGGACCTTCGTCTACTTTCCAATCTGTAAATTTTTTAAATGTATATGGAACTACTTCTTCAATTACTTTAAAAACATCTTCTTGAGTAGCAAAACTCATTTCAAAATCCAATTGATAAAACTCTCCTGGAGCTCTATCAGCTCTTGGATCTTCATCTCTAAAACATGGTGCTATTTGATAATATTTATTAAATCCTGATACCATAAGCAATTGTTTAAATTGTTGCGGTGCTTGTGGAAGAGCATAAAACTCTCCTGGATTTAATCTACTTGGTACTAAATAATCTCTTGCACCTTCAGGTGATGAATTAGCAAGTATTGGTGTTTGTATTTCAGTAAAATCTAGCTCATCCATTTTATCTCTTAAAGTTTTTAATATTTTAGAACGAAGTAAAATATTATTGTGTAATTTTTCGTTTCTTAAATCTAAAAATCTGTATTCTAATCTTAAATCCTCTCTTACTTCTTGATCTGTGTTTATTTCAAAAGGAAGAACATTTTTACATTTACCAAGTACATCTATCTTTTCTGCAATAACTTCAATTTCTCCAGTGGCTATCTTGTTGTTTTTACTTTCTCTTTCCACAACTTTTCCGCGAAATGTGGATACAACTTTCTGTATTTAAGTCTTTTGCTTGTTCTTCTAATTCATTTTTTACTACTATTTGAGTAATTCCAAATTCATCTCTTAAATCTATAAATATCATTCCACCTAAGTTTCTTATTTTTTGTATCCAACCACTTAGTTCTACTGTTTCTTCTACATTTTTTATTGTTAATTCTCCACAATTTTTTGTTCTATACATTTTCTTTCCTACTTTCTTATTTTCTTGCATTATATGATACCACATTTTTATTAAAATATCAATTAAATCCGCTATTTAATTTTAATCTAATGTTTACTGCTTGAATTTTTATTTTTTTAATGTTATTATTTTATTAGTTGAGTTTTAGGAGGTTATTTTATGTATAAAGAAACATTTGATTTTTATGATAGAACAAGTTTAAAATCATATAACTTAAATGAAAGTATGAGATATCAATTAAATATGTTAGATAAATTAGATGTATTTACAAGAAAACATTGTGAAAATGTAGCTGCTTTAACTTGTAGATTATGTGAAAAATTACATTTAAACAAAGGTTTTACTGAATATTGTACAATATGTGCATACTTACATGACTTAGGTAAACAATTCATACCTCCTTCTGTTTTACAAAATCCTGGTAAATTAACAGATGAAGAATATGAAATAATGAAAACACACACCACTTTAGGTTATGAATTATGTATGAAAGATTTACAACTAAGGCCATATGCTACTGGTGCATTAAATCATCATGAAGCATTAAATGGAACTGGTTATCCAAATGGTATAACCAAAAAGGATATACCTTATGAAGCACAAATAATTAGAGTTGCAGATGAGTATGATGCAATAGTTAGTAAAAGACAATATAAATCCCATATTGGAATTTCAGATACTTTAAAAATACTTATTGAAAATGCTAATAATGGTAAGAACAATCCAAAGATTGTTAAAAAACTATTAAAAGTTGTAATTGAAGATACTGAATATGAAATCTTTCTTACCCAAAGCTATGTAGATGAACTAAAATCAGAGATTGAAAGATTAGAACAAATAAACAAGTATAAAACAGCTATGGATAAAGCAAAAAAAGAAAAAGACAAAACTTATTACTTAGAGGGTATGAAGCAATTACTTAAAACTGAAGAAACAATTGATAATTATACAAACCTCTATGAAGAATACAAAGAAGCCTACAATAAAAGAAAAGCAATAATTGAAAACTTGTATAATGAGATTAAGATTATAAAAAAATTGAAAGTATAACAGAAAAGAACTCTTTCTTAGAGTTCTTTTTATTACTTATTCTAATCCAAAACTTACACCTAAAGCATTATTTACTTGGTCTATTATTTTTTCATCATTAATATGTCCTATGCGTTCTTTAAGTCTACTTTTATCTATCGTCCTTATTTGCTCTGTTAAAACAACAGAATTACTCTTTAACCCACATGAAGAAGAATCAATTTCTATATGAGTTGGCAATTTTGTTTTTCCAGTTTGAGACGTTATTGCTGCTGCTATTACAGTTGGACTATATTTATTTCCTAAATCATTTTGGATTATTAAAACCGGTCTTACTCCACCTTGTTCTGAACCAACTACTGGACTTAAATCTGCATAAAACATATCGCCTCTTTTTATTTGCATTTTCTTCACTCCTAATACTTCATATATTGTCAAGTATAGTTCATATTTTATATATTATT
>Ga0326511_10000895_pt1 | contig 25588 bp, 27 predicted proteins | sample 0_2496_0518_D_FD_203701 | JGI IMG/M metagenome (GOLD analysis project Ga0326511, IMG submission 203701) | Bovine rumen microbial communities from UC Davis, California, United States - 0_2496_0518 | ecosystem: Host-associated > Mammals > Digestive system > Stomach > Rumen | place: USA...
TCATCTTCTACGCTTAAATCTTATTTGTGGTATCATTAATTTTGAGATTTAATTTTAGTTTCCGAGGAAGTCTATTGGCAATTGCAATGATAAGGATTCTGAAATATATAACTTGATATTTTTAATTGTAGAAATCCAAAAATTTGTATCCTTTTGAAGAAAATAGTATCAAGTTATATGTTTACCATTCCTAAAATCAAAGAATTCATCCCACGACATATATAACACCCCCAATTGGAAGCATGATTCACCGCCTACCGTTTAGGTACGTCCTTGTTACTTCCCATTATAGCATATTATGACAATTTTGTCAATTATTTTTTGAAAAGGGCTTGACAAATGCGCCGGAATGTGGTATGATAAGTACAACAAGGGCGCACCGTATAAGCGGTTAGCTCCCGTAAAGTGTCACAACTTGCTAAATAGCCGCCGTGTCTAGGGAACAGGGCGGTTACTTTTTGTGATTATGTTTATCGTTGCCACTGTAAGCCTTAATGACTAACAGGACATTGGCAATTAATCAAAGAATTCATCCCACGACATATACAACACCCCCAATTGGGAGCATGATTCACCGCCTACCGTTTAGGTACGTCCTTGTTACTTCCCATTATAACATAACATATTATGACAATTTTGTCAATTATTTTTTGAAAAGGGCTTGACAAATGCGCCGGAATGTGGTATGATAAATACAACAAGGGCGCACCGTATAAGCGGTTAGCTCCCTGAAAGTAGACTTAGCTAAAAGACCGCCTTACTTTTCTGGGAAGTTAGGGCGGTTACTTTTTGTTATGACGATTGCAAAATGCACAATACGCTGTGTACAGACTGCTAATAGCAATCAGCATTTGGAAAAAATCGTTCCACGACATATACAACACCCCCAATTGGGAGCATGATTCACCGCCTACCGTTTAGGTACGTCCTTGTTACTTCACATTATAACATATTATGACAATTTTGTCAATCATTTTTTTGAAAAGGGCTTGACAAATTCGACAAAGTATAGTATAATACTAGGTGAGCGGTATAAGCTCTAATTTTACCCTTATCAAGAGTGGCTGAGGTATCAGGACCAATGAAGCCCAGCAACCTGACATTTTTGTCGATGGTGCTAAATCCTGCGGTAATGACCGAGAGATGAGGAAGATAGTTCATCACGCTATTTCGGGCAGCCGAGATGGCGTTTTTGATTTGCCTCTGTATGCCGTTCAGAGATTGATTTTTGTAGGAGGCTAAAAAATGAAACGATTATTTACATCAGAATCCGTAACAGAGGGACATCCTGATAAAATTTGTGACCAGATTTCAGATGCAATTTTGGATGCAATTTTAGAGCAAGACCCTTTTGGACGTGTGGCATGTGAAACAACAGTTACAACGGGAATGGTACTTTGCATTGGGGAAATTTCCACAAAAGCAAAAGTGGATATTCCGAAAATTGCTCGTCAGGTGGTTGTCGATATTGGGTATGACCGTGCGAAATTTGGTTTTGATGGGCATACTTGCAATGTAATGACGGCAATCGATGAACAGTCGCCGGATATTGCACAGGGAGTGAATGAATCTTATGATAATGGGGCAACTGGTGCAGGAGACCAAGGCATTATGTTTGGTTTCGCTTGCAATGAAACGCCGGAACTCATGCCCCTCCCAATTTCTCTCGCTAATCAGTTAGCTATCCGCTTAACACAAATCCGCAAAGATGGAACACTTCGTTATTTAAGACCAGATGGCAAAACACAGGTTACGATTGAATATGACGAAAATCAGAAGCCTGTCAGAGTGGATGCAGTGGTAGTTTCTACCCAACATGCACCAGATGTCACCACAGAACAGATTCGTGAGGACATTAAGGAGCTTGTCATTGATGCGGTGATTCCAAAACAATTGCTTGATGAGAATACAAAAATTTTCATCAATCCAACTGGACGCTTTGTGGTAGGAGGTCCTCAGGGAGATGCAGGCTTGACCGGAAGAAAGATTATTGTGGATACTTATGGCGGATATGCACGTCATGGCGGTGGAGCATTCTCCGGAAAAGACCCGACAAAGGTGGATAGAAGTGCTGCTTATGCTGCTCGTTATATTGCCAAGAATATTGTAGCAGCTGGATTGGCTGAAAAGTGCGAAATTCAGCTTGCTTATGCAATTGGTGTGGCTGAGCCGGTTTCCATTCGTGTGGATACATTTGGCACAGGCAAGGTAGCAGAGGATGAGCTGGAAAATGCTGTGGCTGAATTGTTTGATTTGACACCAGAGGGAATTATTGAGATGTTACATTTGCGTAAGCCTCAATATCGTAAAGTAGCAGCTTATGGACATTTCGGCAGAGAGAATTTAAATGTTGCATGGGAAAAAACAGATAAAATTCAGGCTCTTTTAGATGCCCTTGAGAAATAATGATGAATCAAGCAGGGGATAATCGATTATCCTCTGCTTATTTTTTAGAATTTTCTGATAATTCATGATTTTTTTTGAAAAAAGGCTTTTTTTTTTCGGAACTTTATGTTATAATAGTAGCAGAGGAAAAAAGTTAATAAATGAATGATAGATACAAAAGAATGGAGTTGTTTCCTTATGAAGAAAATTCTCGATGTGATTCTGTCCTTGGCATTGGTTGCAGGGTTAGGATTTGGAGGGTATTATATTGTCTCAAATGGTACAGTTATTGACCAAACAACTACTTATTATGACCCTGATGCACAACCGATAACCGAAGAAGTGACAGAACCGGAAAATCAGAGTAATATTCTTTTTGAAAGTGAAGAAGTTCCGAATACAGAGGTCAATAACAGTCCTTTGATTTTGGTAAATAGCAATTTTGCTTGTAATTCGGAAGAGGCAAATTTAGTAAGTCTTTATGTAAAGCGATTGGAGGCGGATAGTCATAGTTTTGGTGTTCGTGATGAAGAGTTATTAGTCCGTGAAATCATGGCGGATGCTTTGATTCGTATGTTTGATGATTTCAATGCAGCAACGCAGGCAGACAATGTGGTGGTGGTATCTGGATTCCGTACAGCGGAAGACCAGCAAAGCCTTTATGAAGAAGACCTTGAAGAAACTGGTCTTGACTATTCTGAAAAGGTTGCACCTGCTGGATATAGTGAACATCAGACAGGTTGGTGTGTGGATTTGGATATTGATGGTGATGAAGAATTTGACGGTACGGACGTACAAAGTTGGATTCTTGAAAATTGCTATAAATATGGTATGGTATTACGTTATCCGGAAGGCAAGCAGGAAATTACAGGGATTCAATATGAGCCTTGGCACTTCCGTTATGTTGGTTTTCCACATGCTACCATTATGAGCAATGAAGGAATGTGCTTGGAGGAATATACGGATTTCCTGAAAGGCTATCCTTATGATGGAAATCATTTACAAGTAACTGATTATGATGGCAGAATCTACGAAATTTTTTATTATCCCATGGATACGGAATTTGAAAGTACTTTAGTTCCGATTCCTATTGGACTGGACTATGAAATTTGTGGAAATAACATTGATGGCTTTATCGTGACAGTGGATACCGGAGAATATGATGAAACAGAACCTGTTCCCGCAGAAGATGAAGAAATTGCTGGTGATGCTGACCCCGAACAACCGGATGATTGGTCAGAAGAACCAGAATTTGAAGAAATTCCAGATGGAGATACACCTGATGATGAAGTTGCACCGGAAGAAGATGCTGAGGAAAATTGAGGATGATAGTGTTTTTAGAACGTTTTGAAAATTCACTTGAAATTTTTACTATCGTATATGATAATCAATCTAGTGAGACTGAAAAAATATTAGTTTCACATACTTCAAGTCAGAAAGTTGGTGAGTAACTTGATTTGTACTCATTGCGGTAAGACGCTGGAAAATGAATCACAGCTTTTTTGTGCATTTTGCGGTTATCCGGTGGGAGATACAAAGAAGGGCTTCTTTGCAAAAACAGAGGAAACAGGCGAACTTCCATCTGCTCAATCCCCTGTACAGCCTTCTTCCATGATGTCACAAATGGCACAGCCTGTCCCACAACCAAATGGAATGGCACAAATGGCTCAAATGAGTATGCCAATGGGAATGATGGGGATGATGCCACAAATGAGCATGATGCAGGGTATGATGCCTTATATGGGTATGATGCCAAATGTCATGAGTCAAATGAGCGTGATGCAAGGTCAGCAAAATTTACCTGAAAATGATTCTGCACCAGTCAAGCCCGAAAATCTTCAGGCTGGTCAGCAGATGATGCAAAATCCCATGATGATGGGAGTGGCAGGAATGCCACAGATGATGGGCTATGATTCTAATGGTAATCCTATTTACATACAAATGATGCCACAAATTATGGGGTATGACCCTTATGGAAATCCCATTTATGCGATGATTCCTGTTCCCTGTGCAATGCCAAAAAGTCAGTCAAATGATTCTACCGAAACAGCACAAGAACCCCCAAAGCCTGCTTCTGTTTCTGTGCAAGGAAGGGCAATTTCACAGCCGATTGCTAAAAAGGAAATGCCTGCCCCTGAAAAAATTGAGGAACAGCCTGCTCCTGAACCAACTCCAGAACCAGAACCCGAAAAGACTCAGGAAGAAGAACAGATACCTTCTGAAACTCCTGTCTCCCAAAAGTCACCGGTTGCCAATGCTCGCCGTGTCGGTCAGCCAATTCAGGAAGGATTTTTTGCACGTCAAGTGAAAATGCAAAATCCTGTTGCCAATGGTGTTGCAATCAGACCAACTGAACCCCCAAAGCCTAAACCTGAACCACTTCAAGAAGAACATGAAGAGGCGGAAGAATTTCCAGTCAGTGCGGATTTATTGATGATGTCCGAGGAGGAGCAAGAACTTCCCAACGAAGAAGAATTATTGGATTCTATTTTTAGTAGTGGCATGAAAAAATATACTTTAATCGAAGATGTAGAGCCTTCTGCTAAAACGTTTTCAATCAGTCTTTCAGCAAGTGAAGTGACAACTGTTCGCCGGAGAAAAACGAGTTCCATACCGGATACTTTGGATAAAGTCCCTTCTCCACCACAATCACGGGAACAACAACTCTTTAGCAAGGTTGAAGAAGATTTGCCCCCACCAATGGCAATGTATGATAAGCCACCTCAGAAAGACCCTAACGCTTATAGTCGCAGTAAAAGCAGGCATCAGCCCTTTCAGCCACAAAATAATAATAGCTGGCAACAACCTGCACAGTCTTATTCCCAACAACAGAGTGGTACAAGTGTTCAATATCAGCAAGCAAAGCCTTACCCTCAACAGGGCATGAATTCCCAATACCAAGCACAGCCCTATCCTCAACAGGGCATGAATTCCCAATATCAACAGGCCCAGCCTTACCCTCAACAGGGAATGAATTCCTACCAACAGGGACAGCCTTCTTCTCAGCAGGGCATGAATTCCCACCAATATCCACCACAGCCCTATCCTCAACAAAGTCAAAGTTATCAGTATCAGCAGTCACAAGCCTATCCACAGCAAAATGCTCAACCTTATCAGCAACCACCGCCCTATCAACCCCAACAGTCACAGTACTTTCAAGGGCAAATTTCCGCAAAACAACCTGAAATTCCAGAACCTCAGGAGAAAATTCTCCCTTCTAAAGTGGAAAGACCTATGCCAAAAGCGGAAAAGCCAAAGCATAAATCAACAGAGAAAAGACCAGCGAAAATTGTGGATGCGGCGGCGTTTTTCGGCGACCAGCCTGTCAAATCGAGGGGAGACCTTGGTGTGACAATCGTTGATAATATGTCAGATGAACAATTAGCCGCACAGCTTGCAAGAATGCAATATGGCGGAAGAAAGAAATCTCGTCGTTCTATGAAAGCGGCTACAGAATTGGAAGCAGATTATAGCAATATCCCTGCGGATATGTTGCCTTCTGATTCTTGATTGATGCGTTTCAGAGTATTTTACTCTGCAATAAAGACGTTATCCTGTTGCGGATTTGTGACAGGATGGAAACCAAAGCCATCAAAAATAAATAAGGAGGAAAATTATGGCAAACGAAATTAACGCTGCTGATGCAGCAAAAGGAGCTGCAAAAGCAGCAGGCGGATTCCTGAAGGAATTCAAGGAATTTGCACTCAAAGGAAACGTAATGGATATGGCAGTTGGTGTTATCATCGGTGCTGCATTCGGAAACATTGTCACAGCGTTGACGGATGATTTTATCAATCCGCTGATTTCCCTTGCAACTGGTGGTGTCAAGACAGATGCTGACGGAAACCCCATGATTGTCGGTGGTGCGTTCAAAATCAATGGTGTATCTTTCAATTATGGTGCATTCATTTCATCTGTGCTGAACTTCCTGATTATTGCATTTATCCTGTTCCTGCTCATCAAAGCAATGAACACCGCATTAGCACTCGGCAAGAAGAAGGAAGAAGAAGAGGCTGCTGCTGCACCTCCACCAGAGCCAACTAAGGAAGAATTGCTTTTGACTGAAATTCGTGACATTCTTAAAGAGCAGAAGTAATTACATCAAAAAAAATTCCCTGCTGTGATTTCGCAGGGAATTTTTTTATTGTAGTTGTGCAACATTTTTGAAATAAACCTCAGCACTTGCAGTTCCTCCAGAACCAACATAAGCCGAATACTGGAGGATGTAAGAAGCATCCGCAGCATCAATTGTACCGTTTTGGTCAATATCTGCATAACTTTCTTGTTTTTTATTCAAGCCACTTTCTCCGGTTGTACCAATAGAGGCAGCAGCATTCAAAATCAAAGACGCATCTATCGAATCGGAAACACTATCCGCATTCAGATTCCCGATACTATAATTCAGGTGATAATATTCATCTACCAAATTATCCGCACACAAAGCAATATTTTTGATGAATTCTTTGTCGATATTCGTTCCGGATTGGTCAGCCATGACCACTAAAATATAAGGCTGTAAGTTATCACAATAACATACTTCATTGTAAGTTTGGAAGACCTCTGTTGTAATATAGCCATATTTAACGGCAATATTTCCCCCAATCACTTCTTTCACATAAGACTGTTTCGATTCCAGTAATGCTTTCCAGACAATATCCCAACTTTCACCAGTTCCCCGATTTTCATGTAATTTTTGAATGCACATTTGCAGAAAATCCGCTGTTACACTTGGGAAAAGGTTCGCCATACTGATAGTGACATCTGAACCCCATTCCCTCATCATGGCATTGAATTCATCAATTCCAAATGTACTGATAAGCATATCAAAAGCAATATTATCTGAATATCTCAGGAAATAATCAAGAAGCTCTGCAAATGTGTATTCTGTTCCAAATTCGCTATTTTTAATCACTCCTGCTCCAGTTTGTTCGGCTGGTTTTCCTCTCAGCCAATCTTCTGTATAAGTAATGGTATCATTAAGGCTATATTCTCCAGATTCCATTTTTGTACAAAGATAATATGCATATGGCAGACGAATCAGCCCTGCACCAGCCATCAATTGACTGGAACGATAAGAATACAATACTCCATTATCTTCTGAAAATATCATGACAGCACATTCACTTTCATAATTTCTTGTCAAAAAATTGATGTCCTGCGCTGCATCAGCAGAAACACGCAAAGGCACAGAACTTAAAAGCATTGTTCCAGCTAACAGCCATGTGATTACTTTTTTCATAACACGCTCCTTATCAGTTGAAAATTGCGAAATGTTAGCAATTATTTGGTGGAAGAATACCAATCAGCAAGAGAAAGTTCCCCGTCAGAACCTTGGTAAGCACAATATTCCAAAATAAAAGCGGCATCAATCGAATTGCAGATACCATTTTCATCAAAGTCACAGGAGGCAATCTGTTCAGAAGAAAATTGTGATTTGCCCGTGACTGCAAAATTCGCAGCATCCGTTAAAATGACCGAAGCATCAGCAGAATCAATTCTGCCACTATTATCAATATCCCCTGTTAATTTCGGTTCAGCAGGGAGAGGGGAGGGGTCTTCTGCTGGAACATCATCAACGAATAATTGTGTCCAATAATACCGTCCATCACTTCTTTGCACCGCAGCCACACCAATATAATTAAACTCTTTACTTAAAATATTTTCACGGTGATATTGCGAATTCATCCAAAGTGACACAACACTTTCCGCAGTTCCCTTGTAGTCATAAGCAATATTCTCCCCCGCAGCACTTACAGAAAAACCAGCTTCTTCTAAAGCCGTGTCGAACGGTCTGCCATCTGGTCTCATATGATTAAAGTCAATCAACAATTCGTTCGCACGAAGAGAGGCAACATTTTTCAAAGAGTTAGCCGTTTGATAGGGCGTTAGCCCTACGGAGATTCGCTCTAAATTTGTCAGATAAATGACTTGTTCTACCTGCTTGTCTAAATTTGCATCTGCTTTTGCTTGAAGTGGCAAACATTGAGACATTACCACAGCAAGAATCAGGCATGAAATTTTACATCCCAAATGTTTCACGGCTCAAAACCCCCCCATCAAAATTATATCTATTCCCATTATACAAAATTTTCCCTCTAAAATCAATTCATTTTACAGATTATTTTGAAAAATCGCCTATCTGCACAAAGTGAAAGGCGAATTTTATTGCATATATCACAAAAAATAAAGAATTTTCATTTTTCTAAATTGTTTCAGAATTTTCTATAAATTGTTTTTATTTTTCACTTGACAAATGGGAAACATTATGCTATGATAGGGGCAGAAAGAGAAAACCCCTTGTAATTTGAGAAAGGATGATTACAAAATGAAAAAAATAACGGTTCTGACATTGTTGTGTCTTGCATTTGTTTTGACTGCGTGCGGAAAAAAGACAGAAATTCCGCCTGTTGATTTAATTGAAATTCCTGTTGCTCCAACAGAAAATATCATTTCAGTTACTGAAACAACCGATACGTTACCCATGACAACCGAAATGATTTCTTTGGAATCACAAACCAGTGAAACCATTTCGCAAACTGAAACAGATTTGATAAGTGTGACAGATGCTGAGGAAACTGACACTTTTGAAGAGGTGGACGAGGAAACGGAAACTACTACGGAAGCAAAACCTAAAAATACTGCTTGGGTCAAAGGCTATCGAAAAATATTAGCACAACATTGTGATGATAAGGAGGAAACATCTGAAACAGATACCCAGACTGAAACTGAAACCAATTCCAATGATACTACCAATTCCAGCAAAAAAAATGACGAAACAGAAAACATTGATAATCAATGGTTTGTTCTGATTTATTTGGATGAGGATAAAATTCCTGAACTTGTCATTCTTGATGAAACAGCAATGGAATTATATTGCTTTGATGGGAAAGATGCTCAACTTTTATTGGAAGATAATTATAAAAGTGATGCTTTCGATAACCAAAATGTATGCTATCAGCCTTATACTGGCTATATCGCAAGTGCATTCACTACCATGAGTGGCGGAGATGGGTTTACAATTTATCATTTTGACCAATTGGATGCGGTACACGTTCAACGTTATTATTTCAACAATAATGAAAATGTAGACGGTGAAATGGCTTATAATGAAATTTGGGACAGGGCAGAAGAATTTGAAGTCATTGACAATGGCTATCATGATGTGACTCTTGGCGACAGTTGGACACATATTACTTCTGAAATGGATGGAGCTTTTCGCTTGACTTTGGAAAATGCTAATACCTTAACCGCTGATTTAGCACCCGATATTGAAAAAGGCTCTCAAAAACAAGACCCTACGGAAGAAGATGAGGAATAATGTTATGCTTGTTCTATGAAGATTTTACCTTGCAACTTCCTCTTTCCCTTTTGGAAGTCAATCAAAAATTTTCTGCTATGGTCTTCTATGGAAAAAATCAGGAGGGGCAATCATTGTTCATGTTCCAAAATCAGGAAGAAAATGATTTTGATACTCCGCAGTTTTTTGTAACATTGTCACCAATCGAAAAAGATTGCTATGTCATAGTTCACATGGGTTTACAAGAGAAAACCAAACAAACCATTTTGAAACGCTTTGTACGGCTTTTTATTGTGGAATGGTGGTGCAGTTTTTTGTCAGCTCGAACCATGGATTTATGGTGGTTGCCGTTGCCATTGTTGGCAGTAATACTGGTAATGTGGATATATTATGCAATTCGTTTTTCTTTGAAGGCAATCCCTGCAAAAAGGAAGTTTTTAGAATTGTTCAGTGAGACCGGAGGAAAATTGTTACCCCCTGTTAATGTTTTTACGGATGAAATTCATCTTTTTTAACGTGAGTTCCATGAAAACAGCATCATTGAATGGGATCATTGACTTTTTGGAGTTGGCATTTTATTGAAAATCTCTTCTGCTATCCGAAAAGCAGATAACAAAAAAATGGCTTAGATACGTTATCTTTTCGTATCTAAGCCATCATGATATGGTCGAGGTGACAAGATTCGAACTTGCGACCTCTGCGTCCCGAACGCAGCGCTCTACCAAGCTGAGCCACACCTCGTTCCAACAAATAACATTATATCACATTTTCACAAATTTGTAAAGTGGTAAAATGCACAAATTTGAAAAAACATTTTATGCGTTTTTATTGACTTATTCTGAAATGTATGGTATAATAGTAGTGTATTGTCGTTTTTCGCAAACAGACCAAAAGAAAGGAAATGATTTTTATGCCACGTTATGATTATTCGACTTTGAATTCCTCTGAAATTGATGCACTTGCAAAACTTTGTACACAAAAGTTCCCCATCAATCCGGAACTTTACACACAGTACGATGTTAAGAGAGGTCTTCGTGACCTGAATGGAAAAGGTGTCCTTGCTGGATTGACACATATTGGAAATGTAGTAGCCTCGAAAATGGTAAATGGAGAGAGCGTGCCATGTGACGGAAAATTATATTACCGTGGCATTGATGTAGAGGATTTGGTTGCTGGATTCATTGCTGACAATCGTTATGGATTTGAAGAAACAACCTATCTGTTGCTGTTCGGAAAGTTACCAAACAAACAACAGTTGAAAGAATTTAGTGAACTGTTAGCAGTATTGCGCTATCTTCCGCCGGTCTTCACAAGGGATGTTATCATGAAAGCACCCAGTGACAACATGATGAATACCCTTGCAAAATGTGTATTGACGTTGTATTCTTATGATAAAAAGGCAAATGATACCTCCATACCGAATGTACTTCGTCAAAGTATGTCATTGATTAGCCTGTTCCCGCTGATTTCGGTATATGGTTATCAGGCATACAATTTCAAAGCAGGGGAAAGCCTGTTTATTCACCAGCCCAACCCCAAGTTATCATTAGCCGAAAACATTTTACATATGTTGCGTCCTGACTGCCAATTCACCCCATTGGAAGCGAGATTATTAGACCTTGCATTAGTACTTCATGCAGAACATGGAGGCGGCAACAATTCCACATTTACTGTTCATGTTGTTTCTTCTTCTGGTACAGATACCTATTCTGCGATTGCAGCCGCATTGGGTTCGCTGAAAGGTCCGAAACATGGTGGCGCAAATATTAAGGTTTGTCAGATGTTTGACGATTTAATGGCACACATCAAGGACTGGGAAGATGAAGACGAACTCCGCAACTATCTGAGAGGATTACTTCACAAAGAAGGCTTTGACCATTCTGGTTTAATTTATGGCATGGGACACGCTGTATATTCTCTTTCTGACCCAAGAGCAAGAGTATTCAAAGGATTTGTACAGAAACTTTCCGTTGAAAAGGGACGTGAAAAGGAATATGAACTTTATGCAAGAGTAGAACGATTAGCAGCAGAAGTGATTGCACAGGAGCGCAGAATTTACAAGGGTGTCTGTGCAAATGTAGACTTTTACAGCGGATTTGTTTACAGAATGTTAGGATTACCGGTAGAACTGTACACACCAATTTTCGCCATTGCCAGAATTGCCGGATGGTCAGCACACCGCATTGAAGAATTGATTAACTCCAATAAGATTATCCGTCCAGCTTATAAGGCAATTGACGAACCGAAAGCCTATACCCCTCTTTCAGAAAGGTGATAATATGTCTGAAAATAATGAGAGTACTTCTAAGTACAGCCCCATACAAATTCCAGTAAATATCTTCACGCTTTGTAGCATGAATGAACCTGAATATAGCAGTTTACTTGCATTTTTCCTGAATACATCACTTTTTCATGGGTTTCGTGATTTATGGATAAGAGCATTATTAAATTGTCTGAAGATTTCTCAAGATACTCAAACAATTCCAACATTTGCCATGTGTGAGTATAACGTTGGAAAAGGAAAAAAAATTGACCTTTTTGTCGAAACTCCCAACTATATAATTGGAATTGAAAATAAAATTTCTGCCAAATTAGGAAATCAATTTGACATCTACTCTGAAAAAATTCAAGAAGAAGCCCAAAACAAGAAAAAAATACCTTATAAAATTATACTTGCACCATCTGGATATGAAAATAGAAATAAAGCAAATTTAAAAAAGCTAAGAAAAGATAATTGGCAATTCATCACTTATTCCGAATTATTTGAACAAGTTCAAGATTTGTTAGGTGAATATACTACCTGCAATCCTTCTTTTCTCATTCAAATGAACGAATTTATGGAAACAATTAAATTTATCGAGTATTTCAATACTGATACCGAAAAAAACAATTCCACTTACTCCAAGAGCTATAAAAAGCATAAAAAAGAGTTAAAAAAGCATTATAATAAGATAAATAAAAGAATTTATAACGAATTTAAACAACATGATATTTACTCCAAATCTGCTGGGGATGATGCTTTCTATTTCATAGCAATTTCAGTGCATAAAAGTGAAACAATAGCTGCTGAGGTATATTTTGACCTTGATGGTTGGCGAATTGCACTTTTCAACTATAAACAACAATTTTCTGAAACCTATAAAAGAATTATTGATACTTATATCCATATTTTTCATAATGTTCCTGTATATCAAACACAGATAACACAACACCGCAGAAATCGTGTTCCTCTTACTGCCCCGATTCCCTTTGAGGACTACAATAAAGTTTTAGAAGAATTACATCGTGCAGTTGACATCATCAACAAATATTTTCCGGAAGTGAACAGTTAATGCCATTCAGTAAAAAAACAGCCGAATTTTTAGAATGTGAGCGTTGGTGGATATTGGCAATCCTGATGTATATTGGTGGCTTCTTCGGCGGGTATACATACACCTGCCGAGGAGGAATTTTCTGCAACGCTCAAACAGCGAACTTTGTATTATTAGCCATGTCCATTGGTAATGGAGATTGGGCAATGGTCAAATATTTAATTATCCCCATTACAGCATATTTTTTAGGGGCAGTAGTATCGGAGTGGTTAGCTGGTTCAATCAAGCGTTTCAAGCTGATACGGTGGGACACCTTGTTAATTCTAATTGAAATGATTGTGGTTGTGATATTGGGCTTCATTCCGGACAGCGCACCATTCCAAATTTCACAAGTCGCTGTTAATTTCATCTGTTCCATGCAGTACAACACATTCCGACAGGCGGACGGCATCCCTATGGCAACAACATTCTGCACGAATCATATTCGACAAGTTGGCGTATTTTTTACAAAAGGAATCCGCCACAGCGAATTAGACCATTTCAAACGGATGTTCTTTCATGTGGGAATGTTAGCATTGTTTGTATTAGGGGGAGTAACTTCAACAGTATTATGTAATCATTTCAGCGGAAAAGGGGTATGGTTTGCAGTTGTTCCCTTGTTGATTGCTTTTATTGATTTGTTATATGCTGACTTGAAAACGGAAAAAGACATGATGGATATGAAACCTCGTGGACATTGACAAAATAGTGCAATATTATAAAGTTACAATAAACCAAAAGGGGGCTGTTGCACCGAAATAAATGGTGCAACAGCCCTATTTTTCGTTGTTTTTTGTTCAGGTCATGGCTCAATAAAGTAACTTGCAACAATAAATTTCTTTCAAACCTGTATTATTTTTTCATTCTCCATTCAAATTTCAAAATCGCACTACGCAAAATAGGCATTTTTAGAAGAAAAATAAGAAAAATTTGTTGCAACAATAAACTTTTTCTATTCTTTTACTTGCAACAGCCCCATTTTGTTTCACGTGAAACAAAATTGCACGGACTGGAATGTTTAGGACATTCCCTGCATAAACTGTATCAACAGTGAAACAAGGAGGTCACAATATGGAACTGAAAACCAATCAAGCGGTTATCACTGCCAATGAACCCACAGGGAATGTATTACAGGAGCAAGGAATTGAATTAGATTATGTGTTACCCGACTATTACCCTGATGTATGCAAGTTAATTAAGTGCTGGGTGAGTCCGGCTGTTATCAATGAGACATTGAACGGAAACCGCCTTTCCTATGAACTGAAAGCAGAGGTGAGAATATTATATTGCAGTGAAAATTCGAACGTGCTGCAATGTGTCACACAAATTTTACGCTTCCCGAAAAGTGCGGAATTACCAGCCGGAGAAAGTTTAACTGTGGACATTTTACCCGAATGTGATTATGTGAATTGCCGTGCGGTCAGTCGCAGACGGTTGGATGTTCGGGGGGCTGTTACCATTCGAATGAAAACACATTCCGTCCACCAACAAACCGCCTTGACCGATATTCCGGAAAGAGAAATTCAACTCCGGAAAATTCCGGTACAATATCCCGCTTTGCAGTTGCATACCGTCAAAAGTATCATTGTATCAGAAGAGTTAGACCTTGGTACAGCGAAACCACCAGTTTTGCACGTTGTCCGCTGTGATGCTAAAGCAGTAGAGCAATCTCAAAAGTTGATTTCGGGGAAATTGATGGTACAGGGAAATTTGCAGTTGCAGTTATTGTATGCTTGTGAACATGAAGGGGATGGAAGTTTAGAGCCGATGGCATTTCGATTCCCTTACAGTCAATTGATTGATATGGACGGTTTGGAAGAGGGGGACGAATGCAGGGCTGAAATTGAAATTGTTTCATGTGAAACAAAACCCATTGCAAACGCAGAAGGCGACATCCGACAATTGAAATGTGAGGCTGAACTCCGTGTATCTTGCACTGCCATCAGAATGGCAACTGAATCCCTTGTGAATGATGCCTTTTCGACGGAACACCCCTATCAATGCGAATACATGGACTTGATTTCCAGCAGTACACCAGTATCCTTTTCTGAAATGGTGTCAAGTAACGTGAATTTACCTTGTACAGATGAAGAATTAGATTGCGTCTATGATGCATGGTGTGAAGTCCATAACATCTCAACGGCGATTGAATCCGGCATATTGACCATCAGCGGAATGCTCAATTGTCAGGTACTTGTCAGGGAACAAAATGGTATGCCCCGACTGCTGGAGCGTGAAGAACCCTTTGAACATCATTTTCCGGTCATGGACTTGGCGGAACAGGATTTACTGCAAGTGAATGTTTCATGTGAAAATTGTTCGTATACCCTCAACAGTACCACAGAAGTTGCCGTGAAAGCTGAATTACGCATGGAGGGAACTGTTACCCATTGTCGGACAGTTCAAGTATTATCCAATATCATGATTCAAGAAGAGGAAACCTATTCCAGACAGTATGCATTAAAATTGTATTTCGGTAAGAAAAATGAGCCAATATGGGAAATTGCTAAGCGTTGTGATACCAGTGTAGAAGCTATCATGGAAGAAAATGACCTTACACAAGAAACATTGATGGATGATGGTATGCTGTTAATTCCCATTGTAGGATAAGGAGGGACATCATGCAGGATATTTACACAGACATTGCCCGTAGAACAGGCGGAGATATTTATATTGGTGTTGTTGGCCCAGTCAGAACGGGGAAATCGACTTTGATTAAGCGATTCATGGAAACGCTGGTGATTCCCAATATTGAAAGCGATTTCAAGAAAGAACGTGCGGTTGATGAGTTGCCCCAATCTGCCGCCGGAAAAACCATCATGACAACTGAACCCAAATTCATCCCAGAAGATGCTGTACCAGTCCATTTGTCAGACGGTGCAGAATTTCGGGCGAGAATGATTGATTGTGTGGGGTATATCGTCCCCAGTGCATTGGGTTACATTGAAAACGAAATGCCACGCATGGTTATGACACCATGGTTTGATGAGGAAATCCCTTTCAATATGGCTGCGGAAATCGGCACTCAGAAAGTCATCACGGAACACGCTACCATTGGTCTGGTTGTCACGACTGACGGAAGTATTTCTGATATTCCCAGAGAAGAATATGCAGAATGTGAAGAGCGTGTTATCAAAGAATTGCAGGAATTGGGCAAGCCCTTTGTGGTATTATTGAATTGTGTCAACCCTGACACTGACAAGGCTCGAACCCTTGCGGAACAGCTTTCCGAAAAATATCATACTACCGTTTTACCAGTGAGCTGTATTCAATTGGATGAAAAGGACATTCGGGAAATTTTGAAGGCGTTGCTGTATGCATTCCCTATCCGAGAAATTAACTTTGCAATGCCGGCTTGGATTTCTATGCTCGAAAAGGGACATCCGGTCAAACAGGAAGTATTTTCTGTTATCCGTGAATCTGCGGATGGTATCCGCATGGTAAAAGATGCCACTGGACTTGCTGAACCTATCAGCCATTGCAAGTATGTGCAAACTTGTGCAGTCTCCAGCATTGACTTGGGGTCAGGAACGGTCACAATGACGGTTGTATTGGATGGAAAGTTATTCTTTGAGATTCTGAGCGAATCCACCGGACTGAACATCAAAGACGAAGCGGAATTGTTATCCGTCCTGAAAGAATTGTGTCATGTGAAACAATCCTATGCACGATTAGAACCAGCTTTGAAGGAAGTCGAGGCGACAGGCTACGGAATTGTCATGCCGTCTATGGAAGAACTGAGTTTGGAAGAGCCGGAAATCATCAAGCAGGGCGGAAAATATGGCGTTCGTCTGAAAGCGTCCGCCCCGTCCATCCATATGATGAAAGCCGGAATCAATACGACAGTTTCCCCGATTGTCGGCACGGAAAAACAGAGTGAAGAATTAGTGATGTACTTATTGCAGGGCTTTGAGGAAGACCCTACAAGAATATGGGAATCTAACATTTTCGGGAAGTCGTTGCATGAATTGGTGAATGAGGGGTTGCACAGCAAATTATTCAAAATGCCTGTGGAAGCAAGAATGAAATTGCAGGAGACTTTAGAGCGTGTCATCAATGAAGGATGCAGCGGACTCATTTGTTTCATCTTGTAATCATGTTTCCCATAAAACAAGGGGGCTGTTGTACATAGCGGTGCAACAGTCCCATTCCATTTTTTTAAGAAATTGAAATGGTGAAATTTGGTAAATTTTAAGCTATTTTATACCATCTGTTCATATGATATTCAAAAATTACGGCTTGTAAATTGTGAATTTATGAATATACAAATCGTAATATATGTACAAAATATTATCAGAATGTTTCCAGAAAATTCATATTTCCGCCGAAATTCCGTCATTTTTTGCAATTTTCAAAATATGCCGAAAAATCAAGCCTTTTTGTGCATTATGACGGAAATGTAAACGCTGAAAACGTTTTCAATTTCTATTTCGTAAAAGTTTGTTCATAATTCGTTTTTTTTTTGGAAAAGTATTGACAAAAGTTTCGTAATATGCTATACTAATAACTGTAAGGAGAACACCGGAACGAAAAACAAAAAAAACGGCGGACTCCACAGAAAGGGAAATGGGAGACAACTTCCGAGGATTCCCGAATTCAATTTATCACATATTTATAAGGAGGTTTTCACTATGAAAACAAATAAGAACGTTAAGGGTTTCACACTGGTAGAGCTTATCGTAGTAATCGCTATCATCGGCGTACTCGCAGCTATTCTCGTACCTTCCATGCTGGGCTATGTAAAGAAGTCTAAGGTTTCTTCTATGAACGCTAACGCTAAGAGCCTGTTCGATGCTGCAAATACTTCTTGCATCGAGTTGGATTCTGAAGGCGACCAGACAACACTCGCTGGACTTGGCGATGAGAGTTTGGCTGGTACTACAGCAGGTGCTGACGGGTTCGCAGGCAAGGTGTACAACTACTTCAATGGTGTTGAAGATTTGGTAACAGCTGATGTAAGAATCGAAGCTAACGTTTGTGTTGCTGCTCTGGCTGCTGACAACGTTTACAGGGGAACTTATCCGAACGCTGCTTCTGTTGATAACTATGCCGAGGCTGACCTCGACAAGGCACAGAATGGTTACACCTAATCCTGTTTCTTGAGTTTGGTACGTACTGTACTTACTATTAACAAGCCATTTTGTCTCACTGCTGGAATTCGACACTCCTGCGTAGAGTAATGGGTTCGCCCCTCGCCACTTTCGGCGGGGGCGAGTTTTTTTTGTGTGCTAACAGGAAATAAGAGGAGTTTCCGTAAAAAGGAACTCCTCTTATTGATACAAGCATATACTTCATGGAGTTTCCTCCGTTTTTGAATTTTCTTTTTCAAAATCGCTGAAATAATCTTCTGGAAATTCATCTAATGCTTCCAGAAAGTTTTTCCAGACTTTATTCTTGGGAACAATTAAAAAGGAGCTACCTGTTTGTTGGATATAAACCTCATCTTCTGAAAAATGCATTCCCTCCGGCAACTGTAATAATTGACTATCTCCATTTTTGAAAATTTTTGCTGTTTTCATATTACAACACCTCCTGTTATTTAGTATATCTCAAAAATATCTTTTTGTCAAGGGGAAAATTCTGAACCCCCTTGACAAATGCGCCGGAATGTGGTATGATATGAAAAACTGAAAGGAAGTGCTGCTCTATGTCAAGTGTTATGATTACAGAAAACAGACAGATTGTTCTGCCGGAAGAAATTTGTGAAAAATTGGGGGTTACGATTGGGGATGAAGTGATTTTTGTCGAAAAAGATGGGGAGATTGTCTTAAAAACTTCCATGATTAGTGCGTTGCGCAAAGTTCAGGAAGCTTTTGCAGGAGAAGCAGAGCGTCTCGGATTGAAAGATATTGATGATGTAGTTGCAATGATTAAGGAAGTCAGGAAGGAAATTGCTGATGAAAAAGCTCAGAATAAAGGCACTCAAGCAAATCGTCAAAATTACAGGTCAAACAAAAGATTGCGTTTATTGGGGATATTATTCTGATGAATATCGTGCTGTCTTAAATAAACTACTTACATCTGAATATTTTATTGAATTTATTGAAGCAATGAAAAAGTTGGATGATGTATATTCTAAACGAAAAGAGGAGATGCAGAAAATTGACCAATCCTTTCCTGAAATTACTGATAAAATTCGTGAATATATAGGAAGCCATTTAGATGAAACCTGTGATTTATCACCGGCTGAATTAGATGACTTGCAACAAATGGAAAGTTTAATTGACCAAAAATATTCTATTGATACAGATTTTGAATACAATATGAAAGTTTACCGTTTTGATTTGCAGGAAAAGTTCATACTTATGCTAAATGATTTGTATAAGACGGATGAATGATTATTTCAAATTTTTTGGCAACACAATGGCAACAAAAAATCAGATAGTTCAAATCTGATAGATAACACGAATCATAGAAATACCACAAGCGATATTTCTTAACTGAATCTGTTTAAGATGATAGCTTAAGGAGCGAGTGGGAATAAAAAATAAGATTCCAGAAATGCAGTCAAATCGGCATTTCCGGAACATCAAAACCAATTCTGATAACAATTTGATAACAGGAAGTAACTGATAATTATTCTTCGTCAACAGTGGTTTTGGGGTTATCTCGCCATTCTTTTGACGGTTCATGTTTACCGCAGTCGTCAGTAGTCTGCGTCAGCGCGGCAATGAGGTGATCACTGAACGTGATGATGCCCGTGAAAAGCTGAAAGCCGTCAGGACGGAGAAATCACAGCTTTCCTCCGAGCTGCAATCGGTCAAGGCAGAAAGCAAGTTATACAGTGAGGTGTATGCTATGCTCGAAAGGATCGCCCCCGATGTTCTCCGGCAGGCAAAAGAAATGGTACAGGCAGAGAAGTTGGCAGAGCAACAGAGACAGGCAGAATATCAGCCTACCGTTTTCTTTTGGCAGCTCATCGCATCACTGGTAAAAACACAATTTTCAACTTCAATCAAATCAAGAAGTTTCGGGACTGCCGTAATCTCATTGCTTTTGTCATCTACACGAATTTGTCCGAGTACAATTCCTGCCTGATTCGCCCATGCACTGACCATATGAATGAAACTGTAATCATCCATTCGGCTGCCACAAATTGTTTTTCCATCCAGACTGATGATTTCATTCTCTTCTGTCTCAAATACAGACTTTACCCAGTTCCTGAAACATTTTTCCAGTTGTTCAGGCTTGATAATTGCGAAAATCCGCTGAAATGTATCGTCTGTTGGTACTCCATTTTCAAGCTTCAAGCATTTGCCCTCGTTTGTCGGTGAGAACCCTCTGGACCTTACCCACAAGATATACGAAGCCACAAGAGTGACCGCTACCATGAAGGAAATGGAGAATTTCTGCAATCGGTATGTCAAGACCTTGCGGCTCAAGGTAAACTCCGAGGGAAAGTTTGAGATCGAGATACAGAAATAACAAAAAGGACGGTTTGCGCCGTCCTTTTTGTTTATTGGGAACTTTGACTCCGGTGGGGTCAAAGTTGAACAATTTACTCAGAATGTTTTATCAAGCAGTTCAAGCCCATAGGTCTTTACATCACCGTTCACTGCGTCAAATATCCACTCTCCGACACTTCTGTCGTTTCCGAGCTTGTCAAACACATTCGCAGAAATGATCGTATGCTGGGTATTATGTGTTTCTGCATTTTCGCCGCAGCACCAGATATAAATGCCAACATCGGGGATATTCGTCTGCAAGCCGTTTACCATTTCTTTCAGATCATGCTGAAAGTTGTCGCCAAGCTCTTTGGTCTTATCCATTTTTCCGCTGTTTATATAGGACTGATACTGCATCAGGGTATCATCACGGTAGGAGCAGTCAAAGAGTATTTTCACGCTGTCACCGCGCTTTTCGTGGAGTGTGGTCAGACTGTCGAGAACAAGGTTATTTGTGGTCAGTCTGTCTGATATTTCAGTCGGAGCTTTCCAAAGATCCACAGCCGTTTCGTGCCAGCCGTCATAAAGCAGGAGCGAGCTGTCCACACAGACTGTCACATTTTCAGCGCTGGGAAAACGGTCGATCACATCATCAGCCATCAAGGAGGTCGCAAATCCGCCTGCCGAAAAGCCTGTTACAAGCAGCGTGTCAGGCTCTCCGATATACTGCTTGACCTGTTCCACATAAGCGGAGTAATTGCTGTATCCTGTGTGATACACAGTCTTTTTGCCCTCATAAGTTCCCGTACCTGCGTGAAAATCGCCAGTCGCATAGGGAATCACGATAAAGCTCCAGTCCTTGAACGGATTGTCCTCCGCTGTGCTGCCGATACCGCCCTGTGCGACAAAGTCCTGTGCCGTCATATTGGTCGCATAGAACTTATTACCGCCCTCAGAAGTCTCAGGGGTGATGCTCACACCGCCGCCGAAGAAATACACAACGACTTTGTTTTCTGTACCCTTGCGGAAGATACCGTGCCATTCACTGCCGTCCGAGGACTTTGCGCCTTCCACTTCAACCTCATACCACTTGCCGATCTCAGGCTCACCTTTGAGCTTCGGGAACGTTTTGAGAAATGTCAGCTTCAGAAGAATAAAAATGCCTGTTGCGATCACGAAAATGATAATGCCGATGATGATAAGCACCTTTTTCAGTCTGCTTTTTGGTTTTGTATTCTCCATAACAATTCCTCCTCTTATGTATTCGCTTCAAGAAATGCAAGTACCTTGTCAAATGCATCCTTTGCCGTTTCATCGTTTCTTTCGTTTGCTACAAAGCAATGGGTTTTTTCCTCCCCCTTTTCCGCATAGGGATCAACAAGCTCATTCCTGACACCAAGCGCATTGAGCTTTTCGTGCATTTCGTTCATATCGTAACGGTATTCACTGCCGAGCATGATCGAGGGCGGATAATCACTTGTCATGTGGGGAATACAATCATAACGGTTCAGCTCGTCCTTGTTTAAGAAAATCGAGCCTTTCACATAGTTGCCCACAAGAAATTTGCAGGCAAGCGTAAAGCTCTCATAGTCAAGCGGAGCATCATCTGCCACGATCGCACAAACCTGTTCGGGAGTAAGTGCAGGAGATATACCGAGCAATTCGGCATATTCGGGTGCTGTGATAACAGTCCCCATCTGGCAGGATATGATCGCTCCTGCCGAAGAACCCATAAGAATGACCTGATCCATGTTCAGATGATATTCTTCGCTATGCTCCATGATATATGAAAACGCCTGATTCGCCTGTATCAGCGGAACGGGAAAATGCTCGTCGGGTACAAGGGCGTAGTCCACATTGACGATATTGTATCCGGCTGCACAAAGGTCATCTATCAGAGCAGTCGCTTCATTTGCGGCAAGCGGATCGCCCATATTCTTGCTGCCTGCAAAGAAACCGCCGCCGTGGAAATAGAACAGAGTAGGTCTGTCGGCTTCTCTGTTTTCATCGGGGTAAATAATGTCAAGAAAGCTGTTCGGGTAGTCCTTTGCATATTCGATCTCGCTGATAAGATACTGTCCGTTTTCTTTCAAACCGTTCTGCGGTTCGTTCAAAGGTTCATAGGAGTTCAGCGGCTTTCCGTTGTCAGCCATTTTCTGAATGAAGCCAACTACGATCTGTGTGTGCGTCGCTGCGATAAAAAATCCGCCGATGCACAGTACGACCATAACAGCCAGAACGATCAATATGACTTTGAGTGCTTTATGCTTCTTTACAGTATCTTTTCCCATAGCGGCCATCCTTTCTTGTCAAGTGCTTGACAAACTCGTTATCTTATGATACTATAATACCATAAAACGGCTGCAAAGTCAATAAAATCGGGAAAATGGGGCTGTTGCACGAAAAAGTGCAGCAGGTCCACTTCATTTTAACAAAAAAACAGATCGAAATGCGAAAATACAAGAAAAATAGGCGAAAAAGAGCAGTAAAATAAAGCCCAACTGAAATTGAGCTGAAAAAATGTATTCAGTTTCTGAAAATCAGGATGTATTCAGTTCTGACCACTCCGCACTTTTCTAATTCTTTTGTTTCATTTTGCTCTCCGATTTCCGTTAAATACTTTGTTTCTTCTTTCTTCGCTTTCTCCAGCTCTTCCTTTGTCATTTGTTTAATTTCTTGAATTTGCATCATAATGTAATCGTAATTAGTTTTTGCAGTCTTATTACAAGTATCCCAAATCTTAGGACTATAGAGCGGCACTTAGAGAAAATACAGCTTTTACTCGGGGGAACTATTCTTAGGTTTTCTGCCACGCTTTTTGTGTTGTTTAGGCACAGGCTCTGACAGCCCAAGAGTTTCTAATTCTTCATGGACAGATTTAAGAGTATGTACCCAATACTCATCATTTGTGACAACCGTTTCAGGGGCATCTGACTTTCTCCAAGCAGAGGATAAATCATCCATAAGCTCTGCGTAAGTCATGTGATCTAACAGCCCTGTCTGTTCTGCTTTCTTAATAATACGACAAGTAGCAATCGTTGCAATTGTATTTACGAACTCACTTCCAATGACTGTAAAATCATTCTGCTGACGTGTTCGATCAAGCTGTTCATTACTCTTGTAAGGACTGTACAGGCAGTATCAGGCGTGTATATAAGTATCTGCAATAATCATCTGTCAATGCTTATATGAACTGCATACGGCTTGTGTCAGGACTGTAAATGCTACCAATCGGGAAATAACAGTTTGCTGTCATCTTCTGAAACAACTGTGTCTATATGAAGAAGATTTTTGAAAACTATTGACAAATCGTTCAAAACGTGATATAATATGTCCAATAACATCCTAGACTTTAAAAACGGTTTGCTCAAAAAGTATTTCTTTGATTTATTATGAACAATTTTTCTGAAAGTCTGATTTGTTAAAATAGGGTGTACCCCAGATGAACGTAAAGGAGCGAATCAAAATGAATGTAGCTTATGTAAGAGTATCAACAGCAGAGCAGAACGAAGAGCGACAAATCAAAGCAATTTCAGACCGTTGCAGTTCTGTTGAAAAATGGTTCACGGAGAAAGTTTCCGGAAAATCTATGGACAGACCGAAGCTGAAAGAAATGCTTGACTATGTGCGTGAAGGGGACACTGTATATGTGCATGATTTGTCAAGACTTGCCAGAAGTACAGCAGACTTGCTTACAATCGTCAAATCACTTGAAGATAAGAAAGTGACACTTGTTAGCAACAAAGAAAGCATTGACACTTCTACACCGACAGGCAGATTGCTTTTGACTTTCATAGGAGCGATTAACGAATTTGAGCGTGATAATCTTCTGGAGCGGCAAAAGGAAGGAATCGCAATTGCAAAGGCAAACGGCAAATATAAGGGAAGAAAGAAAATCAAACGCAGCCAATTTCCAAATTGGAAAGAATTATATGAACGGTTCAGCACTGACAGGAAGTTTTCAAAGTCAGCGTTTGCCAGAGAGTTGAAAATCAGCCGGAACACATTGCAAGTTCTGCTTGATGAAGAAGCAGCGGAACAGCAGAAACCGAAACGGAAACGGAAAACTGCTGGAATCTCTGCTGAAATTCCGGTTGATGAAGCAATTGAAGGTCAAACTGCTTTTGAATTTTCGGAGAATTGATGGAGCAGATTTTGATTTTTTCTTTTGAAATATAATTTTTTTATTGAAAGAAGGATTTTATATGAGAAGTTTATGGGAAACTTTATTGTCTGAAAAAGAAAACAGAAATAAGAATGGAATATATCACAGAATGCAGATTGACTTTGCCTACAACTCTAATCATATCGAAGGAAGCAGATTGACACACGACCAGACACAGTATATTTTTGATACAAAGACAGTTGGAATCGGAATAGGTAGGTCAGAAGATGTTGTGAAAGTGAATGATATAATCGAAACTGTAAATCATTTCAGATGTTTTGACCACATTTTAGAAACGCTTTCTGAACCTCTGACAGAAGAATATATTAAAAATCTGCACTCAATTCTGAAAGCTGGAATTTTTGTAACAGATAGTGAAGTAGTCGTTGGAGATTACAAAAAATATCCAAATGAGGTTGGGGACGAACTGACAGTATTGCCGGAAGAAGTATCGGAAAGAATAAAGGGACTTGTTTCTAAATATGGAAATTCATCAATGACATTATATGATATTGCGAAATTCCATGCTGAATATGAAGCAGTTCATCCGTTCTATGATGGGAATGGAAGAACTGGAAGATTGCTGATGATGAAACAGTGCCTTGAAAATGATATTGTGCCGTTCTTCATTGATGATTTTAATAAATTATTTTATAATATGGGATTGAAAGAATGGCAACAAGACGGAAAGGATGCAAGACTGATAAATGTTTTTTTGGCGGCACAGGATGACATGGAAGCAATCCTGCAATATTTCCGCATTGACTATCAGCGAAAAGAAACAACATATAGAGACGTGATAGAAAGTGCAAAGAAAAATCCGTCAGGATTGTCAGAACATTGAACAGTTTCTTAGTAAAAATAAGGGGTATAATTTGAAGAGTGATGATTGCAGTTGGGGCTGTTGCACCGAAATAAATGGTGCAACAGCCCTATTTTTCGTTGTTTTTTGTTCAGGTCATGGCTCAATAAAGTAACTTGCAACAATAAATTTCTTTCAAACCTG
>Ga0326511_10000896_pt1 | contig 25586 bp, 13 predicted proteins | sample 0_2496_0518_D_FD_203701 | JGI IMG/M metagenome (GOLD analysis project Ga0326511, IMG submission 203701) | Bovine rumen microbial communities from UC Davis, California, United States - 0_2496_0518 | ecosystem: Host-associated > Mammals > Digestive system > Stomach > Rumen | place: USA...
TCGATACCGTCAAGGACAAAGCCAAGCTACAGTCCCTCAGCGACAACATCCTGAAGATGGCCCTTCCCAACTCTGCCGAAATCATAGCAAAAGAAGTGATAAAATTAGCACAGCATGGAAATTAAAGATATCAAAGCCGTCTATTTTGTAGGAGCCGGTGGCATCGGAATGAGTGCCATCGCCCGCTATTTTCTGAAACGAGGCCTTGTGGTGGCAGGCTACGACAAGACCCCCAGCACACTCACCCGCCAGTTGGAGCAGGAGGGCATGCTCGTCCACTATGACGAGGATGTCGCCCAGATTCCTGCCGCCTGCCTCCAACCGTCATCATGCCTCGTCGTCTACACACCCGCCATCCCTACCGAGCATGCCGAGCTGCAATATTTCCGCCAGCACGGCTTCGACATACAGAAGCGCGCCCAGGTATTAGGCACCCTCACCCGCCAGCATCGCGGACTGTGCGTGGCAGGCACCCATGGCAAGACCACCACCTCGACCATGTGTGCACACATCATGCACCAGAGTCACCTCGACTGTAATGCATTTCTGGGGGGCATCTCCAAGAACTACGGCACCAACTATATCCTCTCCGACAGCGACTACGTGGTCATCGAAGCCGATGAGTTCGACCGTTCCTTCCACTGGCTACGCCCCTATATGAGCGTCATCACCAGCACCGACCCCGACCATCTCGACATCTATGGCACCAAAGAAGCCTATCTCGAGAGCTTCCGCCACTACACCGAGCTCATCCAGCCCGAAGGAGCACTCATCATCCACCGAGGCCTCGAGATGCAGGAGCACCTGTCCGAGGGAGTGCGCCGCTATGACTACAGCCTCAGCGAAGGCGACTTCCATGCCGAGAACATCCGTATTGACAATGGCGAGATTACCTTCGACTTCATCTCCCCCATCCAGTCGGTCAGCAATGTGGAGCTGGGACAGCCCATCCCCATCAACATCGAGAACGGCATTGCCGCCATGGCCATGGCACAGCTGTCCGGATGTACCGCCGACGAGCTGCGCCAGGGCATGAAGACCTATGGCGGGGTGGAACGTCGCTTCGACTTCAAAATCAAGACCCCGCAGCTGGTGTTCCTCAGCGACTATGCCCACCACCCCAAGGAAATCTACCAGAGTGCCCGCAGCATCCGCGAGCTCTACAAAGACCGCAAGATCACGGCTATCTTCCAGCCACATCTCTATACCCGCACCCGCGACTTCTACGGTGATTTCGCCGATGCGCTGAGTCTGCTCGACGAGGTCATCCTCACCGAGATATATCCTGCTCGCGAACAGCCCATCCCCGGCGTCACGTCACAGCTCATCTACGACCACCTGCGCCCAGGTGTCGAGAAGCAGCTCATCCGCAAGGACGATGTCATTCCTCTGGTCGAGAGCCGCACCTTCGATGTACTCATCGTGCTCGGAGCCGGTGACCTGGACAACATGGTGCCACAGATGACCGCTATCCTGGAAAGTAAGATGTAAAACAACGAAAATTCCTCAGCATCGTGCATATCAACGCAAAAAAGACACTCATCATCCTGGCCGACATCATCATCGCGGCCTACCTACTGCTGGCAGTCACCATCTTCAACCGGCCCGACGCCCTGTACGATGCATGCCGCAAGGTAGAGATCAACATCGAGCAAGGAGCAGTGCAGGGGTTCCTCAATGCCGAGGAAGTGAGGCGCGAGCTCATCCGCACACGGCTCTATCCCATGGGCGTGAGCATGGACCAGATAGACACGCGTAAGATCGAAGAAACCATGCTCAAGAATCCGCTCGTTGAGACAGCGCAGTGCTACAAGACCCTCACCGGCCATGTGCACATCCAGCTGTCGCAGCGCCTGCCCGTCATACGCGTCAAGGCCGACAACGGCGATGACTACTACGTCGACACCTATGGCCACATCATGCCCAACACGCAGTATGTCAGCGACCTGGTAGTAGCCACCGGCCACATCACCAAGCCCTATGCCCAGAAGGAGCTCCGCCGCGTAGGCAACTTCCTGGTGAGCCACAAGCTGTGGTTCTGCCAGACCGAGCAGATCAACGTGTTGCCCGACGGAACCATCGAGATGGTTCCCCGCGTCGGCGACCACATCGTCTATCTTGGTCAGCCCGTCGGACTGAGTCGTAAGTTCGACCGACTTGAGAAGTTCTATAAGTACGGGCTCTCCAAGGCAGGCTGGAACAAGTACTCCTATGTCAGCGTCGAGTTCGACAATCAGATTATCTGTAAGAAGCGCAAGTCATAAACAAAAAAGAAACGGAAACAAGTAAATAGTAAACATATGGTGTCAAAGGATTTTATCGTAGCAATCGAATTAGGGTCATCCAAGATGACCGGCATTGCAGGAAAGAAGAATCTTGACGGAAGCATCCAGGTGCTCGCCTTCGTCAAGGAAAACGCTTCGCAGTGCATCCGCAAGGGTGTGGTCTACAACATCGACAAGACCGCCCAGTGCCTGACCAGCATCGTCAACCGTCTGGAGAAACAGCTCAAGACCAGCATCACGCAGGTGTATGTCGGTGTTGGTGGACAGTCAATCCGCTCTATTCGCAATCTCATTGCCAAAGACCTGCCCGGCGAGACTCAGGTCACCCAGGAGATGGTCATCGAACTGATGGATGCCAACCGCAACATGAAATATCCCGACCAGGAGATTCTCGATGCCGCCGTGCAGGAGTACAAGGTCGACTCGCAGTATCAGCTCGACCCCGTGGGCATCCAGTGCAACCATATCGAGGGCAACTTCCTCAACATTCTCCAGCGGCGCTCGTTCAACAAGAACCTCAACAAGTGCTTCGAGTCGGCAGGCATCAGCATCGCCGAGTTCTACCTCGCCCCGCTGGCACTGGCCGACAGTGTGCTCACCGAGGCAGAGAAGCGCTCCGGCTGTGCGCTCGTCGACCTGGGAGCCGACACCACCACCGTCAGCGTCTACTTCAAGAACGTGCTGCGCCATCTGGCCGTCATTCCCCTGGGTTCCAACAATATCACCAAGGACATCGCCTCGCTGCAGATGGAGGAGAGCGATGCCGAGAAGATGAAGCTCAAGTACGGCTGTGCCTATACCGACAACAACGACATCGACAACAACCTGAAATACTCCATCGACCCCGAGCGGCAGATCGAGGCCCGCAAGTTCATCGAGATTGTCGAGGGCCGATTGGAGGAGATCATTGCCAACGTGTGGTGCCAGGTTCCGGAGGACTACTGCGACAAGCTGCTGGGCGGCATCATCCTCACCGGTGGCGGCTCCAATATGAAGTCCATCGACGAAGCCTTCCGCAACTATACCCACATCGACAAGGTGCGCATAGCCAAGTTCGTCACGCAGACCATCACCTCTACCGTTGCCGACATCAATGCCCACGACGGCAAGATGAACACCGTGCTGGGTCTGCTGGCCAAGGGCGACATCAACTGTGCGGGCGTAGAGATAGACCCCAACGGCGACCTCTTTTCCCAGCCACGCACGGTCACGCAGTCCGAGACCGTCGAGCAGCGTCGCGCCCGCCAGGCCAGTGAGACCCCCCAGGGCGTGGTGCGCAGTGCCGAGGAGATACGCCGCGCTGAGGAGGAAGCCCAGCGCAAGCGTGAGGAGGAAGCCCGTCTGGAGCGCGAGCGAGAGGAGGAGGAAGCGCGCGAGCGAGAGCGCATCCGTCAGGAGAACAGTCCCCTGCGCAAGTTGGGACGCTGGCTCAAGTCCACAGCCAGCAAGATAGTGGAGGACGAAGAGTAACCCCCAGGAATCTCAAGAAATAGTAAATAGTAAATCGTAAATCGTTAAATAGTAAATATCTATGACCGACAACAACATATTATTAGACTTCGGTGAACCCGAAAGGGAGAACAGCATCATCAAAGTAATCGGTGTAGGCGGCGGCGGCGGCAATGCCGTCAACCACATGTACCGCGAGGGCATCCACGATGTGACCTTCGTGCTCTGCAACACCGACAACCAGGCACTCAACGACTCCCCCGTGCCTGTCCACCTGCAGCTCGGCAAGGAAGGACTCGGAGCCGGCAACAAGCCCGAGAAGGCCCGTGCGGCAGCCGAGGAGAGTCTGGATGACATCAAGCAGATGCTCAACGACGGTACGCGCATGGCCTTTATCACCGCCGGCATGGGTGGTGGCACCGGCACCGGAGCCGCCCCCGTCATCGCCAAGGTCTCCAAGGAGATGGGCATCCTCACCGTAGGCATCGTCACCATCCCCTTCCGCTTCGAGGGCGACCGCAAGATTGACCAGGCCCTGGACGGAGTGGAGGAGATGTCGAAGCACGTCGATGCCCTGCTGGTCATCAACAACGAGCGTCTGCGCGAGATCTATCCCGAGCTCACCGTGCTCGATGCCTTCGGCAAGGCCGACGACACCCTCTCCGTGGCCGCCAGGTCGATTGCCGAGATCATCACCGTCCACGGACTCATCAACCTCGACTTCAACGATGTCAAGACGGTGCTCAAGGACGGCGGCGTGGCCATCATGTCCACCGGCTATGGCGAGGGCGAGGGACGTGTGAAGAAAGCCATCGACGACGCCCTCAACTCACCCCTGCTCAACGAGAACGATGTCTTCAACTCCAAGAAGATCCTGCTCAGCATCTCGTTTGCCGGCAGCAAGGACGGCAAGGACTCGCTCATGATGGAAGAGATGAACGACGTCAACGACTTCATGGCCAAGTTCGGCGACTTCGAGATCAAGTGGGGTCTCGCCGTCGACCCCGAGCTAGGCAAGAAGGTGAAGGTCACCATCCTCGCCACCGGCTTCGGCATCGACCAGGTGGACGGCATGTCGCAGCACCGCCAGCGCCACAACACGCAGGAGGAGGCCACCCGCATCGCCGCCGAGCAGGAGGCCGAGGCCAGGCGCATGGACCGCCGCAACCGCTACTATGGCGGCGACAGCCAGGCCCGCCGGTACAAGCGCCGCCCCCATATCTACCTGTTCCGCCCCGACGACCTTGACAACGACGATGTCATCTCAGCCGTAGAGCAGACACCTACCTACAAGCGTACGCGCGAGATCCTGGACAGCATCTACGCCCAGGCCACCGGCCTCGACCAGAGTGCCGCCTCGGCAGACATCCCGCCCGCAGAACCCGTGCAGGGAGTCATCAAGTTCTGACATCAGAAGACAAAAAAAGGAGGATATCCCGCGAAATGGATATCCTCCTTTTTTATATAGGTAGCTCTCAATGCTACTAATACGTCAGCACCTGTTCTCCGCCCCAAACGCCATCAAGGGTGGTGGTCGTCGTTATCGACTGCGAAGAGGCAAGAGTAGCACCCGAGAAGAAATCTCCCGATATGCGTGTAATCTTGTTTTGCTCCATCGGGACGTCAAACTCACGCTCCAGCAGTTTACTCTTATTCTCGCCGTAGGCGGTAACCTTCAAATGGATGGTACCCTGCGAATCGTGCAGGAACGTATAAAGGTCAAACTGTGCCTGCCGCTGTCCAGCCTCTACCCCAAAACTGACATCCTGCTTGGACTTGGTAACCCCAAAACCGGTGGCAGCATTGAAATGCCCACTGCCACCCTGATAATAGAACTCCATGCCTACCACGCCTTCAGGGATTTCATCATTGATGATAAAGCGGCAGAGCGATGTGATGCGCCGCAGCGACAGCGATAGCGTCTGAGGCTCCTGGCCGATGGTAACCTTGGAATAATAGAGGAAGGTGTCCGTATAGCCTTGACTGTTCGTAAACTGTATCTTGGCAGGATCTGTCATCGTAGGGTTGCCATTACTGCTGTGGGCCAAGACTACCAGCTGATAGTTACCCTCCGCCAGCTGGAACCCGGCACTGCCAAAGTCGCTGTCGCCCTTTTTCTGGTTGGCCTTATTCAGGCGGTTTCCATCCATATCATAGACCGCAAAGTTCAGACACGTGACCAGCTCCCCAGCCTCACTGCGCGTAAACTGTGAGAAAGGCATCTGCTCCAGCTGGAAGATGCTCACCTTCAGGTTGCCCTGCTGTTCTGCCGGTGTGCCACCGTCAGTCTCAGCCACAAGGGTCTTCTCGCAACCCATCAACATCGAGGCGAGAAATGCCATAAGAATTATACGTCTCTTCATTTTCATAACTTGCAGTATTAATAGGCGATGTCAATAACCGGGCGGAGCCTGACAACATCAGCGAAGTTAGTGTTATAATGAAGGAATTCATACCCCGTACTGACTTTCTTGGAATAAGCCCAGTTCAACACGTCTCCGTCCAGACAGTAATAGTTCAGCGTTGTTCCACTTGTAGCTCCTACGGTGGTTACCTGCGTGTCCTGGGTGAAGATTGTCGTTTCGGCAATGGTAGGCAGTCGCCAGGCACTGCTTACGCCGGCAGGTTTCTCCAGTGCAGCCATCGCCGTCTCCAGTGCTTGCAGCCAGTCAGATGCAGCTTTACTCGAAGGTGCCTCATAGGCTATGCTCGCCTTGGCCAGCAAGACGGCCTTACGGTTCGCTTCATCCACCGTCACCACATAATATCCGTTACAACGCTGCCCCGCCACAGGATTCTCAAAGGCCACATTGGCATCATCGAAATCAAAGGTAATGGTACGGTCTTCGCCCCATCCACCCATGGCAAGTATACCTGTCAGGCTGACGCCCTGGGCAGCCTTGTATGTTCCGACTACCGAGAAGTGGTGGTTGGCCTCCAGCTCCTCCTCTGCATTATACGAGTAGGCCTGCGTACCCTCATCGGTGGTCATCGACACCTTGACTGTAGGCTGGCCCTTCGAGGGGAAGAGCATCTGCATGGGTTCCGCCTTCCATGTAGAACCGTCAGACTGTCTGGCAAGTGCTATCTTGTAGCTCTCCGTGGGAGTGTCGGGATAGGTGCCGTCCATTCTCATCGAGCTGTAGAGCGGAGTGAACGACACCTCCACACTGGTGATGGTGGCAGGCACGTTCTTTATCTCAACACCATCCAGACACAGGACCTTGTACTCGAGCACAATGTTCTGGTTCAGCGTCTCGCCGTCCTCCAGGTCTACATTAGCCACGGCCCACATCAGGTCGTCCATCACCTTGCCCTCCAGCCGGGTTATCACGCTGTTCTTCGTGGCCTGGGTCTGCGTGGGCAGCGAGAAGCGCGACAGGTCTTTACCGCCAATGGCGTAGAGCGTATATCGTCCGGCAGCCAACTGAGCTGCAGCCTGGTTGCTTTCCTGGTTTGTCGTCAGCAGCTTGACGCATTTCCCCGCGTCATTAAAGATATAGATCCGGCCATCGGCCAGTTCCTCCCCGCCGGTATCGTCACCTCCAGCACGCGTAACGATATTCAACTGGGCAGTAGCGTTCTCCTGTTGAGTTGTTTCTGCAGGGTCCTGTTTAGATTGTTCATTCTCCGGTTCAAGTATCTTCTCACAAGAAGACAGCATTAAAACACTAAGTAAAATGATGAGTTTGGATTGTACATTTCTCCTCATATTGTATAATTTTTATTTTTTAAACATGCAAAATTAGTAAATAATCATTTCTCCTCCAAGGATTTTGCACATTTTTTTGAAAAAAAAGCTAATTCTATGCATATATTTGGTATTTCCGAATATTATTCGTATATTTGCGGCGATGAGAGATTGTTACAGGAGCATACTACGACTATTGTTTACCGTCACGCTCGCTGTGCTGGCGGTTCAGGACACACTGGGACAGGATGACGACAGCATTGCCTATTCGCTCAACCTTCCTGAGACGGTGGTGCTGGCCGACGGCATGACGTTCGAGGAATACCTGCTGAAACAGGTGCAGGCCCATGCCCGTCCGTTGAAGGAGCGCGTGTCTACGCTCGACTACCGGGTAACCTGCCAGCTGGAGAAAGACATCGACCTGACCACCTTTCCCCACCGCCGCACCATCACCTTCGCCGCCCGTCTGGCTGGCTATTACACCATCCTCACGGCCCTCCGTGAGCACAAGCACTTCGGCATCACGATGGCTGAGGACGTACACTTCAGCAAGGGTCGCATCACCACCTCCAACGTCCGCATGGTGGAGATGCAGCAGCCGCTCAGCGAGAAGCAGATAGCCGCGTTCCTGAAGCACGACGGCATGATGAGTGCCAACGTGTACGACAAGTTCTACAAGAAGGTTCGCGAGAAGGCCAAGGAGCTTCAGAAGCTCCGCCGCAAGAAGAAGGAGACGGGCATGGAGTATAGCGGCAGCTACACCCAGGGCGGCCGTACCATCTATGTGGTGAAGCTCGACAACATGCGCGTAGACATCGCCGACGGCTGCTGGCAGATTACGCGCATCAGCTACCAGGAGGGCCAGAACAACATGTTCTACGAGTTCAAGGAGGTTCGCCCGGGCCTTTTCCTGCTCAGCCACGGGCGGGCCAAGCTGTTTCTCGACCGTGAGAAATGGCCCAAGGGCTACATCTCGATGAAGATGCAATACACCTATCGCTGAATGACAAAACAGGCAAAAACACGATAGAATGAGCAAAAATTTATATTTTCTTACGTTGTATTTTGGTTAATAGTAGAATTTTGCTTAACTTTGCAGCTTATTATCACTATAATCACTATAAGGGTGTTTTGAGACCACTAACATATCCAATGATGAAGAAAGCGTTTTCAGTCTACGCTATAGCGTATGCAGTGCTGTTGCTGTTTGTGCTGGGCTTGCTGTGCACCTACCCGAAACTGGAGCTTCATCTGCTGCTGAATTCGTGCCACACCAAGCTGCAGGACACCTTCTTCACCTACTACACCATGCTGGCCGAGTGGCCTATCTATGTGTTGGCGCTGCTTCCGCTGCTGCTGAAGCAGGTCAAGCTCACCATCTTCTACGCCGTCTGTGAGCTGACGGGCGGAGCGGTGCTGCAGGCGCTGAAATATTTCTTCGACATGCCGCGTCCTGCCGTAGCGTTCCAGAACTACCCCGACGGTGTGCTCCCCGTGGTGGAAGGCATCGACATGCACTGCAGCAACTCGTTCCCCTCCGGCCACGCCTTCACCTTCTTCGTCTTCTGCACGTGCTGCGCACTCTACCTGGCCTACCGCCATCAGTGCAAGACCTGCCAAGGCAAGCCCACAACAAAGTTCCTCTATGCCGGCACCCTGCTGCTGCTGTTGTCTCTGGCCGCCCTGGGGGCTTACTCGCGCGTCTACCTCTCGCAGCACTTCCTGTCGGACGTCTGCGTAGGCAGCATCATCGGCTTCGTCACACCCTGCCTGATGTTCTACCTCTTCCGCAGCAAACTCGTCTAAAAATCCTCGATTTCATCGGACTTTTAATCAGATTCATCTGGAAATCCGTAGTTTAAAGAAAAAAAAAACGAAATCTGCGTTTTCATCGTGTGTTGCAGTTGCAAAATTAGCAAAATCGTTTCAAAATCAGCAAAATTTGCCGTTTGCGTTGTCAAAATCATTGTTTTTTATTATAAAATGTTTACCTTTGTCAACTAAAAACAATCCTCAATGAAAACGCGATTTCATAAAAACACCAAAGTTGCCGACATCCTGATTAACGCCATTGGCGGCACGTTGTCCGTCGGCATGGCAGTTTTCGGCATCTTTCACTTCGGCCTCAGCGAGACGTGGCCCGAGTTGGTGCTGAACATTTTCTACATCATCTGCTTCGCCCTGATCTGGATGTATTTCTTCAACATCCGCATCAACACCCACCAGTTCAACTACTGGTGCTCGCTGTCGATGGGCATCACGGTGCTGCTGCGCGACGTGCTGTGTCCGCCGACCCTGACCAACTACGCCATGCGGTCCGTCAGCTTCACGTTGGCGGTGCTGCTGCTCTGTACGCTGACCTACTTCTATGCCCGCCGCGAGTGGAAGGCCTACACGAAGAACAACCTGTGGGTTATCTTCGTCGTCGATGCGCTCATTGCCGCCATCTACCAGGTGGACCTCATGTATTTCGAGCAGGTGGACGAGTACACCAACTACTACATCACCGAGATATGGATCCGTCCCACCATCAGCTACGGCCTCGTGTCCTGCTTCGTGACGGAACTGACGGAAAATGAAGAAAAGATGAAAGATGAGAAAATACAAACAAAATAAATAAAAAACTTTATGCAAAAGGACTACAACATCTTGCGAGGGCATCCGTGGCTACTGCTGCTGATGCTCTTCATGTGGGTGACCCCACGGGCGAATGCAGAAGCCTGGGTGGAAGACCCCAATCACTACTCAGTGTCATTGGGCGGGTCGAACATCGTGTATTTCTCGGCACCTGTCTATGACCAGAAAAACGTAGACCAGTGGATTTCCAGTGGTAAACTGAAGGTCTCTGTAGACGATGGTGCTGAAACGACCATCTTCGAATGGCAGTCGTCGAAGAACATTTCCGGCGACGCGACGGAGGTGAGCACCAAGTTCAGCACCTCTGCCGATGGCTTCTTCGACATCACGAAGGGCAATACGCGCGAGACTTTCCGACTGACCAAGAGCAACGACGATTGTTGGCTTAACGTGAAGCGTAACAGCGACGGCTACTCCTTCTCTTTCGAAGCCGAATGGGTGGTACCTTACAACCTGTTAGGCAAGAAACTGAAGTTCACCTGGGACGTGAAGCGCGACGGTAACTCGCCTTGGAAAGAAGTAACGGTGCCGAACTTGAAGTCGGTGACCATCAACATGCCGGCAGCAGCCGCCAAGCTGAAGCCGTTCGTTGCCGCACCGATGCTCAACCCGCGTAACCCCGGCAAGCTGGAGCTGCCCTGGTATCTCGCCTCGGACAACATCACCAAGGGCTACTACGAGTATGAGGATGCCAATGGCAAGAAACAGAAGGTGGACATCAACAACGTGAGCAGTGGCACCATCATGCTCGATGCCAACATACCCTACAGAAAGTTCCATATTGTCTGCAGCTACAAGGAAAAAGGCGACAAGGGTGAGTACGAAATCGAGAATGTCTCCTCGTCGACACACAATCTGGCCATGATCCATGCGCCCGTCGGCCTCACCGCCCGCGCCCTGGACGAAAGGAAGGCGAAGGTGGAACTGAAGTGGACGGTGCCTTACGTTGAAGACGATGACCTGGTGCCCACCGACTTCTTCGAGGTTCAGCGCTCGATGACCGGCAAGGAGGAAGACTTTGTCTCCATCGGCCAGCTGTTTTTTTCCAAGAACGACAAAAAGAGGGCCTTTACCTATATTGACAGCACGCTGGTGGACGACATTCAGCCGAGCATGCTGAAGAATGGCGGTACGCTGGACAACCTGACCTACCGTGTGCGCCGCACCATCACCAAGGAGTGGGGATGGACTGCCGCCAACAACTGCGCCAGCAGCACCCGCTGCATGGTCGACAACCTGCACCTGCTGCGCATAGCCAACTATTCGGCCAAGTGGGAGGATGAGCGTGCGTACACCGTTCGTGTGTCATGGGACTATGCCAACGAGTATCATGCCATCTGGGACGACCGTGCACAGATGGTGCTGCACGTTGTCTCGAAGAACAATGCTGGCGCGGTGGTCGACGACCAGACCTATAAGCTCGACGCCAACGAGCGCGCCCAGCGCTATAAAATCCTGAACCTTTCGCGTTCGTGTGTGCATTATGACATCGATATGTATGTGGAGCGCGGCGAGTCTCCCATCAACTTTGTCGAGCGGTTGATCCCCGACTTCTTCCCCATCCGCACTCAGGCAGACTGGGCCACGTTCCGTAACATGGTAGATGCGGCTGAGGGCAAGCACAACGTGAACGCCCGCCTCTATACCGACATAGCAGAAACCGATGTGTACATCGCCTGGGGAACAGATGTCGTCTACAATGGTATCTTCGACGGCAACGGTCACAAGCTAACCGTCAGGACAGCTTCTAACGAGCGTGTCATGGCTCCTTTCCGCTATGTGGGCAATGCTACCATTAAGAACCTACACGTCGTTGGTACCATCAAAACCGACGAACGGAACATATCCGGCCTCATCGGTTCTGTCATGGCCGGTTCTACGGTCAACATTGAGAACTGCCGCTCATCGGTCACCATCAACAGTAACTATAATGGCGACACAGGAAACGGCGGCTTCATTTCCACCATTGGCGAAAACGCCAATGCCGTGCTGCGCAACTGTAAGTTCGACGGCAGCTTCGAGGGCGCCAACAGCAGCAACAACGCCGGCTTTGTGGGCTGGGTGGGCAACGGTAGCAGTCTGACTATCGAGAACTCGATCTTTGCGCCCGACCATATCAGCACCAAGGTCGCAGGTTGTCAGACCTGGGCACGCAAGGCTGACAACGCGAAACTCTCGAACGTCAACAGCTATGCCACCAGCGAGTATAAGCCCTATATCATCATCCGTAACGTCAGCGACTGGAATAAGTTCCGTACCATGGTGGAAGATGCCAAGAACGAGTACGACGTGGATGCCGTCCTCGATGCCAACATCACCACCAGCGACTACGTGGGAGGCAGCAGGGCTGCTTACTATCGCGGAACGTTCGACGGCAACGGACATACACTGACCTTCAACAAGTCGGGCTTCACGGAGAATTATGTTGCTCCCTTCCGCTATGTGGGCAATGCTACCATTAAGAATCTGCATACGGCAGGCTCCATCCAGTCCAGCGGTACATACGCGACTGGTCTCGTGGCAGCCCTTATCAATAATACCACTGTTACCATTGAGAACTGTCAGTCGTCTGTTAAGCTGAACTGTACAGGCAGTGGTGACAAGACGCTCGGCGGCTTCGTGGGACGACTGCAAGATTGTACGCTTACGATTCGCAACAGTAAGTTCGACGGCAGTTTCGAGGGTGCCAACAGCTGGGGTCACGGCGGCTTCGTAAGTTGGGCAGCCACCAATACGAACGTAAAGATTGAGAACTGTCTCTTCGACCCCGACCACCTCGACACCAAGTTCGAAGGCTGTGATACGTGGGTACGCAAGGATGGCGATTCATCGGCTAAGGTAACGGTAACAAACAGTGAAGCTATCACCCACTATTCACCATCGAAAATCATCATCCGCAGTGCCGACGACTGGGACAAGTTCGTTCAGCTGGTGAAAGACGCAAAGAACAGCTACTGGGTGGATGCCATCCTGCAAGCCGACATTAGCGTCAGCAAATCTGTTGGCTCCGACGATGCGCCCTGGCGCGGTACCTTACACGGTAACGGCCATACCATCAATATCAATATCGAGAGTGGCAGTTACAGTTTTGCAGCCCTTTTCCCCAAGGTTTGGGTTGTCTATATCAACGACCTGCATGTAACGGGAAAAGTCAATGGCGGTATGCACTCTGCCGGACTTATAGGCGGTGTTTACGGAACGCCCACCATAACTCTTAACCGTGTGTGGGTATCAGTAGAGGTGAACTGCTCAAGCACCCATGCCGGCGGTTTCTTCGGCCATTCAGATAATGCAACTGTGAATATGACCGACTGCCTCTTTGACGGCAGAGTTAACACTAATAATGCGGACAATTCTTATGCTGGTGAAATCATCGGCTGGAGTGGAAATGGGAACTGGTCTTTACAGCGTGTCTACGACAACGGCTGGCCGAAAGCTCATTGGATGTTTTACTGTAATCGGCATGAAGGAGCATGGTCGAGTTGGGGAACCAATAGCAACAGTTACACCATTACCCGTCACGGCTGGGGTAATGTAGATCAACACGACAAGACCAACCAGAGCGAAGTGGTCAGCCTGATGAACGCCCGTCAAGCCGGCACTTGGCAGCTTGTCAACGGCAATGCCGTACCAGTGATGCAGATTACAGAGAAATATCTGACCGCAGCCCAGCTGGTGGAGACCTTAGGCAAGGAAAATTGGACGGTTGTCGACGGCAAGGCGGTTCCCATCATGGTGCCCATCGTGGACGAAACCACCATGGAAGAGATCCTGAAAAACCTCCCCGACGGCTGGAAGATAGAGGGCGACGACCTTGTACCCGTCATGACGACGGAGGCTGAGCCTCAATATGCCACCATCACCAAGCCTACCCTGCCCGACTTCTACCACAAGAACACGGGTACGATCGACAAGGTGCTGCTGACGCAGACGCGCCAGAGCAGTGTGCTGCTGTCGTGGAACACCGACGGAAGCCCCATCGACTACTTCACCGTGAAACGCCGCGTGAAGGGCGAGGGTGAGGATGCCTGGAAGGAGATTGCCACCAACATCGACCAGATGAGCTACGAGGACACCAGCGTGTCGCCTCTGGCCGTCTACGAGTATAAGGTGCTTGGCGTGAACGACTGCGAGGGCATCAGCACCACCGAGACCGAGGTCAAGGTCGGCGAGAGTAAGCATACGGGCCGCGTGGAGGGCTATGTGCGCTTCAACGACGGCACGGGTGCCCCCAACATCGAGGTGGCCGCCATGTATAAAGATAAAAGGGTGACGAGTGTCAAGACCGACGAGAGCGGCTACTTCGAGATCGACGAGCTGTCGTACCAGGGCGGTACGAAGGTCGACTACAAGGTGGGACCCGTGAAGGAGGGTGACGTCCAAATAAAATATGAGAGAGATGACTACCAAGTGACCTTCGATGCCACCACCAATAACGTGACCCTGAACGAATTCACCATCAACAACGGCAAGCGCTTCTCAGGCTACGTGATGTATGACGGCACCAGCATCCCCGTGAAGGGTGTCAACTTCTTGGTGAACGGCCAAAAGGTCCACAATGCCAAGGGCGACTTCGTGGAGAGCGACTATGACGGCAGCTTCTCGTTCCGACTGGTGGGTGGCAGTGTCACCATCCAGGCCGTGAAGGACAACCACGTGTTCACCAACGACGGCTGGTATAAGAACAGCAGCAAGCAGAGCATCAACGACGACATTGCCGGCATCTACTTCTACGACGCCACGAAGGTGAAGCTGACCGGCCGCGTGGTGGGCGGTGACGACCAGGGCAGCAAGCCGCTGATGAACAACCTGTCGAAGAACAACCTGGGCGACTCGCTGAGGATGGTGCTCACCTTGGAGGGCGACAACACGTCGTGGCTGGTCTACGACAACCTGAACCCCAACCGCACGACCCGCGAGGAGGTGGTGCGCCATCCGCGCGGCGGCGACAAGCACTTCACCCGGGTGACCACCGAGCGCAAGCGCATGGAGGTGCTGCCCGACCCGACGACGGGCGAGTACCTGCTGATGCTGCCGCCCGTACGCTGGAAGGTGCAGCAGGTGTACTGCAAGGGCTATGGCACACTGTTTCAGGAGGGACAGCTGAACGAGGTCATCGACCTGACCGACTGCCTGACACCGGTGGACACCACCTATAAGGGTTCCTACAAGGATATTGACACGCTGACGGTGGCAAGCCCGAAGGCTAACTACCATGCCATCTACAACCGCATCTACCACAGTCCGGTGGAGGTGACCTACAAGCAGATAGGCTATGACAACTTCGACTACTTCGGCGACAAGTCATACTACGCCACCGAGCTGACGGGCAAGACAGCCGAGGTGCCGCTGGCATACGGCGTGAAGAAGCCCAACTGGCCCGCCATGCGCAGCGACTCGCTGGAGACCGTCTATACCTTCGGACACCCCGTGTTCAGCCTGGAGCGCAAGTATAACATCCTGCTGCAGGTGGCCGAGCGCTATTATTACAACAACGACCGGGGCAACGGCACGCTCGACATGGTGCGCCTGGGCGGCGGCAAGGTACGCATGCAGAACGGCCTGAAGAGCGTGACGCTCGAAGGCATCATGGAGGATCCTGTAGAGATTGACAGCTTAGGCCAGGCCCGCCTCACGCTGCAGGCCAACCAGCTTACCACGTTGCTGAAGGGCGAGAACGCCCTGCGCACGGTGACCTTCACCGTAGAGCGCGACGGCACCTTCATAGAGGCCGAGCCACTGAGGGGCTTCGTGCTCAACATGTTCCCCATCGGCAGCAGCCGCGACATCATGACCGAGGGTAAGCCCATCCTCTACGACGTGCTGCGCGACCCACCGGGCGGCTACAGCTCGAACACGCTGGCCAAGGGGGCTACGCTCAACAATACGTACATGATGAACCTGACGATAACGGCCGGACTGTATATGAACTTCAAGTACGGTGAGAAGCTGGAGACCGTGTCGGCAGCCGTGCAGACAGCGAATACTACGTTTACTTCCACAGGTAGTGCCGTAGGTCCTATCAATGCCTCCGATGCCGAGAGTGCCGAGGTCGATATGTTCATGTACAATGGCAACGGCAGCAAGGCCTTCTCGCATACGATGGTGGTGGGCAACAATGTCAGCACCAGCGGCGACCCGTCGATGATAGGTGCCGACGCCGACCTCTACATCGGTTCGGTACAGAACGTCGTCGTCACGCCGATGTCTACCATCCGTGCCGTCACCGACAGCATGTACCAGTCTATCATTGCCCGTACGGCTCCCAAGGGCGGCATGATTTCCGAGGTAGGCAAGAGCATCGAGTATGGCACCGTGGTGGAGATTGCCAGCGGCGAACGCGAGGGCAAGAATGGAAAGAAGGAGAAATTCCACCTGATACGCGACGTGGCCTTAGGCTACGGCCCGACGGTACAGTCGCAGTTCATCTACTCGCAGAAGCAGCTGCTCAAGCAGATTATCCCTGCCAAGGCCAAGGAGATTGTCGACCTGATGTTCTTAGGCACCAAGGCTGAGGCCCAGGCGATTGCCAACAGGACGAAGCATCCGGTCTACCTGTCGCTGCGCCAGCCCACCGACTCGACGTTCGCCGTGGTGAACCAGCCACTGAAGGGCCATGTCTTCAACGACAGCATCGACAAGGCCCAGCCGGGCTACAACTACCTAGTGGTGGTTCCCAGTGACAAGCAGGCTGCCGAATTCAGCGACGAGGTGCTGGAGAAGTATCAGGTCATCAAGGCCTGGGCAGACATGATTGCCATGAACGAGAAGGAGAAGATGAACGCCCACGACCTGCTGGTCAACTACGACGTGGCAGGTGCCGCCGGCGTGAACTACAGCGAGACCTTCGACGCCAGCTATACGGAGTCATGGTCGAACTTCTTCCCCATAGTCACCGAGGTAGACTACTTCGGTGTGGGCAGGGGTGTGAGCATGGCAGCCTCGTCAGTGGGCATTGCCGGCTCGTTAGCCAGTTCCATCGCACTCTCACTGAAGGAAATGAAGACATGGTCAGTACCTCAAGCACTGATGCCTATACATAGCATGGACGATGGAAGTCACTCGTCGATCGTGTTCGGTGGCAAGCTGTTCCAGTGGTCATTGTACCCCGTGGCTTCCTACACCACGGTAGGTGCCGACTCTGAGGCCAGGTCGTACAACCGCACGGAGAACTTCACCATTGCCCTCGACCCGCAGAGCCATCTGAACGTGGATGTCTACCGTGCAGGGCTTTCCAACGGCAACAAGCAGACAGTGGATGTCTCCAACGTCTTTACCAACGACAACTTCAGCACGTACTACGATGAGGTGTCTGGCCGTGTGAACAAGTCGCTGCAGAGCATGAAGATCAACGGTCCGCGCGGATTCATCTTCCGCACACGCGGCGGCTCTACCCGCAATCCTTGGGAGGACCAGCGCGTGACACAGGTCTACAGTCCCGGCTCGATGCTCGATGCCCGCACACTGAAGGTCTGCAACCCGAAGATCCGCCTCGACAAGCAGAGCGTGAGCGGCGTGTCCATCAACGACGCGGCCCACTTCACGGTTTACCTGTCGAACGAGAGCGAGAAGCCTGAGGCTGCCGACAATCCTACCGTCCTGCAACTGTTCGCTAACGACCAGATGAACCCGCTGGGTGCCAAGATCAGCGTGAACGGACAGCCGCTGACTACCGGCGGCATGGCCGTCTCGGTAGTGCCGGGCATGGAAACGGCCCTGCAGATGGAGGTACGTGCCGGCCAGGGCTTCGACTTCGAGAAACTGGTCATCGGCGTGATGTCGCCCACCGACCCCGACAATACCACGGCCCTGACCTCATTCGACGTGCACTTCCTGCGCGAGGCCGGAGGCGTGAGCATCTCCATGCCGGGCGACAAGTGGGTGCTGAACACCAATGCCGCGAAGGATGCCGAACGCGGCTGGTACATCCCGGTGACCATCAACGGATTTGACCGCCACCAACACAACTTCGACCATATAGAGTTCCAGTACAAGGAGTCGCAGCGCGGCGACGATGCCTGGACGAACCTCTGCTCCTACTATGCCAAGGACTCGCTGATGCAAAAAGCCAACGGCGTGAGGGAGCTGATTCCCGAGAACGGCAATATCACGACGCGGTTCTACGGCGAGGGCTGGGTGACCGAGCGTACCTACGACCTGCGTGCCGTGGTGTTCTGCCGCAACGGCAGCGACTTCCTGACCACGCCGTCGAAGATTATCAGCGGTATCAAGGATACGCGGCGCCCGCAGCTGTTCGGCACACCCGAACCGAAGAGCGGCTTGCTGACCGCGGGAGACAATATCATCTTCAACTTCTCGGAAGACATAGAGTACAACCGCCTGAGTGCCATCACCAACTTCGAGGTGAAGGGCGAGGTGAACAACAACAGCCTCTCCGAGATGGTGAGTGTACAGTTTGACGGCAAGGGTAGCTTGGAGAGCGAGGCCAAGCGCAACTTCAGCGGCAAGAACCTGACCATCGACCTGATGGTGAAGCCTAACAAGACGGGCCGCGACATGCCGCTGTTCTCGCACGGCACCAACGGCCAGAAGCTGCAGCTGTGGCTGACGAAGGACTACAAGCTGAAGGGCGTGGTGAACGACCAGACCTTCGTCTCCGACTCTACGATCTCAGGGAGAGGCTTCAACCAGGTGGCCATGGTGCTGAACCAGACCGACAGCACGGTGACCTTCTTCAACGGAGGTGTGCAGGCAGGCAAGCCGCACAAGCTGACCGCGCTGTACACCGGTACCGGTCCGCTCATCTACGGACGCACCAACGAACTGGACCGCAAGACCAGCCAGTACTACGAGGGTCGCATGATGGAGGCCCGCCTGTGGTACAGTGCCATGGACGGCATACTCATCGGTACGACCTACGGCAACCAGCGCCTGACGGGCTACGAGAAGGACCTCGTAGACTACTACCCGATGTTCGAGGGTTCGGGCGAATATGTACTGGACTATACCCAGGGTGCCAATGCCAAGATGATAGAGACCAGCTGGGCCATCCCCCGCGGTATCTCGCTGAAACTGGCGAAGGAAGACAAGGGTATGCTGCTCGACAAGAATGCCCTGAACCGAGGCAGCGATCATGACTACACGCTGATGTTCTGGTTCAAGACCGATGCCGACGGCCGCGGTACGCTGCTCTCCAACGGTCGCGGACTGAAGGAGGACAACGGTGCCGACAACCAGTTCCACATCGGATTCGAGGGCGACAAGCTGATGTATCGCTCGAATGGCTTTGCCATCGAGGTACCGGGCAACTGGAGCGACAACCAGTGGCACAACTTCGCCATGACGGTGAGCCGCGGACGCAACATTGCCAACATCTATGTGGACAAGGAGCTGCGCACCACCTTCGGGGTGGACAGCCTCGGAGGCATCAGCGGCGGCTATCCGCTCATCGGTGCTACCCGCTACGACGTGCTGAAAGAGAACGGCGAAGTGGAGGTGGTCGATGGTACGGATGCTATGGCAGGCTACGTGGACGAGCTGATGTTCTTTGCCCAGGCACTGCCGCAACAGCTCATCAAGTCCTACACGTCGAAGAGTCCCAAGGGCGACGAGACCGGCCTGCTGACCTACCTGGGCTTCGACCGCATAGAGCGTCAGAAGGACAACGACCTCGAAGTGGTGCCTTACGCCTACAGCAAGAAGCTCTACCTGGACGACAAGGGCAATCCCCGCTACCAGCTCGACCCGCTGACCAAGGAGCCGACCGACACGCTGGTGCGCGACTATCCCTTCGTTGACCCGATGGATGCTGTGCTGAAGCACTTCGACAAGACCCAGGCAGCGCCCGTGGTACCCGACGAGGAGGTGAAGAACCTGAAGTTCTCGTTCGTCGGCAAGGGCAACCAGGTGCTGGTAGACCTCGACGAGCCTGCCGCCAGGCTGAACCACCGCAACATCTACGTGACGCTGCGCGACATCGAGGACAAGAACGGCAACACGATGGCTTCGCCGCAGACGGCCTGCTACTACGTGAACAACAGCAGCCTGCAGTGGATGGTGAACCGGCTGGACTACACCGTCAAGTATGGTAAGCCTGAGCAGATTGACCTGCCGTTCTACAACAACGGCTCGCAGAACCACACCTACAAGATAGAGAACTGCCCGAAGTGGCTCCAGCTGAACAACTACAGCGACGTGCTGGCTCCGCAGACACTGGGCAGCGTCACGGCCAGCATCAGTCCCGACCTGAACATCGGTACCTACAACGAGATTATCTACCTGATCGACGAGGAGGGCATCACCGAGCCGTTCTACTTCAACCTGACGGTGGAGGGCGAAAAGCCGGAGTGGGCCAGCAGCATCAACAACGACCTGCTGCAGCACTCGATGAACATCAGCGGACAGGTGTATCTGTATGGAGAGCTGGACACCGACTCACGCGACATCGTGGGTGTCTTCGACAACGAGAACGTCTGCCACGGCTATGCCAACATCACCCACAACGAGCAGAAGGGCGAGACGGCACTCTATCTGACGGTCTACGACAAGAAGGACAGCGGCACGAAGCTGAACTTCCGCCTGTGGCAGTACAGCACGGGACGCGAGCTGGTGCTGACTCCTGATACGGAGAAGAACACCATCCTGTTCGAGAAGTCGTCCGTACTCGGTACCGACAAGCCCGTACGCTTCAACGGTGGAGAGGACTTCGTGCAGACCTTCAGTCTGGAGACGGGCTGGAACTGGGTATCGTTCAACGTCAAGAGCAAGAACCAGATCGACATGAACACCCTGATCAGCAGCATGAACTGGACTGAGGGCGACATGGTGACCGACCTGAACAGCGACACCACGCTGGTGTTCAAGAACAACCAGTGGATGGCATCGGGCAATCCGGTGAACATGATTGTGTCGGCGAAGAAGGCTTATGCCATCAAGGTACAGAAGGACTGCAAGACCTTCCTTGGCGGCACCGCCATCAAGGAGAAGGCCGACCGCACCATCAACCTGAAGAAGGGATGGAACGGCATTGGCTACACCCCGATGGTGAACCTGCCCATAGAGACCGCCCTGAGCGACTACTTTGACCATGCCGCCGACGGTGACGTGATCAAGAGCCATACCGAGTTTGCCTACTTCACCAAGTCGGGCAACACCGGACACTGGCGCGGCAGCCTGCAGGTGCTGAAGCCCGGCGAGGGATACATGATGCTCCGCAAGGATGCAGACCCAGCCTCGTTCAGCTATCCGTACTACGACAAGAGCACCAACTTCAACAACAGCCCTGCATTCGTTGCCACACGCGGCGCACTGCAGATGCCAAGCACGATGAACATCAGTGCGATGGTTGAGGGCGTCGACGTGGAAGAGGGCGACCGCCTGGTGGCCTACAGCGACGGCGAGCAGGTAGGCTCGGCAGAGCTGGCAACGCTCAACGAGGAGCTCACCCGTGGATTCTTCCTGAGCATCGCCGGCGACATCCAGAAGCCCATCTGGTTTGCCATCGAGCGCGAGGGAGAGATTATAGCCTCCACCAAGGAGATCATGTCCTTCCAGAAGAACGCAGTCCTCGGCAGCCCGAATGCACCCACGGCCATCCGCTTCGTTGAGCAGGATGCCTACGAGGGCGGCGAGTGGTACACCGTAGGCGGCGTCAAGCTGCAGCAGAAGCCCACCAGCAAGGGAGTGTATATCTTCAACGGAAGAAAGGTAGTGATCAAGTGAGATTAAGATCGAGACTTCGAGGAATCGAGACATCGAGACCTCGAAGCCTCGAACTATCGAAGCCTCGAAACCTCGAAGCATCGAAACATCGAAACATCGAAACATCGAAACATCGAAACATCGACAACAAAAAAGAAAAAAAAGCAATGAAAACAATAAAAATTATGTCCCTGCTGTTTGCCAGCCTCCTTTTGGGGGCTTGCGGGGGCGATGACGATGGTGGCACCGCGCTCTTCACGACGACGGAGATGGCCACCGCTCCCAAGTGGCAGATCAGCTGGACCAATAACCAGACACGTCCGGCATGGAAAGAGCCGGATGCTACGGCCTATGAGAACTGGACGTTCCTGATGGTTCAGATTGAGGAGACCCTGCGGCCCTACGTCAGCGACGGCGACCTGATGGCCATCTTCGTGAACAACGAGCTGCGCGGACTCGCCAAGCCCGCCGTCAGCATGACGGGAGCACTCACCAACCCGCCCACCTTCGTGATGAAAGCCTACGGCAACGAGACGGGGTCGGAACGGGTGAACATCAAGTTGAGCTACTACTGCCAGAAGCTGAGACATATCTTCACGCTGACGGACAACATCACGTTCAACTCAGAAGTGACGACCGGCCTCGACGAAGACTTCATCCCTCCGTTCACGGAAGGGTCTGAGAAGTACACCGTCAGGAAGACCGTCTACGCGGAGACGCTGTTGAATCAGGTAGGCATCTACCCCAACACGGGCGATCTGGTAGGTGCGTTTGTCGGTGAGGAGTGCCGCGGCGTGGCTACCATCTCGGGCTCAGGCAGCACGTCGATGCTCGTCCTGGCCCGCTCTGCCGGAGAGCCGATAGATCTGAGATACTACGATGCCGAGGGCAAGCGACTCTACACCATCCCCAATGCGGTGAACTGATGGGAAATGAGAAATGGAAGATGAGAATTACAAAAAAACTAGAAAACCCATGAAATTAAGTAAACCATGGATGCTCACCGCCATCCTGACATGCGGTGCAGGGATGGTCCTGACGGGTTGCAAGGGCGGCCAACAGCCCACCAGCGAGACGAGTGAAGACTCGCTGGACTACAAGGCAATCGTGAGGTCGTGGTATGGCGAGAACAAGACGATTACCGACGGCAACTACGACAAGTCGCTGGCAGTGAAGTGCATCAACGGCACCTTCGTTGGCAAGCAGGCCGACAGCACCATTGTCTTCCGGGGCATACCCTATGTCGGTCAGCAGCCAGCGGGGAGCCTGCGCTGGAAGGCACCGGTGGATGTGGTACCCTGCGACAGCATCTATGAAGCTTACTATAATGGCAAGACGGCCATACAGCAGGAGGAGGCAGAGCTGTCGTCCTACTACTACCAGAACGAGCAGTGCCTGTACCTGAACGTATGGAAGACGGCGAAGGCCGGAAATGAAAAGAAGGCCGTCATCGTATGGATACACGGCGGAGCCTACGAGTATGGCGGAACGGTAGACCCGCTGTACGACTTCAAGAACTTCGTCGAAGAGAATCCGGATGTCATCCTTGTCAGCGTGGCCTACCGCTTAGGTGTCTTCGGCTTCCTGCATCTGTCGCACCTGCCCGACGGCAAAGACTATCCCGATGCCCAGAACCTGGGTCTGCTGGACCAGCTGATGGCCCTGAAGTGGGTGCATGAGAACATTGCCGGCTTCGGCGGCGACCCTGCCAACGTGACCATCATGGGTGAATCGGCCGGTGGCGGAAGCGTTACCAACCTGTCGCTCATCAAAGGCTCGCACCAGTATTTCAACAAGGTCATCGCCCTGAGCGGCAACCCCGGTCTGTCGCGGTCGACGGAACAAGCCGTCGCCTGCACCAACGAGCTGTTGGAGGCATTAGGCTGTAAGACCGTCGCTGACCTACAGAAGATTGATGCCGCAAAGCTGCTGAGCACGGCAACGGACCTGTTCCCCATGCGCATCGCTCCGGAAAGAGACGGCAAGCTGCTGCCTCTGAACCCGTGGGAGGCCGTTGCCGCCGGTGCAGTGAAGGACATCACCTACCTGCATGGTGTGAACAAGGACGAGATGAACTTCTTCCTGGTAGGGATGGGTGGTCCGGAGCCGTTCAACGAATGGGCTGCCGCCCGCAAGGAGATGAAGCTTGCCCCGCTGACGGCTGAGGAGAAGTCGCTGGTGGAGAGCTACTGCAAGGACGTGAAGGGCGAGAGCTACGAGCCATACTGCCAGCTGTTCAGCCAGCTGATGTTCGTCGCCCCGTGCATCCGACTGTCGGAGGAACAGACCAAGGCCGGCGGCAAGTCGTACACCTATTACTTTACGGTAGAGTCGGCCATCCCCATGATGAAGAGTGCCCACGGCATGGCCCTTGCACCCCTGTTCAAGCATCCTGACATGGACGAAGACACCGGTCGTGCATTCGACGAGACCTTCTCGAAGACCATGCGCAAGATGTGGGTGCAATTTGCCAAGAGCGGCAATCCGTCGCTCAGCGCCGACCTGTCGCCCGACGGCAAGGCCAAGGAGTGGCCGCTGTACGACCTGAAGGACAAGCAGGTGATGGTGTTCGACGAGTTCAACATCCATCCTGAGAAAGAGTCGCAGCTGAAGATTGTAGACTGGGAGAGAAGCTACTTCCTGAGCAACTACTATGGTTTCTGACAGGTTAAGTGGCAGAGTGACATCTGACGGGTTATGTACGAGCAAGATATAAGAGGAGACCTACTCTATCTGATGGTTTATGCGGGTGTGACGGTGTTGAGCCTGATAGCCTGCTGCTACCTGCTGTTCCGCCGCGCCAATGCCATCGCCCCAGATGTCACTCCGCCCCTGCGCCTGCGCCGATGGGCGGCTGCCCTCATGGCTTGCTCCACACTCAGCCACCTGTGGTATATTCCACTGCTCTACCTCACGTCGGCCGAAGCCATCAAGATGCTCTATTTTATATGTGCGCTGCTCGACTTGATGACCGTTTTCCCAGTGGCGACAGCCGTCTTGTTCACGATGCTGCAGGACCGCAGGCGGCCACTCTGGCCCATCGGTGTGCTAATTGCCCCACTGGTAATCGGCATAGGCGTGTGCATCGTCACCCACAGCGATGACATCCTCCCCGTGCTGTATGGCTACTACCTGCTGCTGACCATCGTCTTAATCTTATATATGGTACGGGCGATGAGACAGTATGGCCGCTGGCTGCGCGACAACTATGCCGACCTGGAGCACAAGGAAGTATGGCAGAACGTGGTCGTGCTGTTCATCATCCTGGCGGTATTCAGCCTCTATGTCTTTGAGCTCCATGGCATCTTCTACAAATACGCCGCCCAGCTCAGCATCACCTTCACGGTGTGCCTCGTCGTATGGCGCGTAGAAACGCTCAGCGACCTGAGCTATTCCGTGCGGGGGCGCGAAGGCGCGGGGGCGACCCAGCATCCCCGCACCCCCGACTTGTCTACCTCTGTTGACAAGATTGGGCAGCTGCTGCAGCGGCATTGCATCGACACGCAGCTCTACCTGCAGCACGACCTGACCATCCACCAGCTGGCCAAGGCCATCGGCACCAACCGCTACTATCTCAGCCAGCATTTCTCGCAGCAGGACATCACCTACAACGACTACATCAACGGGCTGCGCATCGACCACTTCGTCAGTCTCTACCAGGAGGTGACCGCTACGCACCATGCCTTCACCGTCAAGCAGCTGGCACAGGACAGCGGCTACCGCAACTACACCACCTTCAGCAATGCCTTCAAGCAGCGCATGGGAAAGAATGTGACAGCATGGATGCAGGAGAACGAAGCCTCTGGCTGAGATTCTGTGAGGTTTTTTTGCTACTTTTGCAAGACAATATTACTATAAAAAAA
>Ga0326511_10000898_pt1 | contig 25562 bp, 22 predicted proteins | sample 0_2496_0518_D_FD_203701 | JGI IMG/M metagenome (GOLD analysis project Ga0326511, IMG submission 203701) | Bovine rumen microbial communities from UC Davis, California, United States - 0_2496_0518 | ecosystem: Host-associated > Mammals > Digestive system > Stomach > Rumen | place: USA...
CTTTAACGCGCACAACTTCGTGTTCTGTGCTGACTATGCGTTTTGGTACGGTTTTGTAGGCCGTAACATAGGACACTCTGTTCGTCCTGTAAAGAACCCTTATACTTGAAATTGACACAATAGGTAGCTGCTATCTTGTATTTAGCAGTTTATTAAACAGCGTTATTCCAATACTGAACTCATATATGATTAAGAAGAGTAAATGCAATGATGCTATAAAAGAAGAGCATCGTAAAAAAGGAAAGAGGGCTTATGCAGTGCTAAGTGTGGAGTTTACGGTGCTGACTTTTTACTACGACACACATATGGACGAGCGTGGTGGTTTAAGTGTCGGTCCATTTGGTTATGATGATATTCGATGGGATGGTCATGCTGCTGAAATCCAGATTGTCATTTTTGATGACAGTTTCTCACAATGCGTTCTGTTGGAAAGTACTGCACATTGGTTTGACGGCTGTTGCCGACTTAAGGAGATTCATGGTATCGAAAATCTCAAGACAAGTGCTGTCAAGGATATGAGTCATATGTTCCAGTCTTGTTCTTCCCTAGAAGCTATCGATGTTAGCAACTTTATAACTAGGAATGTTACGAACATGGAAGGCATGTTCAAAAGTTGTTCTTCATTGAAAACGCTCGATGTCAGTATGTTTGACACCAGGAAGGTCGAGAAATTTTCATGTATGTTTGAAAGTTGTACAAGCTTAGCAAAACTTGATTTATGTGGTTTTTCAGCAGAAGTAAACGCCTTGTTATGTACAACGCTTTATGACGAGGGCTTTCATACTGACAATGCTTTTGACATGCTTGCTATGTTCCGTAATTGCAAAAATCTACTCAGTCTTAATCTTTGTGATTTCAACACTTCCGAGGTTGTGTATATGAGCGATATGTTTGAAGGATGTTCTTCGATTGAGACAATAGATTTGAGCAGCTTTACCACTAACGACGACCAAGATATGGATGGAATGTTTAGTGGATGTACAAACTTGAAAACTATTTACGTGAACACTTCATGGAAGACACCTATTCCCAAAGTTTGTGAATCTGGAATGTTTGAGGGATGCATTAATCTGAAGGGCGGAAATGGAACCGCATATAATCATAGCGAGAACGATTATCTGTTCGCTCGTATTGACCAAGTAGATAATCCTGGCTACTTCACCGAAAAGGATATATTATCAGAAGAGTAGTAGTACAAAATATGCAGAAAAGACTAATTTTTGACATTGACAATGTGCTGGTTGATTCCCAATGAGGACTTGACTAGATTGATGAGGAAACCAAGAACAGGTACAGGGCAAGATGGTCTGGCGACAAGGATCGGGTGGATGAGATCCCTGGTTTATTCGGAAAAATGGATCCTATGCCTGGAGCTATTGAGGCTGTTCGTACATTGGCAGAGGAGTATGACGTATTTATCCTCTCGACTGCGCCCTGGAGGAATCAGTCGGCATGGTCTGATAAGGTGACGTGGGTAACCAAATACCTCGATGACGTGTTTCATAAACGAATGATAATTACTCACCGAAAAGACCTTGTTGAAGGTGATTATCTGATTGACGACCATGGCAAGAACGGCATCAGCGAGTTCAAAGGCGGATGGATTCAGTTCGGTTCAGAGACGTTTCCAGAGTGGAAAACTGTAGTAGATTACTTAATGACCCCATTGAGGACATGTCCTTTAAAACTACACATTCGTTACTTGACAAATCCTTATGAGTCGGGAATTGGGCTTTCGCACCCTAAAGAGTCCATATATGCCGGAGAGCAGATTTATACGGTGATGTTAACAGAGAGAGCTGGAGGTGGTTAGAAAGACTAACGGCTGAACTTAGATATCTGAACTGGCAGGACATCGCCCTGATGAAGTCAATAGTTGAGGAAATGGGCGAGCATATCAGTCGCGAAGGACTGCTTTCCGGATTGGAGAGTTGCTGTATCTGACTTGAGGCGTGGACTCGAGAGACGAGGCATATGTTGGAGACATATAGTTTGCTGGAAAGGAATCCTGACGATTATGACTATGCTGATACATGGGACATCTATCCCATCAAACTATCGACCCTTTCCACAGAGACTATTATTAAAGAATTGAAACGGCACATAATACAATAAGCATGATTATTTCATTAGGCATTATGCTGATTTGCCACTATCTGGCGGACTTCTGCTTTACCTCCCCTGCAATGATAAAGGCGAAAGCTGATGGGCGTAATCCATGGCCGATATTGCTTCATGCAGGTATTCATGCAGGGTTGATAGGATTATGCCTATTGGTTTGGGGTGTTTCTTGGAAATTGCTTTTGATGCTTGTACTTATAGAATTGGTATCGCATTTCCTTATTGATACGTTCAAAGGGTACCTTACTGCATGTTACTCCTTTTTTGCAAATATGCAGAAGAAACCCTATTGGATGCTACAATTTAGGGTTATACGGCAGATTCGTGTTTGCTTATAGTCAATGATGTTTTCCCATGGCCATTTAGCTATGGGCTTTGCTGGCTATTCGGAATTATAACTATAAAAATACATCTGGATTTATTATAACCAATAATCTGTTACATATTGCACTTTTTCATACCTATATTCTTTGTAATACGAGTTACAAATACTAAAAGTGTAATATTTTAGCAGTTAAAGTATGGAAAAGAAATTCACTGTTAATGACGTGTCATTTAGCATGATTCTTGTAGAGGGTGGCACCTTTATGATGGGAACCCAAGAAGAATGGTGTGAGGGAAACGCTGACGAACATCCTTTGCATCGTGTTACTCTGGATGGTTTTTATATTGCTGAGACAGAGGTAACCCAGGAGTTGTGGGAAGCTGTGATGGGGAGCAACCCTTCTTCAACTAAGAGTTTGCATCATCCTGTGGAAAGTGTGACATGGGACGATTGCCAGGCATTCATCAGCGAATTAAATGCCCTTACAGGGAAGCCCTTTCGCCTGCCAACAGAGGCAGAATGGGAATATGCCGCTCGCGGAGGCAGAAAGAGTAAAGGCTACAAGTATAGTGGAAGTGATGACCTTAATGAAGTGGGATGGTATTGGGGCAACTATGACATCACGACCCACGATGTGGCCACAAGAAAGCCAAACGAGTTGGGGATTTATGACATGAGTGGCAATGTATATGAGTGGTGTCAGGACTGGTTTGGTGATTATAGCCCTCAGCCCCAGACCAATCCACAAGGGCCATCTGAAGGAACATCCCATGTGTGTCGTGGTGGCTGCATGTACTTTCTCGGATGTTGTTGTCGTGTATCAGAACGCGGTCTGACAGAACCAGACGAATTCAAGAGTTGTATCGGCTTGCGCCTTGCTTTGTCTCTGGAATAAATAAGAGTAGTGTGATGGAAGTTAACAATGATGATTTATGAATAGTAATATCAGTCATAAGTTTTGCTCATCGTATAACCGAGATGCGGCTGTGCGACTTGCAATTAGGGGGAATAGATTATTCTTCCTACGAAAGTCGAAACCGTTGCGAGGCCGCAATCTGGTTGGTGCGGCATCTGATGGATCCGGCAAACGTACCGTTTTAAAACCAGATTCAGATGGGGGCTACGACCTCAGTATCTTACCGCATACCAATCATGTACTTTCATTATGTAGTCACATTCCAGGCACCGACAACTATGTATCATACATACGCGTACCAATATCTGTACATGCACACGATAGCAGTTTCCATAACACACCAGCATACATATACAACATGGATTATCTGGTACGAATCCCTACAGACGAAGATTATCTGCGATATTGGCTTAAGGCTACTGATTATTTTCAGAGTGATGAAGAGCCTATTAAGAATCTGGCTAAAGAAATTGCAGGAAGATGCATTAAGGACGATTACCTCCGAGTGTTGGCAGTACACAAGTTCGTAGTCCGCAATCTCTTTTATGACTATGACGAACTTCAAGCCAAGGAACGGCAAGATGACTCTGCAGTCGCTGTGGTCAAACGTCGTCATACAACATGTCGTGGCTATGTTAGCCTTTGCGTCTCATTGTTGCGTGCCATGCATATACCAGCCCAACAACTGGTATGCTATATGGCAAAGCCTGGACAACTGATGGAAGTTGAAAATGTAAAGCTAAAAAAAGCAAATCATGAAGTTGTTGCAGCATTTGCCGACAATCGTTGGCTGCTTCTCGACCCTACACGAGATAGCCATAATAAGTATCAAAATGGCGAATTTTACAGATTAAACGAACAACCCTCTCTTGCCAATTTTGACATGACGGAACAGTTCTTTTCATTTACTCATTGGCTTCCCCTTGATATGACATATTGATGCAGAATGAAAAACTAGTTAATACATCTACTTAAATAAAGTGTTTATGAAGAAAGATTGGTTATTGTTGCTGATGGCAAGCATTGTGATTGGCTTGCAGGGGTGTGGGAGTGTGAAGACAGGGCACTCTCAGGATTTGGTGGTTGTGGAGCATACTGATACTATTCATGGTGCTCAAGGGTGGAATAATTATGAATGGGCTTCATTTACGGTCGATGTGCCTGTTGATGGCCCGAGGGCGCTTGTCGATTCGGTGAGAGTTTTCGTCAACAGGGAGTTGTATCATGCTTGTGAGATTGGCTCTCATTTCGAGGACAGCGTGGTGACGTTCAGGAAGAGTGAAGTGTATTCTCATGACGGTGAACAGTTGTTTAGCCGGTTTATGGAGAAATACAGACCAGTGATCCAGGATAGTCTGTGGAGTTCTTACGGACTGGAGTTGAAGATGGAGGCTCAGACAGACAAGTATGTCACGTATGGACTGGAGTTCTTCCATTGTGGCGCCAGTTGTGGCTCAGAGAAGTACTACTATACTTTTGACAAGAGTGACGGGCATCAGGTGATGGATGTCATCAGTCATGAGAACCTTGCAAGATTCTTCGCGGATTATCCTGAATACACGTCGATTGAAGATGACCCGTGGTTTGGCAGGGCAGGATGGAAGTTCTTCGCAGAGGACGAATTCGACAAATACGCTTATGGATTGTTGGGTGATCATTTTTCGCTTGCCATACAGGGATGTGGTAATCATTTCTTACTCCTTAGTTTCCCTTACGGCCAGATATTCTCCTATCTTTCTCTGGAGGCACAGGCTTTGGTGGAACGGCATGAGGAGAATGTGCCGATGCTACCGGCCTATCTTTCTCATAGAAATCCCGACGTGAATTTAGAGGTGGACACGGTCAATTGTGCCTTGATTGGCTGTGTCAATGCAGCGGGAGGAGATATCCGCGATACGCTGTTGCACTATGACCCTGCATTGGAGATTTATCCGAAACAGGTTTATTCTATTGACGCAGAATTAGACTCACCACTTTTTCTGATGACCTATTCTTTCGGACATCTTCTGTATCGGGATGAAGCCATGACGTGCATATATAATGACGATAATCGTCTTCAGCCGGTACCACTCTTTTCGGTGGAAGGCCGGAGGAATAGCGTCGTTTGTTGCTTGTGGTATGATCAACTGGTGGAGGCTAGTGATGGCTTCCCGTTTGACGAATTTGACAAGGATCGCTTCGGCCTCCATTATGACTGGGTTACGAGACGCCTGTATTACCCCATTCTAGAGAGTCATGACCCAGATTCGGAATTTGCCAATACGAGTTGTTTGAGATATACAGGTCGTTTTGAGGTCCTTCAGTTCAATGGCAGAGAGTTTGAACTTGCTGCTGATGATGGCGCATGGTGGCTGAATAAGGACCTCCGCAATTACAAGCGTACCGTCCGCAATCGTAGAACTGCTGATGGCATTGAACAGATAGACCTCCTGCCAGATGGTATTTACCGACGTGCTTTCTGGAAAGGAGCCAAGACACTCGATGACCTCCGCAAGGAGCCAGATGAGGTGAATGTTAGTAAGAACAAAGATATATTATAATTTATTGCTGTCCGATTAAAATTGGAAACGGTGAATTTAGACTCATAAGTTGCTGATAATCAGTAGTCGGACAGGCAAATTTTAAAACCAAGCCCCCTATGAAACCTATTGCCGCTATATATGCAAAATCGCTTGTCAAAGGCAATTTTTCCCTCAATAATTGGGAATTATGCGATATAATCGGCTTTATAAGGGCAAATATGAAGGTTTTTGACCCTATACTGGGTAATCTATCTTTCTGACTCATTGGCATTTATTTTTTATCGGACACCAATAATTATAATTTTAGAATCAAAATGAAACAGTTTCGGAAAATCGCAGCGTTTATATGTTTGCTGTTAGGTAGTGGCTCTCTACAGGGAAAAGCACAAGAATTCCAGCCAGACCTGCAAAGGTTAGCCTTAATGATGTTGTCAGAGATGGCAACTGGTGATGTTGATGATATGCCTTACCTGGCTTATCTGGATTCTCTCGGTTTTAAGAAGAGTGATACAGACTTAACTCTTGGGAAACTAAAGTTTGGCGGTAGCTTTTATAAGAAGGGGATTGGAAAGGATACCGTGCAGGTTGAGGTTCGCAATATGGAAATCAATAAAGGCAAGATATCTAGGAGTGTCAAGATTAAATCGACTTCCGATTCAATCTTGTGTAGGATGGTAGAACAGTTGCAGGCCTTTGGAATGGAAGAAGTGGAGAAAAATAATATAGTATTGGTACTTGCGGACAACGGTCTAGTCGCCGGGAAAGGAGAAAAGATACTAATTCTTAGATGTGAGTTTACGCCTTCTCAATCCTATATAGAAAGACCTGTTGTGTCAGATGATGGTAAAGGAAGGATGGACACTATCAACAACTCCATCGTTTGCCGCATTGAAACTATTGATAAGATATTTATTGATACGCTTGTATCAGGAGAGACCGGGATTGATATTTATCCCAAATATATACATTCGTTTACAGGTAAAGGAGGATGTACTGTATATTTGTTTGTCTATTCAATGGGGCATTTGTTCTTTTATGATGAAGCTGCTGTCTATGCTGTCATGAAGAATGGGGACGTGGAACGCCGTCATTTTATCTCTCAGGATAGAAGGGATACAAAGTTGGGGTGTATGTGGTGGGATCAACTGGTTGCTGCCAGTAATGGTTTCCCCTATGATTATGAAGACTCGCCTGACGAAGAGAGATATGGCATTCATTGTGTGTTGTCGTTAAGAAGCTTGTATATCCCTATTATGGATCATCACGATTCTGGCTCTGAATTTGCCAATACGAGTTGTTTGCAATACACAGGACGGTTTGACGTATTCAGATTTAATGGGATAGACTTTTGGTACGATGGTACAGATGGTGCCTGGTGGCTGAATCCTGATTTGCGAAACTATAAGCGCACAGTAAGCAATAAGAAGAGTGTTGACGGCATTGAGCAGATAGATCTCATGCTGGATGGAACTTACCGACGTACTTATTGGAAAGGAGCCAGGACTCTTGATGATCTCCGCAAAACACCTGATGAAGTGAAAATTAGTAAAGACATATCCAAATGAAGAAGTTAATTGTTTTATTTGTAAGCTTGTTAGTGATGACAGGTCACATAAAGGCTAATCTGACACTTGAAGATTCGGGAATCAGTGAGATGGTTGACAGCCTGACACGCTTGGAAATGTCTGATGCAGGCTGTCATAGGGGTATTGTGTATGTTGTTGAGACAAAAACGGGAAGGTTGATAGCACATACATCGTTAGAGGGTACGGATTGCATCGTTCCCTTTACCGACTCTTTTTATAAGGAAGACGATTATGTACAAGGTGCTGTTACTTATCTTGCATTACTATCTTCTGGAAAAGTTATGGCTGATACAGAGATTGACACAGGAAATGGGCAATATGTAAAGCCCAATGGCGAACTCGTCAGAGACCACAACTGGTATAGAGGCGGTTATGGCCTTATCAGTTTGGAGTCTGTTCTAACACATCGCTCCCTCATTGGATATGCCAAGGCGATGGATTCTGTATATGGAAATAATATGGCCGACTACTTTTTAAAGAGAAGGGATTATACAGCTGGTATTCCTGAAACATTGATGGGGCTGTTGACGTTTTATAATGCCATCGCCAACGACGGGTGTATGGTAAAGATATGCAATTCGGAAGACAGCACTGCTACTGTCATCAACGAACAACTCGAATCCATAGAGCATATCCACATGCTTCAGCTGGGGTTGGAACATTGTGTGTCAGAAGGATTGTACAAAAAGGCAGGTAGTGAGCATGTTGATGTTGCGGCCTGCGGACGGAGACTTCAAATTACTGATACAGTTTACAGACTAGAGCTTTGTGGCTACTTCCCGGTGAAGAATCCCCAATATACCATAATGGTAGTCATGGAGAAAGAAAATCTGCCAGCTAGTGCAGGCGGTATGTGTGGCCCGCTTTTCAGGCGGATTGTAGAAGGATTGTTATCTTATATTATACGGGAATAGGAGTAATTTTTGATTGATAATCTGTTACGAATTACACATTTATATACCTTTATTTATGTAAAGTGACTTTAATTACAATATTAAACATATAAAGTTATGAAGAAAGTGTTATTTATTATTGGGTTATGTATGCTTACTATGCTACAGTCTGCATGCACAAAAGAAGATGAAAGCGAGGATTATTTCCTTACTTTTCATAATGGTGAAACAATCAATGTCAATGTGCCTCCGGCACTTGATGGTCTATCTGATATAGACTCTGTGGAGTTTTATTGGGACAAAAACTATATAGCAACAGAGTATCGTATGCCTTTTACTCATAAAATCCAACTTAAGCAGGTAAGTAAAGGTAGTCATAGATGCGATATTGTTGTTTTCTATAAAGAAAACGGGAGTCACTATCACCACAACTGGTACTATCAATACGAAATAAGATAATGTAGAATTCGGTGAGAATATTAATTAACAACTATCATTAACAACTTATCAAATTATGGAAAAGATTAAGAAAAGAAAGATGTTACGCATCTTTATTGAAATGAGGGAACTCCTTCAGGTCCTCGCTTTTGCAGTGTGTTTGACTGTAGGTGGTTATCTGGGTTATACACTTGGAAAAAAACCTGTTAATCATCTTGTGCATGGCATCATCCTTGACGACTTGTACGATGATTACACCGATTGGACTTGTCTTAGTGACGATGTTACCTACTACGAGAATGGCCAGCATGGGTATATTACAGGTGCTGACGGTAAGAAAGTGTTGCGTGATGTTAAGCAGGTTATGGAACCTGAAAATGGCTACCTTGCATGGTTTAAAAGTAAAGGGCTTCGTGGTTACCTTGATGTAAGAACTGGTAAGGCCGTTATTCCTGCAAAATACAAAAAAGCATGGTTGTTTTCCGAAGAAGGCTTGGCATGCGTTATGAAAGAAGACTCGACTTTGGAGTTTATCGACACTCTTGGTCAAGTTGCTATCACCAGCCATATGATGAGCAACATCAAATACGAGGAATCGCATAAAAACTATTACATGTTCCATGACGGACATTGTCCTATTATGCATGGAGGGAAGGTCAATCTGATTGACATTGATGGTGGCTTCAATCTTCCAGACTTCTACGATAGTATCGTTTATGAAGAAGGCTATTGGATAGCAAGGGGGCCCAGTCTTTGCAAGCTATTTGAAAGCCAATCGCTAAAAGAGATTATTCTGCCCAAGGGCTGCATTAATGTGGACATTGAGAATGACAAGTTCATTGTCAGTTGTTCCAATGGGACAAAGATTGTTGTAGATACTGAAGGTAAGACACTATACAATGCAATATATGACTATGTTGATCACCTCACATATCAAGAAGGCGATGAAACGACATTGAACGCAGAGTGTTATGAATACGGGATTAACGGGAAATACGGACTTTTAGACGGCAATCTCAGGAAAATAACAGGCCCCGTTTATGAGTGCATTATGGCATTGGACAAGACTCATTTTCAGTGTCAAGTTGCAGATGACGCTTACGTTATACTCAACAATAAAGGAGAAATTGTAGAATAATCGCCTTATTCATTTTGTTTCTTTATTCACAATTTAATTTAAACATTGTAAATATGAGTGAGAAAAGAATCTTCCCAATATCTGAGCCCTATGCCGTTCTGAGCAATGACAATACTGTACTGACATTCTATTACGATAGCCAGAAAAAGTCCCGCCAAGGACTGGACATTGGGCCTTTCAGCCATGACAGTGTGCGTTGGGGAGGCCATGCAGGTGAAATAAAGACTGTTGTCTTTGACAGCACCTTTTCTGTTTGCACTACCATTACCAGTATTGCCTTCTGGTTTGCCGGGTCTGCAAGGTTGACAAATGTGAAAGGAATAGAAAACCTTAGGACAGACAATGTCATGGACATGAATAGTGTGTTCTGTGGTTGTTCGAGTCTTAAGCATCTTAATATGACAGGTTTCACGACTGATAATGTCCAGTTGATGGATGGAATGTTCAGTGGTTGTTCTGGTCTTACAGAACTTGACATGAGCAACTTTAATACGGATAGCGTCAGGAGTATGAGCAGGATGTTTTACAATTGTTCCAGCTTGAGGACACTTGACGTAAGCAAATTCAATACAGCAAATGTGACATCCATGGAAAGTATGTTCGAAGGATGCTCCAGCCTTGTGACCCTCTGTGTATGCGGCATTGTCACAGATAACGTGACCAATATGAAGTGTATGTTCGAAGGGTGCTACAGCCTGAAGAATATTGATGTTAGCGGTTTTGCCACTGGCAAAGTGACCGACATGAGTTGTATGTTCCGTGATTGTAGAAAGCTTATATGTCTTGACGTGAGCGGCTTTGCGACAAACAATGTTGTCTACATGTACTTCATGTTTGATGGCTGTTCATGCCTGCGGAACCTTAATGTCAGCAATTTCGACACATCATGTGTAACTGACATGAGCCATATGTTCGCTTTCTGTGAGTCTTTGAGAGAACTTGACATAAGCGGATTCGTAACGGATGATGTAACGGACATGAGTTGCATGTTCTATATGTGTTCTGGATTGACGGGGCTTAATCTGAGAGGGTTCAATACATCAAATGTAGAGGATATGAATGGAATGTTCTATGGCTGTTCGGGCTTGACAGACCTTGATGTCCACAACTTCGACACGTCGAACGTCACAGACATGAGCGATATGTTCTTTGGTTGTTCTGGTCTCACGAATCTTGACTTAAGTTCATTCCACACAGGCCGCGTAATGGATATGAGTAGTATGTTTGCTTTCTGTTTCAATCTTAACAGCCCTATTGTAAACAGTTTTACCACTGATGCAGTAACTGACATGAGTAGTATGTTTAGTTTCTGCTCCGCTATAAAGAGCCTAGACTTGAGCAATTTCAATACAAATAATGTAAAAGATATGTGCTGGATGTTCGAAAATTGCTGCAATCTGACGACTTTATATCTGGACGGTTTCTCAACGGATCATGTGGCGGATACGGAAAGGATGTTCTTCTGTTGTTCAAGTTTGAAGAGTATTTTTGTGCGCAACGAGTGGCGAACATCACAACCCAAATATATGGACGATATGTTTGCAGGGTGCAGTAATCTTGTAGGTGGAAACGGTACTGTGTATAATGAGGAACATGTAGATTATGAATATGCACGCATAGACAAAGTGGGTAGGCCTGGTTATTTCAAAAGAGGTGGGGTTGACTAACAATAAAAAGTTAACAATCAAATACGTATTTTATAGTAAATAGATTAGGGGCTGTTCAATTTATGAATGCCCCCTAATCATCAATTATGTTTCCTTTTTTGTCTATCAGATAATGGTTATAGTCCTCGTCTTGAACTTCTGCTATGCCATTCTTAAAAGGACTTGCAGTAAACCATACAAAGGGAATGACCACATTACCATCTCTGTCAATGTAGCCATAGTCACTGTCTTCATCACAAACACAAGCGAGCCCCTCACTAAAATCACCGGCATCTTCCCATTCAACAGGTGTTATCAGTATTCCCTTTGTATCAATAAAACCAATGGAATAGTTAAGATAGACTCTTGCTCTTTCCTCATGGAATTCTCCCACAGTTTCAAAAAGCTTTGTACGCTCACAGAACACGGACTTTTCTATAAGAGCTATTTCATTCTCTAATTTCAACTTTTTAGAACAACTTTCCTCCATTGCAGACACTCTGTCTTTCGAAAGCTCCCATGTGAGCATGGAATCTATTAATTCCATTAGTAAGTCTTGTTGTAAACAATAGACCTCATGCTCTCCCATTTCGTGGATTCCCCTGTCTGTCCAAAAGCCATCACTGTTACTTCCTAGTACTTTCAAAACAATTTCAGGTTCGTTCTGGGGATTCAGCTTCCATTTTTTGGAGAAATCAAAGAAGTATTCTGTACCGAAGGTTGACTTCACATCATATTTCTCAGATGTTATGAAGAGACGTGTAAACAGATTCCAGTCATAGTTGTCTGTGCACGGGAATTTTGGTTGTACAATCTTAAACGGCAAGTCAACAGAATATAAGATTTCCTTGATATAATGTGATTTGTATAGATCAAAATCAGAGATGGGGCCGTATGTTTCCTCAAACTTCAAGAATAAGAGTTCATCCATATGGCTCTTTCGTGAATCTTTGAGTTTCATAAAGGTATCTTGGAAGTTGAATGGTTCAGAAAGAGTCCGTCCCAACATCCGCAATAAGGCATTAATAGTTTGTTTAACAGAATCCTCGTCTGGCTGAATTACATTGACGTTTGTGAAGAGGAACCGCAAATCTTCTGGAAGAGGAGACTTATCTGTCAAAATCGGAATAACATTTTGTCCACCTTTTTCTTGGAAAGCAAAAGTTACTTCTTTCATTGTCCAGATTGACTGATAGGCAGATGAGCTACCAATAAAAACAAAGACTTTACAAGATATAATCTCCTTAGATATTGTTTTAATGAAATGATCTCCTCCTGTTATGCCTTTTCTGTCTATAAAATAAGAAATACCGACCTTTTCCATCTCTTTACAAAGATGATCCGCAACTTCCATGTCCTTTCGGCTATAACTAATAAAAACGTCCATACTCTTCTTTTATCTTTTATGAAATTTTACCTTTTACTCATACATTGATGGAATTTGCGGACAAAGTTACGACTTTTTCTTGAATACGCCATTGTATATCTATGCTTTTTAGAAAAAAAATAATCAATAAGTGAAACCTTCATCCTTTTTTAATACCTTATTGAAATAAAATGCTTCGGATAGGAAATGAAATTAAAATGACGAGAAAGATATTAAGGTTATGTATAAAGGCAATGGGATTCGCTTTAATGGCAAGTCTTATCATTTTATTTGTGTGCGACAGAATTATTATAAGGAATGCTCAAGGTAAGACATTCTCTGATATTGACAGCATAAAATATAATAAGGTAGGACTTTTGTTGGGAACAATACCAAGAACACGTATTGGGAATCATCCAAATTCTTTCTTTACGTATCGTATTCAGGCTGCCGTGGAATTATACAAAGCTAAAAAGATAGATGTGATATTGGTTAGCGGTGCTGAGAATGGACCAAATGGCTTTAATGAGCCAGAATGTATGAAAGACTCCCTGATGGCATGTGGTATTCCCGAGGAAGTCATCATTCTTGACGGGAAAGGATACAGAACCATTTTGTCTGTTATCAATGCCAACAGGGTGTTCGGCTTGGAGAGTTTTACGATTATCTCACAGCAGTTCCACAATGAAAGAGCATTGTATATAGCTGAACATCTTGGGCTAAATTTAAACGGCGTGCAGGCGTATAATGCCCAAAAGCCTATTTCAAGGAATATTTGGATTGATGTCCGTGAGTACTTGGCTAGGGGCAGGATGTTTCTTGACCTACTCCTTTATAAGGTAAATAGTAAATAAACAATAATTCTATAGAAGTTATGAGTAGAAGTTTTAGAAAGAATCCTGCTGGTGCAGGAAAGACCAAAGGCAACAAGAGTTCTAAAATCTTGTGTAACCGACTTTTCAGAAGAATTGAACGACAGTTAATGAAAATGGAGAGATATGAATATCTCCCATACAGAAGGATAGAAATATTAGACCAGTGGGAAATGAGGTACGATTGCAAACTCTGGTTTGGCTGGTCGTATATAACTGACCCGTATGAAAAAAAGATGATTTTAGGTAAATAACGGCAATACCTTTCAGAAATTACAAAAAAAGCAAGAAGAAACAAAGGGTATATAAAGAATATTATTATCTTTGCACAATGATGAAGAAATATTTATTGTTAAAAGCGACGCCCTCACTCCGCTATGGGCAATACTATATTGCGCAACGAGCAGTATTGAGCACATTCCGTCGGTTAATATTTATTAATATTCTGTGGTAATTAATGGGTTTCCTGTTTTTTTTGGCTATTTTTGCAAAATAAAGACATTCCTATTTAAGGAGATAATATAGAAGATGCAATACAAAGGTTTATCTATCAGTCAAGGCTATAATATTGGGGAGGTATGCTTTTTCAATAAATCACGAGGAGGGCTTTCACCGAGAAAAAAAGGTCAGCCAATAATTGTAGCAGCATCAAAACTCACCCCACAAGATACTATGGGGTTTAGAAAATTCAATATTGTTGGAATAATAGTAGAGGAAGGTTCTCCTAACTCACACGTTTCAATATTAGCAAAGGTTATGGATATTCCTGCTATTGTAGTAAATAAATGTCTACCACAATGGAATGAGAAAACGGCAATAATTGATGGATTAACAGGTTCTTTGATTATTGAACCTGATGAGGAGGATATAAGCGATTTTTACCAAAAAATAGAAGAAATCAAAAAAGAAAAAGAAATATTGGCTGATTTTAAGGGGGAAAGGACAATCACAAAGAATGGATTGCCCATCAAATTATATGCCAACATTACAGGTTTAGATGATATTGACAGCGTTTTAGCCAACGATGCAGAAGGAATAGGAAATTTCAAAACAGAGTTCATGTTTTTGAACGCAAAAGATTTTCCAAGCGAAGAATTTCAATTTGATATATATCGGGAGATCGTAAAGAAGATGGGAAGGAAAAAGGTTGTCATTCGCACTCTTGACATTGGAGCGGATAAGACCCCCAATTATTTCCATTTACCCAAAGAAGATAACCCGGCTCTTGGGTATAGAGCAATTCGGATATGTTTAGATAAACAGGATATTTTTCTAACTCAGATTAAAGCTATCCTTAGAGCCAGTGCATTTGGAAATGTTTCTATAATGTATCCTATGATTACTTCAGAGAGTGAAATAATAAGTATAAAAAAGATTGTAAATAGGGCCATGCGGGACCTTTCCGAGGAAGGCATTCCCTATGATGAGCAAATTGAACAGGGCATTATGATAGAAACTCCAGCTTCTGTGCTTATCAGTAGAGAACTTGCCCAATTAGTCGATTTCTTTAGTATAGGAACAAATGATTTAACCCAATACATGTTGGCTGCAGACCGAGCCAACAAGAAAGTAAATGAATTCGTTAATCCTTATCACCCTTCTATACTTCGTTCAATAGAATACGTCATTAAAAATGCACATGAAGAAGGTATATGGGTAAGCATAAGTGGAGAGCTTGGCTCTGATTTGTCCATGACGAAGTTTTTTATAGACCATGGGCTTGACGCTCTAACTGTTTCTCCAAACAAGATTCTTGAGCTAAAGAAGGAAATAAGTAACATATAATATTTATAATTATGAATCACCAACGATTTGATAATATTCTCGCAGAAAGAGCGAGAGCTTGTATGGAAAATATACCAGTTTCCATTAATGGACACTTTGGAGATCCTTTTCAGACAGACCAATGGGACAACACTCTTTACAAACTAAAATATCTAAAGAGCCAAAATTACAAAGGCGAAATAGAAGTATCAACAAAGTCAATTATTACCGATGAACAGGTCGAAGAATTGTATAGTATTAATCCAAATCTTTGGATCTTCTGTGGTGTAACAGGACTGAATGAAGGTATTGGCATATCTTTAGAGGATAGGTTTGATAATTATTTAAGGATATGCAGAAAAATGGAACACACAGTGCTGAACATAAGGCCACTTATACCAGGCAAGAATGATAACATGGATACTATATCGCCAATTATAGATGTCGTGGCAAAAGGTAGGAAAATGCTTAAGCATGGAGGGTATCTCAACCCTAACGATGCAGCAAGAGGGAAAAGCAAATATGAGGATCTTAAACTATTAATTAAAGAATATAGCACAAAGGTCGGCGTTCATGATGCGCCAAGATGTGCCAGCATGGTATCAGACATTACTGGAAGAACAAACCAGACCTTTGCACAAACAGATCCAACTAATCTTGATGTGTTGAGTGCACTTGGGTATAAATATGAGTTAACTAATGAAAATTATGTAAAGTTGACGGGATTCCAAGACGGGAATACTATAACCAAAGGTGATGTTTCATTTACCAAAATATTGGTACAATCATCTCGTGTGTTAGACAACCAAACAGATACTCATATTTATATGCAATTGAAGGGACCCGAAGGTCAATATCTGGCATGTACTTCAAGTTGGTTTCATTGGGCAAGAGAAGTCCCATGTAGCATGAATTGCTGGTATTGCCATGTTAGACCAGGTACTTCTATTTATTTCGATGTAGGTGATTCTGGTTGTAGCCCAATCGATCTTTATAAGCATATTTTTGAGCAATAAAGCATGCAAATATGAAGTGTTTTTGTTTGCCCTACAATGGTGATACTGAGTTTATACTTGGTTATTGTAGACGTAATGCTGACTTTATTCATGAAGTTTATGGGGCAGAGGGTACTTTCGCTACAGGACGATTAACTCATCATGTAGATGAGCAAGAACTGATAAGTCTCATATCTATGTTAAAGAAATTGGATATCAAGTTTAACTATTTGCTTAATTCCATCAGCATAAAAAGTTACATAACTCAACAAGAAAGGTTACTTAAGCACCTTAACTCTCTTAAGGAGGTTGGGCTATCTGAACTAACGGTATCTCATCCTCACATGGTCAAGGTTTTGAGTGAAATGGGATTTAAAGTCTCTACAAGTCTTGTGCAAAATGTAAGAACAATTGAAGACAAGAATTGGGCTGAGTTTTTTGGTTATTCAAGAATCATATGTTCAGATGACTTAAATAGGAGATTCAGTGAGCTTAAAAACTTAATCACTAATTCACATCTTCCAATAGAAATCATAGTTAACAATATGTGCCTACCCTCATGCCCACTCAGACATTCTCATTACGAGTTAGAGGCATATGGCGGGGAATGTGGTTGGAATACGGAACTGAAGAAAGCAAAAAAACAGGTTGTTTTATGTAGAAGTCTATGGCGTAACAATCCAGAGGCCTTCCTTAAAAGCAGCTGGATAAGACCGGAAGATATTGGAAGGTATTTGGATATTGGCGTAAAATACATAAAAATAGCAGGAAGAGATAGATGTAGTGAGTCCCTACGCAAGACGTTCGATTACTATATCTCAGGAGAGTGTACAGGAAGTGTGTTTGATTACTTACTTCCTGGGGTTGATCCGCTTAACAAATACGGACTACCCTATATAGATAACAAAAAGCTGGGCGAGTTTTTTAACCATGTACTGTCGCTATCTGGAGGCTGCCCGGCAGACTGTGACAACTGCATATATTGTAAAACCTTTATAAATAAAATAATATGATTATAACGATAGATGGTTTATGTGGTCAAGGAAAAAGTACCGTAGGTAAAAAACTCGCAGAAAAAACAGGTTTCGAATTCTTCTCGACAGGTATGTTGGTACGCTATGCAGCATACGAATTGATGAAAAATAGAGATAATGTGTTGTCACCAGACATAATAGTAGAGCAAATTGATGTTAAACAGGTAGCCCACACAGATCCGGCAACACTACGTAATAATGCGATAATACCATATCTAAAAATTGTTACCGATTCGAAATATCGTGTAGAACGTCTGTATCAGCTAATGCATGAGTATAGCGAAAACCGCAATATGATACTTGATGGTAGAGATACTTTCGCATATTTCCCTGATGCGGAACTTAGATATTTTTTTGAATCACGTATTGAAGACAGGGTTGCTCTAAGAATGAGAACCCACGGAATGACAGAGAAAGAATGTTACGAATATTTCACGAAAAGGGACTCCATTGAAAGAGAGTTTCCAATACCATATGACGACTTAATTTTAATTCACCCTTTAGAGGATAGCATGGATAAACTAATCAGCAGATTATATGATGATATACTCAGAATCAAGAAGTGAACAAAAATTATTCTCTATTCTGAACGAAGAAGAGCGCAAAATTCATGCTCTACAAGCTCAATTTTGGAAGGAATGGAATAATTGCTTAGAGCTCAAATTTGGAACCAGTATCGATATACTAACACATGCATGTGTTTTCGGAGGGTTCACCCTAACACCTGAAGAGTTTGAGAAGCTAAATTGTGGTTTGGCAGAATTTTTCCGCCGATATGGTAAGTTCGGAAATGGTCTTTGGAATTTGAGGGGATACAGCTATTACGCCGCAGATCCTTTCATGTATTTGACGGACAAGATTCCAAGCGATTATGAACGTTGGGAAACTGTAATGGCAAGATGGTCTAGTTATACATCTGTTCTAAGTTATTCTAGTATAGATGTCCAAATGTCATTTTATGATTGGATTGGTTGGTTGTCGCTTCTTGAATATATGTTGAATGATCTCACAACAATGTACTGGACCATAAAAAAAATTTCAATGGAAAGCAATTTTTCTGGAGATATGGAGGATTACTCCAGAGAAGTGGGACACATGGCAGACAAAATTGCGTCCTTTGTGGCAGAACTTGTTGTAGATGACATTATTCTTAATCAGAAATCGTTTTCTGAAAAAATCCTAACGAGGATCAGCATCCCTCTAAAAGTTCTTCGTTGGGACGCCGGTTTTCTAAAAAGTACAAAAGGCTTTGTAAGAGCCATCAGGGAAGCTGACTCTATTCCGCTAATATATGCAGCTTATCTCAAGAAATTGCTTCCTTGGGCATTGTCATCAAAGAAAAGCATTGTGCTTTTATCCAATGCGTTTGGTGCTTTGAATGTAAGTTATGTTTTGAAACATATGCTTAAACATCATAAGGATTGTTTTGCGGGAAATATAAACTTTTCACAAAATAGACTTGATTCCGCATTATTTGGACAAGGCACAGCAGAAGTGACACTTCTTTCTTCAGATTGCCAGATAAGTGAAACAGCTGATGTTTTAATGGTTGACGATTGTATTTTTACAGGAGTGACATATAAAAGAATTAAGAAATACTTTAAAGCGAAGAATGTGCATACCATGATGCTCCCTCTTGCTCTTGATATACAATCTCTTAAATACTATCGTGGCGAAGAGAAGAAAATGAATGACTTAATTCTGGATGCCCAAGAATCAATACATACTGCAGAAGAGATAAATCAGACACCTCCTGTTTTTGTTGCTTTTTGGGATTGGGGCAATGAAGAATATATTGCACAGGATGGTGAGAACAAGGACTATGTTAAAATAATGAATGGCGGAGATCTTTTGCTAAAGGAACTATGGAAAAGATATAAAGATGACATTCTTGGTCTATAACCCAATTCTGATTATGAATATATTATTTATAACAACAGGAATTAGCTATGGAGGGGCCTACAAAATTTTTGTTTGGCTAATGAATCAATTAGTGACCAAAGGTCATAGGGTGTCCTTGTTAACATATAGAACAGATAAGACTATTGCGTATCAACACATTGACACTCATGTCATCAGGGTTCATCTTCCGCTTGAATCAAAAGGAGGCTCAATAACACAATGCGCTAAGAGTATTATTACGCTTCATAGACATATTAAGAAAGAAGGTTATGATTTGGGTATAGCATTTTTGCCACCTGCACAGATTCGTTTAATCTTGGCGTGTAAGGGGACAAAGACCAAATCTCTAATATCACAACGAGGAGACCCAAGTAGCTCTATATTGACCAAATCTTCATATATCCCTCAGATATTAATTCAAAAAATACTGACCCTTTCAGATGGATTCGTATTCCAAACCAGATGCGCTATGAAGCACTATCCGGAAAGTGTTCAGAGAAAGAGTATTATAATTCCCAACCCTATAATACCATTACATAGAACATTAAAGAGACTACCTGAAAAGAGAATCGTAAATGTAGCTCGCCTAGAAATAAGACAAAAGAGACAGGATGTACTTATAAATGCATTTAATTTGCTGACAGTTCATCATCCTGACTATATTCTTGAACTTTATGGTAATGGAAAAGATGAAAGTTTTTTAAGAAACCTAGCTAAGGAAAACAAGAACATTAAGTTTATGGGCGTAACAAACGATATTGTCAGTTCCATACAAAACGCTGCAATGTTCGTTCTGTCATCAGATTTTGAAGGAATTCCCAATGCATTACTTGAAGCAATGTCTTTAGGCATACCATGTATAACGACAAACTATAGTCCTGGTGGAGCAAACCTTATAATTAGCAACAGAGAAAATGGCTTAATAGTCGAAAGAAACGATGTAGATTCATTAGCAAAAAAAATGGAGGAGTTTATAGATAACGCTAGTTTCTCTGAAAGATGTGGAAAAATGGGACACAAAACTGTTATCAATCTCAATGATAAAGCAATAATTGAAAAATGGATAAAATATATGAATAAAACAACTTCATAGGTATAGGTGTTTAAACCGCACTCGTCAAATGCCGATAAATAAAGGACCTTCCGCATAGACACCTATCAAACCTTATGGGCAAGATGTCCAAATAACGAGTTTAAAAGAGGATGTGGTTTTATTGAAATGCCTTCAAAGTAAACCATCAGCGCCCCTGTATTTTTGGACAGAGATTTTGTTTGTACCTTTGCGCGGTAATTTAATCTATTGCGTATGATAAACATGATAATCGTTCAGTCCCGTCAGATTCATGATGACAGGAAGCAGAGTGGACTCAGCGTCCATCAGTATTGTGAGAATACCAGCCTTACAGAAAGCCGTTTCTATTATTGGGGGTGTTAAAACTGAAGGCAGAGTTCCTTCCACCTGTGAATGCATCAGGCAAGGCACTGTGTACCTGAATGATAATCGTGCTGATTAATAAAAATCCCCGAATCTATTTTGCGGTTTCGGGGATTTTTCGTATTTTTGCCCGCAATATAGATTTGATAGTATTCGGGAGGCCAAGTAGGCAGACAAAAAAGATTGTGTCATGATTCGCTTATGAAGAAAAATATCAGTATATTCCTTGCCTCTTCAGAGGAACTTTACAACGACCGTATTGCCTTTGGAGACTTTATCCGTAGTCTGAATGATATTTACCAAAGAAGAAATATCAGCATACGACTTATGAAATGGGAGGACTTTGACAGTTCTGTCAATACTAGCACACAGGGTAATAAAACACATCGCAAGCAGGACGAATATAACCAAAAGATCGGCAAAGCTGATATTTTTTTGGCATTATTCCAGACAAAAGCGGGTAAATTCACCGTCGAAGAGTTCAATTATGCCATTAAACTCTTCGATGAAAACAAGTCTCCAAAGATATTTGTCTATTTCAAGGATAAGGATGATACCACCAAAGAAGACAAAAGTCTGAGCGACTTCAAAAGTAGCCTAGACGATAAAATGGGACACTATTGGGGACAATATAACAGCCAGGATTCTTTGCACTTTAAATTCGTCATGCAACTGCTTTTGCAGATAGAAGACACGTCAAAGACTAACGATATCAAAGTAGAAGACGGACAAGTGAAACTATACGATATCACCATCGCCAATATGCAGAGTCTAGGTTTTGCTTCTGGGAATGATACTTACCAGCAAATGCGAAAGAAGCTCTCTGACTACCCTCAGAAAATTGAAAAGTTAAGAAGTATGGTGGATCGGGCTGTGGATGAAGAAATGCATCAGATGATGGAAGAGCAGTTACAGGAGAAACTGAATGACTTCAACGACCTGAAGGAGAAATGCGCTACCATGGAGAAAAACCTGCTTGACACTGCTCTTAGGATTACCAAGATGGAACAGGAAAACATCTCAGAGATGGTTCGCCGTGCCATTGATGCCTTCGAAAAAGGCAACATCACTCTTGCTAACGACCTGCTTGATGAGGTGGCTCATGAGGCTGAGAATCATTTCAAAAAGTTGGAAAGACAGCAAGAACTTGTCCACAAGGATATTGATGCACTATTACTACAAGCTAAAACCGTCATGGCCGATGCAGTCAATCCCATTGAGGAACGAAAAAACCGCGCGATTGCTATCTATAAGAAAGCAGACTTGTGGGCAGAGAAAAGCAGGTATGACATTGAAAAATACATTGAATTACTCGATGATTTTTATACATTCCTACGTAAATATGGTTATTATAGGGAGGCTCTTGATATCCTTAAGAGAGAGGCAGAAAATGCTGATAGTTTCTATGGGAAAGAAAGCCAAGAAAATGCATGGATATATTGCTGCTTTGGTGATATATATAGAAATCTTGGTAGCAAGAATAGCTATATGGAAGCCCTTGACTACTATGACAAGGGAATTCAAATTGCAGAAAAGATAGAAAACAATGAAAATCAACTCTCTGTTCTTTATAACAACAAAGCAATTGCCTTAGATGCACTCTGTCGTTATGAAGAAGCCCTTAATCACTATAAAAAAGCCCTAGCCATCGAAGAAAAGGTCTATGGCAAAAAACACATTGATACAGCTACCGTATATGGTAACATCGCCGACATATACGATACTTTAGGCAGATATGAAGAGGCTGCCAAATATATGAACGAATCTTATCTGATTAAGAAAGAGCTATTAGGTGAAGATCATTTGGGTATGACATGGCTATATTTAAGTATGGCGTGGAATAAAATGGACTGTGGCGAATTTGTACAGGCTTTGGATTTATGCCAAAAAGTGGTTGATATCAGAATGCGAGATATTGGAGCTTTGCACCCAGAAACTGCTTCCGCATATAAAACGATGGCAGATATATATGGCTCTATGGACAAATACACGGAGTCTATTAAGTACCTTAACAGGACACTTGAAATATATCTCAATGTTTATGGCGAAGAAAACGATATGACAGCATCTGTCTATGAATCCATAGGAAACGCCCAAATGGCAATGAGCCAATTTAAAGAGGCTTCTATAAGTTTGTCTAAGGCTCTTTCTGTTTTTAGTAAAATTTGGGGTGACAATCATATGGATTTAGTTGGCATTTACGAATCGATGGTGACTTGCTCGTTTGCATTGGGTGACTATAAAGCTGCACTTGGCTATGGGAAAAAAGCCAAGAAAATAGCATCTAAAATACTTGGAGAAGATCATCGCAGAGTGGCTTCTATCAACAACTCTATTTCTCAGGCATATTCACTTTTGGGCAAAGAGCATGTTGCACTGGCCTATGCCCAGAAGGGTTTATTTGCCTTGGACGAGAACAAGCCTGACGACATTCCCCTATTTATAACAACCTGGCAAACCATAGCCCTCGCACAGGAAAAACTAGGACATTACGCGGAATCTATTGAGGCCTATTTGAGAATAGTTCCTCTTGCTATCAGTATATATGATGAGAATAGTATCCTTGTAGCGGCAATATACGGTGGGCTTGGACGGGATTATCAGAAAACTGGAGAATACCAAAAAGCACTGGTTAATTTCCAAAAGACAATAGAAATTTATAAAAAAATATTAGGGAGCTCTTGCTCCTTACTTTCAGACCCATATTTAGGACTGGCCAGAACTTACAAGGACTTAGGCGACAAAAAGCTCTGGAGCATATATCTAAATGCTGCTGTTGATCAGGCCGTAGAGAGCTTTGGGAAGGAACATCCCTACACCAAACAACTGATGAGAGAGTTGTGCCTGCAAGACTGTCCCTTCTATGAAGATGCTAGAAGCTTAATCTAATGAACCCATCTATTTTTGTCGCTTCTGATGGATAGAGTAGGATATTAGTGCCATTACCTTTCAAAAGTGTGTGTTGTCATTTTGAAGGGCACTTATGACTCTTTTATGCCCACACTCACATGTTCGGTGCTATTAATCATTAGGTAAAAACAAGAACCATAATAGCAATATTGATTACATTACATAATATAATTATGTGATGGACGTAACTCTTATGTCCCTGCTACAGCGTGCTGAACTCTACACCGAGTAAATGATTCACTAATAAGTGTAACAAATGAGGAATTATTTGCCCAACTTACATGGGAACGCTTAAAAAGCTCCAGTACATATAAGTTTAATTATATAACAAGTTTAATTATGAAGAGATTCAAGAAATTTAAAATCCGTAAAGTACACCGAGATTATCGGGGGAAGTCTTCCCATTTGTGTTCTCGGAAACAGCGGGCCGATAAAAGCCATGCACCGATTTTGGCTGATTCAGACATCTCGGCTCCTGCGATCATCATCTATCGAAGTGAGTTTGACTATCTTAGCAAATGTATTTTGGACTATCTAAACGAAGAGACGGGTGGGCAGATGTTTGGATTCTACACTGAGAAGGGGGTTTTTGTTGTGGTATATGTCATCGGTCCTGGCCCGCAAGCCAATCACCAGGAAGCATTCTTTAATCAAGACGAAAAGTATTTGTTGAAGGTTTACCATGTCCTGCACAAACATGGACTCCAGAAAATCGGTGAATGGCATTCTCACCACAAGTTGGGACTTGACCGTCCAAGTACCCGAGACAATATCTCCGTTGTGAGTGTCATGAGGGAACACCAAATGAATAGTCATATCCTATGTATCGGCAATGTAGATTATAAAGATAACAGTACGCAGAATGCTTTTGTTTTCTGTAAGGATAACGACTATCTCACTCAGCATGTGGCATGGAAGGTGATAGAGATGGAGAGTCCCTATCGCCCTTTGATTGACAACTGCTCAGAACTCGCTGGTGTGCTTTGTCATCCACGGACACGTGAAGCATGTCATGGACATAACTATTTGGAAATGGATTCGAGCACTAAGCCAGATTATCGTGATGACTACTGGCTCTACAGCAAGGCGAATAATCTGGTGTTAAAACAGATCATCGACTATTTGACTAACCTCGGTGAAGGATGGGGTGTCATCCCCATGGTAGACAACAATGGCATTGTTCATCTCACAGTTAGGAGAGGCGAGGAACGTATGGAGATTATCTTTGGCAGGAACTTTCCTCATGAAGCTCCTTTAATATCGTTCTCCGACGGGTCTGACATGGTTCCAGAATGGGATTATAATGGTTCAATCTATGACAGCTTTGTTGATTGCTACAACAAATTCGCTTTGGCGATAGACAATAATCAAAATATGTATAACTTTTAAAAATTACGACAATGAGTAAGCAGAAAGATTTAGGCACAGCCGTTCGTGAACAAGGAGGCTTGAAGAAAACCACTGGCACCATGTCAGAATTAGTGTTTGACCCTGTAACGGGAGAATTTGTAGTTAAAGATAAAGGCGCAGCCCTCAGTGAAGGAGAGGAGGTCGTTACTGAAATGACCAACAATGGTTTTGCCGCTAATATCGGACACATGACTTCCGAGAGATATGAGGCAGAGGTGGGGGTTTTGAAGAAGAAACTGCCCCCCAATGCCTATAGATTCATGGAGGATAATGGGAGAAACTATTTATT
>Ga0326511_10000899_pt1 | contig 25496 bp, 50 predicted proteins | sample 0_2496_0518_D_FD_203701 | JGI IMG/M metagenome (GOLD analysis project Ga0326511, IMG submission 203701) | Bovine rumen microbial communities from UC Davis, California, United States - 0_2496_0518 | ecosystem: Host-associated > Mammals > Digestive system > Stomach > Rumen | place: USA...
ATAATCTTGCATACACTTTGTGCTTTTTTCTTATCGCCCACGCTACCAAACACAGGAATATTACTGTATCCGCGCATATGGCAATAATAGATACCCTCTTTTTGCGATACCACATATGGCTTTTTGCAATCACTCATTTTCCCTCCTTTCCTGCCATACAAATGTATTGTCGTCCGATGTCCAGCCTGTTCTTGTCGGCTTTCCTCGGCTATAACAATCACAATATCCCTGTGGCAATCTGATCTGTCCCTTATCATCAAACGCCCTTAAATGCCCCGTTATCGCCGCGTAATTACACATTACCCCGTCGCCGCCATTCGATTTCATGCGGTATTTACACTTCCTGCATACCGCTTGTGTTGCCTTGATTAACATTTGTACTCCCCTTATATATAATAAACATATTGATTTATATTGTCAACTATTTTCTTCAATTTGCGATCTATTATACAACCCCATTTTCAAATCGTCCTGCCTCGCCTTAACCTCGCGCACAGATTCCTCGGGAAAATGTATTATAAATGCTCGTTCCCTTATCCTGCTGGTTATCCGTGTATCATAATCAATGGATTTTAAGTCATAATTGCTGGTGTAAAACGTGACCTTTTTGTTGATATATCGTTTATTTATGATCTGATAAAACTTTTCTCCGACCCAATCAGTGACACGCTCCGTACCAAAATCATCAATCACAAGGTATTTAACCGTTGTCAAATCCGTTAAAAGCCTGTCCTCGGTTTCTTCTTCGTCGCGATTATAGGTTTTGCGTATTGCATCAAGTATATCCAAACTGGTGGCAAATTTGACCGATTCCTTGCGATTATGTATTAATTCATTTGCCAGCGCGGTTATCAACATCGTTTTTCCGCTACCTTTTGTATCACTCCAAAAATACAACCCACGCCCTTGATCGTCCATTTCTTGTTTATGTTCCAGCCAAAACTTGACCGCATCCGCAACCGCTTTGGCAAGGTTTTTATTTTCAGCCGTATAAAACCGCGTTGTGAAGTCTTTTAACATTACGTTTTTGTATGTTTCGGGTATTGTGGCAAACCGTAATTTACTGGCTTGTCGTTCCCGTTCTAATAAACCGCACTCGCACTCTTTAACGGTGTTATAATCCGTAAACATCCAGCCGCGCCCATTACATAAAGGGCATACATCAGAACAAAGGTTCTTCGGGGTCGTTAATGTGTTTGAGGATTTCGTCGATTTCTCGATCTCGTTTTGCATCTGCGTTATCCAATCCATTGTTTACTCCTTTCCGATCATCGTTATATTTACGTTCCAGCACTTTTGGTATATTGCCCTCTGACATAAGCCAATCAAAATCAGCGTTCCAATTACGATCATTTTGACCTTTTAGAAAATCAGATTGCTCGGCAAGCGTAAAAACCTCCTGCAAATCGTCAACGGTGTATTTTCGCAACCGCGCCTTGATTGCCTTTTTTCGTTTATCCGATACGGCTCTTACCCTCGGATATGACACGCAAGTGTCATTATACATATCAACTATTTGTTGATATGATACATTCTCATTAACATTATCATTATCATTATCAGTATCATTATCATTATGGTTATTTTTGTTATCGTCTGTTATAACACTTGTAACATTGTTATCATTTGTTATAACATCGTTATCAGTGTTATCAACTTTGCCCCACCTTGATAACATACCTTTTTTGCCAGCATCAGACCGCTTTTTGCACATTTCATTGTACTTGTCGTTATTGTAGTCTAATTGCTGTTTGATCTGCAAAAAAACCACGTTTAACAATCCGTCAAGCGATACCGCCTCGCCCGTCTGATATGCTAATATAGCCTTGAATAATTGCCCTGCCTGTTCATCGGTCAGCGCATCAACTGGCTCTTTTAGGCTGGTAAACAATAAAACTGTATCTCGCATACATTAACCCTCTTTGTGTTTTATTGAAGCCATGATATGAGGGTTTGCTCCTATATCTGCCTCAATCAGCATAACAAGGTATTGTGTTACACTTTTGCGGTTTCGCCATGCCGCCTCTTTCAAATACTCCTTGATTTCGGTCGGAAGTATTAGATTTAATCTTTCCTTATCGTCCATATTACAACTCCTTTCGTGTGTATTATCGCTACAATAAACATTATAAGCATTTTATGTATAATGTCAAGCCTCAATCAAACAGGGATAATTGCCCGTCGATCTGATCTCTTTTCAACAACCGCTTGTGGCTTTTTATGCCCTTTAATATCTCCCGTGCCATGTGCTGTTCCTGTCGTATGTAATGGGTCAAATTTGGGTCGTCGGGGTCTGTGGCTATATAATAGCCGTTGCCAACGTTGATTATCGGATATTCGGCTTTTAACGCCGCTATTGTGCGTCTAATCTTGCGGTCGTCGTGCCCTGTTAATGTTGCCAGCGTTTCGCGGCTGATCGCCTTGTCTGCCTCTGTCGGTAAATAATCAATTACACTCGTTATCATATTTGCACTCCCTTTCAATATCATTCGTTATTTTGTTCCAACTTTGCCTTGATTGTCTGCATCCGCTTGATTATATTACGGGTGTTATGTTTTGATATGCTGTCAAGGCAATTATCCAAATGCTCGGTTTCAATCTGTAATTGCATCGCTAATATGTCGGTCAGCAATTCAGCCTGTGACGGCGTTAATTTAATGATCATGTTGCACCCCCTTTGTCGGGTCATAGGGATAACCGTATTCGTCCATATTCGGTACAAACTCATAACCGCTTGTGTATTCTCCGCTACGTTTGCCCCAATCTTTATCGGGGTATTTATCTGCAAGAGTTTCTCGGTTGACCGACTTATATCCAACGCATCCGTCACCGCATTGTAGATTGTAATATCTCACTGTGCCTTTATCATCAACCATTAAGCAATCGTGAACGTCATCCCCTATCTTGTGGACAGTTCCCGTGTATTTATCACGAATCCATAAATCAATCATGTTGCACCCCCTGTTATCATTTTTTGAATATTCGTCAATGATGTTACCGCCTTATTCTCAATCTCATTGATCTTGTCTATATGATATTGTTTAACCATTTCAATGGCTTTTGGTATATCTTCCTCGCAATCAACAAGCACTTTGCCGCGGCTGGATATTTTCATATAGCCTATCGGGGTTTTAGACAGCCAGCGATTTTGCTTTTCAAGGATAAACGTACCGTAATTGTTATAACCGCGCTGTACCTTGATTTCGCCCTTGTATGCGTAAACCAGCCACGATATATGCCCTTTTCTGTACTTATCCAAATAACTACTCATACAATCCCTCCGTGTATTCCTCAATTTGTGACCAACACGGGCAATTTGGCTTGTCGTTAACAAAATGTTCATCAAACTGTGCTTCGGTCAGATAATCAGCCTTTTTGCAATCCGACGCGTCGGTCGATCTGTCGTAAAAAAAGTGTTCGCACGTCCAACAATCCTTTAACATCATTACACCCCCTTTTTGTCTAAATGGTCGATTATCATATCAAACACATCCTGCCTTGCATCCATGATCTGTTGGGATATATACGCCGACAACGCCAACGCCAGCGTATCTGCAAGGGTAAACCCGTACTGGTGGCAAATAGCCGTGATCTCGTTCTGTATTTCGTCGATTGTTTTCATGCTGATACCTCCTCAAAATCCTTGTAAACCTCAAATTCCCTTGATAACTCCCCGTCATTAAACGGCAACCGCATCATTGCTTGCCCGTGCTTGTTTGCCTCGTCCTCGGTGTCAAAACGGTCAAATTCCGATACCCAGCCGTTTAATGATGTTTCTGTCCATGTTCTGCATATCCAACCCTTAAAAACTGATTTTCTCATATTCCTGCTCCGTTCTCCCCGTCACGCCGTTAGGTCAGCAACCTTTATTATTTACAAATGCCGTCGAGGTAACAATCCGCCCACACGCTCGCCTCTTTTAATATGCCGTATTCCTTGCCATTGCACCAGTAAATCGCGTGACCCATTGCATTTGCGTAAACTTCGCTTAATGTATCGTAATATTCGATCGCTTTATCATCCCACTCACGTTCGCCGTCCTGCATCTCGTTAATGATAATATACTGGCGGTTATATGCCAACTCGATGTTGTGCCCATACTTGCGCATTGAAAACGGGTATAACTTTTCGCTCTTGCTGTTTCGTCTGATTTCCTTTGTCATATCTCACTCCTTTGGGCGGTATAGCCGCCGCCCTCGGCTTGCTGGTTTATACTTCTGCTATGATCTGCGGCATATGGTTGTCGCCGAAACCCCATGTTTCCCACTCGTAATCGTTGCCGTGAAAAACGTTAAAACAATGTGCCTTGCATCCCTTGCCGCATACGCAACATTCAAAACCGCCCTCGCGTCCGACGTATTCAGCGATAACCACGTCGCCCCTGTCATTGATCTTGTACCTTTTACCGATTTCCAACTTTGCCATATCGTACCCCTTTCGGTGCTAACCCTTGTTACAATCATATAGTACACCTTGCGATTGATAATGTCAACTATTATTTTAATTTTTATAATTTTACTATAAAAAAAGAGGCGGCACAATCGCCGCCCCCGCTTCCCGATCAGTTAAACGGGATTTCCTCGTCAATATTGTCGGGTATCTTCATAAACTCGTCGGTCGGGTTTTCTGTCGGCTGTCCGATTGTTTCGGGTGCATCAGCCTTTTTTTCGACAAATTCAGCACGATCGACAGCAACATCGGTCGTATATACTGTTTTGCCGTCCTTGTTTTCGTATTTGCCCGTTTGTATATGCCCTGTGATACCGATTTTCATACCCTTGCGGAAATACTTACCGATAAATTCGGCTGTTTTGCCGAATGCCACGCACCCGATAAAATCCGCACCCTCGCCGAAACGGTCAACCGCCATTGTAAAGCGTGTAACCGTTGTCGGGTTTTCTCCTGCTGTTTGCCTTTCGTCGGGGTCTTTGGTTAACCGTCCAATTCCGTTCCATACATTCATAAATAATCTCCTTTCATAAGTACGACCGCCCAAATTCGGCGATAAATTGTTCCCTTGTGCCATAATGTGCCTCAAAATATTCTTGCGCCATGATCTTTAACTTTGTATCAATCAGTTTGGCATCCTTGCCAGCGTGTACCCCGTTCGGGTGCAAGTCGGGGCGTAATGGTACGACAAACCCGTATTGTTCTGATCGCTGGCGGTTAGAGGCTGGAAAAATGTGGTGGACTTCCACGGGAGCATACCCCGTAAAATAACAATGCTCTAAATCATCAGTAAATACGCTAAACAGTTTTTTCGCCATTTTCCCACGCTTTCAACGCCGCTTGCATTTCCTCGCTGGTAGGTACTTCAATGCCTGCGGCTTTCATATCGTCAATCACGCCGTCCAGCAACCTTGCAAATTCCTTTGTGTTATACGTTGACGAGCCATAATAACATAATACCTGCTTTTGCCCGTTGTGATCGCCCACGACCTCGCACTCGCGGTATATCTGTTTGAAGCGTTCAACCGCATCCGCTGGCATTTCGACCATTGTATATTGACCATACTTGTTAAGGGCGTTTATGTAATAATCCCACTTATCGCCACCCAGCGCATCAGCCTGTCGCCCTAAACATTCCCATAACAAGCGGTTAGCGTTAACCGACCGCCTGTTATGGTATCTTTTAAGTTCAACGGTCAAATCACGGTCAAACAGGTCGTTGATCTCGTTGATATTGCCTTGCAACATATCAATCGTTATAAGGTTGTGACCCGTTGCCCAATCACGGGCAACGCCTTTGATCTGTGCCTTTATCTTCATGCGTTCTTTATCTTATCCCAATTCTGATTGATGTTGACAAACTGACCCTCGGTTAAATCCGCAAGGCTGGCAACCTTATACAGCCGCATGATCTTGTCTTGTTCAATACCGCGCTCTTTCAATGCCGCTACAAGTGCCGCAACCTTTTTGGTGTCGATTTTCTGTTTTGCCACGTCCTGCATCGGCTTTACTTCGTGACATTCTGCGTCGGGGTCTTTCATTTCCTCTGTCGGGATACAGAACACTTGGAAACAAGCGTATTTGAATGCGATTGATAACGCCTTATTTGTTGCTTTGTCGCCGCTATCCATGCCCTCGCCGATCACGGTTGCACTGATGCTTGACCCGTCCTCGGCATAAAAAGTATAACGCACCTTGATAATGCTGTAAATCAGCGTACCGCCCTTGCTGGTCTGTCGTTCCTCGCGTGTCTGTTCCAGCACTTCGGGTACGATAAACAGTTTGTACTTTATCAACGCTGGGTTAATTGCGTTCATAACCGCGTCAATGCCCCTAAACATAAACTTTTGCTGTTCGTTCCTGCTATCCTTGCCGATTGCCCCAATCTCGCCCATTACGGCGGCTATTGTCTGAAAAATGTTCATATTATCCCACCCTTTCACTCTCAATCTTGTTAATGCTCAAAAACTCCGCGACCTTTTCAATATCCTCGGGCGTTGCCTTGATTTTGAATATTGCCGTTACCCTGTTATCCGTTACCGTGTCAAAATCGGGTATGAAGTTATCGGCAATTTCCTCTGCGACCGCATCAGCAACCGCCTTTTCAATCTGCGGCTCGACGATTTCGACCTTTGTTGCCTCGGCTTTTTTCTTTGCCAGTTCTGACAGCCTATTCGCCTCATTTAACGCCTGTCGAATATCAACGGTTGTTTTATACATTTCCAACGCTTCAAAGCCGTATTCGGGCAAATCCGCAAGCGTTTTCATATCAACCGCGATCTCCTGCGCCTTTTTATTCAGCGCGTCCTCAATGCTGGTCATTGACGTTGTTGCATTCAGCCACTTCGGGTCAAATATCTGTTCCAGCGTTATACCATTAAAATCCAGCGTGTCATAATATGCCCGTATCTGTTCGCTCTTTTGTGCTTTTTTTTCTGCCTCATACGCTTTGATCTGTTCGTCGATAATCGCAATCGGCTCATTGACAACTGCAACGAGGTCTTTCATTTGCTTTTCAAACTTGTCATACGGTGCAAGGCACAATGCCTTGATTTCCTTGCGCTTATCTTCCAGCGACTTGACCATTTTGTTTAACTCTGCCCTGTCTGCCTTTGCGTCCTTGATCTGATCGTCGGTATATACCAGCGTCTTGTAATATGCGACCTTTTCCGCAATCTCTGCCTTGATCTCCTCATGGTTAAAATCAATGACCTTTACAAATCCGTCGGGCGATGGTGTAATTTTAAGTTCCATACTATCACTCCTTTTCAACAAATCCTGCTTTCCACTCCATGTTTAACAATCCTGCAATCTGCATCATGTCCTCGTCTTTCAACGAGCCACGCTTTATGCGTGAGTTAAGATTTTGCGGTGTTGTGCCTAACTTACCAGCCAGCCAGCGTTGTGACTTGTCACGCGATGCCAGCGCGATCTTGATTGCCCTTTCCTGTGCGGTCATTTTTCCACCCCCTTTCGTATATTGTGGCAATTACATATTACACTATGCGTTTTATAATGTCAACATATATTTTTATATTTATGACAAAAAAATATAGGGGTTTTTACGCCCCTATATCTTCCGCATAACGCTGTCATATAATCGTGGATTGATTGCGTACAGCGTCTGCATTAACTCGTCCATTAACAGCCACGCGTCAACTGGATTTTTTCGGCTGATTGCGGTTAAAAACTCTGTATCCCCATACAACCCGACCTGTTCAACATTATTGTTTGCCGCGGAATAGCCGCGCTCTATCGGTTGTGCTGGGTACAAATGATCTCGCACCGTATATATAGCCGCCAACTTTTCGCAATTCTGTATGCTGTGCTTTCCATTTGACAACACGTCGATTGCGTCGGTCAGTTCTGATTCACTTAACATCAATCTTCAACCTGTTTCATCCATTCGCGTATCATGCGCTTAATTTTGCTGTCGTCGGTGTTCATTTCCAGTTCGCGCAACTGTTCCATGATTTCGTCATTGTCGCGACTATATCTTCCCGATCTGTTTGATCTGTTGCCGCCGCGGTTTTCGTATGATCTGTTATCATAGTCATACATCATATCGTCGTTTGAATAACGCCCCATGCTGTCGCGTCTTGCATTTCTGCCGCGTCCGCGTGCGCCCGACGAACCCTCGTCGTCCATTGAATCGATAATATAACAAATGGACTTGATTGAATGCGTCAGTTTATCAACCGCATCGAGTGAGCCTGCGGACAGTTCGCCCTTTTTGGCTATATCTTCAAGTTCGCGCATGAGCATTTGCTTAAATTCTTCCAACCTGTGCATAGTGATCTCCTTTCTCATGCTATACGGTCAATAACAAGGTTTGCGTTCTGCACCGTGATAACGGGTGTCGGTGTTACGGCTGGGTCGTTTGTTGTCGCGTCAACGTATCTTACGGATACACTGAAACAATATCCTTTGGGTACGGTTATAATTGCCGTGCTGGTAACATTTCCGTACTCGTCAACCGCCGCTGGCGTAAATATTGCCCGACTTGTCAGCCTCGGCTCGCCGTTTACTGTGATCGCAACCGCAATCGGTGTAAGTTCCCCGTCCTCGGGTACGGCGATATTCCCGTTAAAAGTCACTTGATAGCGTGCAAAACAATTATTTGTGCATCCACGGAGAATAAAAATACCTGTGTCGTCCTCGTGATAAACGTATCCTTTGGTACATGGTATAGAAGCCGTGAACAGTATAGGCGCGTTAAGAGCCACATTTTGCACTTGATTGCTTGTGTATTCTGCCATTTTCTGTCCTTTCTACCTTGTTTCCTTTGCTTATGTCAATCGGAGTATTTATCGCTTTTTCAAACGTCCAGCCAAGTTTATACATTCTGTTATGAACATTTTTGTAATCAAAACCCAGCATTTCGCTCCATTCCATAAGCGTATGATCTTGATTGTTATATCTAATAATCACATTGCTACGCCTGTTATTTGCCTGTTTTTTTGCGCTTGACCATTTACAATTTTCGGGGCAATAATCCCCGTCATTGTCTATTCGATCAATACTAAAATTCCCACGCGGTTTTGTTTCATCAACCCACTTTTTGAAGATTGTAAAATCATGCCACTCGTCGCATACCTTTATACCTCTTGCGCCATAATATTTATATGCGTTGTTTTTAGAGTTATGGCATCTGTATATCATAGATACCCATTGTCGGTATAACGGCGTTTTGGATTGCTTATGCTTTGCGTTTATCGGGTTTTTTTTCAAACAGCCGCAACTTTTAACCGCGCCGCTTGTTAGGTTTCCTGCTGATACAACGGTTTCATTGCCGCAATCGCATCTGCATACCCACCTTGTTCGACCCTTTACGTTTTCTGCCCTTTTTACCGCTGTGAGTTTTCCATATTTCTTTCCTCGCAAATCAACAAACTTTGACATATGCGCCTCCTTTATGTATTGCATTGCGTTTTTTTATATTCTACCATAAAAGAGGTTTTACAACAAGGATTATGCTAAATATTCTCTGTTTCTGCCTTAAAACCCGTTGTTACCGCATCCGCAACCGCATCCGTTGTTCTGTGACGGGCAAGTAAATATCGGTGTGCGTCCATATACGGGCATTGACGGTACGGGGCAATTTGACAGGCGATCATATAACTGGTCAACCTCATTTGCAAATCCCTGCTGTATAAATGCGTTCTGTGCTGTCTGACTTGCCGCAAGGTTTGCCATTGTCAACTGACGCTCAAGGTCAGCAATCTTTGTGTTCTTGCTGTCAAGTTCTAACTGGCAAAGTTTGTCAAGTATTGCCTGTGTGTTAGCCGTCTGATTTGTGAGAAGGTCGCGCGTGTTGTTTGCATCAGCAAATCTTGTAGCATTGCCCTCATTCTGAATGATGTTCTGTGTCTGACAGTTAGCCAGCCTGTTTTCACAGCCATTATGTTATCGTATAGGCTCTTTATCCTATACTTCTTATGGTTTCCCATAAGTTCAGACTATATCTTCACCCTCTCATAAAGAGTAGGGGTCGGGCACTCGTGTTGGGATTATTGGTAGTCGTCCTCACCCATTAGTCGTTGAGCCTTCCGTGGTACTTTCATCGACATTCCCACGGCTTGGTTGCTGATTGCCTTGCATATTTTTATGTTTATATTGTTTTTGAGATTCTATGAAACAGGTTTCTCCGCTTGGGGTTTTCCCTCTTTTGCTCCAAGTTAGGATATTGCTATATGATATTCCCAACTTTTCTTTTGCATCCTTTATAGAATTATATGTAGTATTCCCTATCGTTACTTTTCGTCTTTTTTGACCATTTGTTTTTTCTGCAATTTTGGGATTGCTCATAGGATTATGTTTTTTCATTCGTTCTCTTTGGTTTTTGGATTTCATTACGTTTTTTTCGGAATATTGTTTTTTTAATTCATCCGTCCACCAACTTTGAGTGCCACCTGTACCACCCTCATAGATGTTGCATACACATTGTCCTATTTCTTTTAATTCATGCACTCTCAAATATTCATAATCAAACGCATCTTGCTCATTTTCAAAATGGTTGATTATCCTGCTGTCACAATCAAACCTTTTAATCATATCATTAAAAAATCTGTTGTGCTTTCTTACTTTGTAACGATTCCTACATCCTTTCCCTACATAGATTATTTCGCCTGTTTCTTTAATAAACCACTCATAAACATAAAACATATTCACACCTCCATGTTATATTTTATTCTATCATAGCATAGATTTAATGTGAAAACAATATGTTTAGGTTTCCAGCAGTTCACCCGATTGCCAGTGCGGATTACGCCGCACAACTGCCTACTGTGTATTTTGTAAATACAAGACTATCTTTGACTTTTTTGATAATCTTCTTTAAGCAGTCAGCAAACTGGCTCTGCAATCCGAATAACTGTTGCATATTAGCCATTGCGCGTGTGTTTGCGCCCTGCTCTGCGTTTGCAAATCCGTTTGATACGGTTGCGTTTACGCCTGCAAAACCGTTACATAACTGTGTCTGCACGGCGTTGATTCCGTCACGAATAGACGTAACGTTGTTGTTCAGCATCTGATCTCTGAATCCGTCTGATGTGATCTCTGCTTGATTCATCCACGGGTACAGCATAGCACCGTCAGCCGCAAAGCCTCCTATGCCACCAAAACCGCCGCCGAATCCCCAGCCGCCGTTACCAGCAATGAGGAGTAAAAGGATAATCCATCCCCAATCTCCCCCAAATCCGTTACCGAATCCGCCATTGCCACCGCCGTACATAGGTGCAACGGGCATTACCATACCGCCGTTGCTTTCGTCTGTTAAAGCCATAATTTTTTCCTCCTATAATTTTTGTAGGTTTAGAACGATACTCACTTGATGTACCGCCCTTATATATCAAGGCTTATGCGCACTCGCCCTAATATCTCAAAACGGGAATTTACTTTGTATCATTTGCCGCACGTTCGGCTGTTCCCACATTTGTTTTGCTTGATTTACCTGCGATTGATTGACGCGCCCCGAATTTAACAGCATTTGCGCCAAATCATCGGGTGTTTTTGCGTCCTTTAGTCCGTTTATGTTCAATCCTGTCAGCATCTGCAATAATCTATTCGGCATCATCGTCAACCACCTCTTTCTTTTTTGCTGGTGTCTTTTTGTTCTTTATCCCGTCGATTTCTCCCCAAATCGCCTTAATTTCGCCACTTAATTTATCAATGGTAGATTTTACCGCGTCGATTTCATTATTGCCATTTTCGGGCAAATCTGACGACGGCTCGGGCACATCCTCTTTGACAAGTCTGTACCGCGTGATCTTTGGTGTATCAAATTGCGACATTCCACCTGTCTTTTCCATGACAATCGGTTTGCCCTCAATCTTAAACGTCACGCAATTACCAACCGCAACGGGGTAATTTTCAACCATTTCCTCGCGTGGTATCACGATAAAACCGCCGTTCTGTATCTGCTGTGGCGGCTGTTGTGCCTGCATTTGCTGTTGCTGAATGTTTGGGTAAAAGTTCTGTGGATAATACGGATTGTTGTAATATGCCATGATTTACTCCTTTCGGTATGCGTATATAGGCACTTGATCGCCACTTGCCCATGTGTCGTAATAATCTCCGTCAACAACGGCAACGGCGTGCGTGCCTGTTCCTAATACAAAAACCCCGTGTGGGTTATCCCTGCAAAAATCATTGATAGTGTAACAGTCTGGGCAAGTGTTTGGTATCAACTCACGCTCAAAACCTTTATCACGCAACAATGCGCCCCATACGGCGTTACTGTTGCCCCAATCGTATAATTCAAGCCCTTTCATCGATAATTGCAAATATGCTTCTTCCCACGGGATATTTAATACTTTGCTGACCGCACGGATAACACAATCATCCGTCCTCATATGTGCTGGGTTTGGGTTAAAGTGAATAAACATAGAATTGCCCCCTTTACGTCTAATGATAGACGCAAAAACAGCACCCCACAATGATGTGAAAGTGCTGTTTTCGGGTGTGATTAGTGAATGATAATAAGGGTATATGCTCAAAGCCGCTGGAATAGGCTCTGTTGCTGTTTATATACTATCGTTTTAATGTGCCTAACCGATATATCAAACTCGGCGGATAACTCGTCAAATGTTTTGCCATCAATCAATCGGCGTTTCAATATTGCCCGATCTCTTTCGTTGTGTATGTATTCATCAATCAACGCCGATATTTGGCTGTTGCTGTATTCAATCATGCTTTTCTGACTTTAACGCGACCGTCGCCGCCACAATTTGGGCATTTCTTGTAACCGCTTTTGCCACCTGTTTTCTTTTGACGCTTTGTAATCTTAATTTTAACGTGCTGTTTCGCCATAGTCGCCGTTTACAATGTAATTGTTGCCGTTGTTATCCGCTTGCTGGTCTGCCTCGATTTCAACCGATGTATCGGTATATTGTGCCTCATAATATAACCATGCACCGTTGCTGATAACAAGCGCGGCAAATATAACAATACACAATATCCACAACCGCTTTATCGTGCGTTCCTGCCTTGCCTGTGCGCTTTCATGCGCTATGTATGGTACGTCATTCATGTGCTGTATCCTCTAGCCCGTCAATGCGCTTGTGTGCGCTTTTAACGCTTGCCTCAATCTCAATGATCTTGTCACGCAAAAACTGTTGTTCTGACTTAAACTCGCGCATATCTGATTTAATCTCGTTAACTGTTGTGCCGACCGCATCAATTTTAACGATCATTGTTGCCATTTGTGTTGCATCTGCCTTGTCGTCGGTCGTTTTTGTTCTTGTCAAGTTTCTTATCCCAAAAAATATGGCAAACGCGGTTGATATAATTGCAATCGTTGTTGATATATCAATCTGCATTGCCAACCTCCTGCGGTTCTTTTAAGCGTTCCATGATCTGCTCTGATGCCAGCCGCCTCAATAACAACTCAAATTTTGTCTTAAATTCCTCTTTTGTTTTAATCTGCGGGAAGTAAATCAATCCCATTTCCTCAAACCACATATACATATCAGATACCTAATGATTCCCATGTTTTTGCGCCGATAATGCCGTCAGCAACCAAACCTTTGCTACGCTGATATTCCATAACAGCCGCTTTTGTATTGCGACCGAAAACGCCGTCCTCGTTGCCGCAAGCATACCCCAGCAAATTAAGGTATTTCTGCCAGTGTAAAACGTAATCGCTTTTGCTCCCAATCAGCAACGTCGGGTAATGCTGGGCGATAGTTTCGACCTTTTGCCTCGGTACGGCGTGCCCTAATACCTCTGCATCCCACTCGTACAGTTTATAGTCATTGATTTTTGTCAATAGTGTTGTCGAATAAACAGGCGATGTTGCGTACTCGTCAGCGTGTACGTTGTTGCATGCCTTTACATAGTCGGTTTCTCCGCGCAAGTTTTTATACCTTGCCAACCTGTTAAATAACCCCGAATGATCGTTGATTGATTCCAGCCATGACGGGTATTTTCTAAACGCCGCGTTGACCCTAACAGCAATGCCGTTGTAATATTCCGTGGTTAACATAGTCACGGATTGCCCATTGTATGTGCCCTTGATACCAAAAAGGTTGTTTGCCTTTACCGTCAAGCCGCTGTTGCCCTTGCCGCTTTCAATAAATGCCTGCGCCGCCGTCAATGAAGCAAGGATACCCGACTTTCGCATATCCTCAATCACATACGGCTTTAGTTTTTCCAAAAATGACTTGTCTGTGTATGCCATTAACCTTTAACCGCCTGCACCGCGCCCTCAATGATCGCGTTAATCTCTATCTCGTTAATGTTCAATCCCAATTCCGCCGCCTTATCGCGTACCAACTGGACAGCGTAACGCTTTTTCTGCGCCCATTCCTCAACGGTGTATATCTTTTCTGCCGATCTGACGCAAGTTTCGGCAAATGCAACTATCTGATTGTATTTGTCCTCGCCGACCTTGTTTTTTAACCACGGGATAACATACGCTGTTATCAGTATGATTGCAACCGTTACGACAGATTCAACAAGTTTTGTAATTAACTCGGGATTCATAGTCACGCCCTCTCTTTTGGTTTAGTTTACTCCATATCTTGTGCCCCGTCAACGGTTTTGTGCTTTATTTTGTTGACCGTTATGATCATCGTGTTAACCGTTTCCAGCAATCCGCTACCGACAACGCAAGGTATTAGCACGTCGTATTGCCACCCGTTGTATGTATATATAACAACTGTTGCAATTATAAACGCCGCAAGGAAGATGCCGACAATAATCAATACCTTGTCAAGCGTTTTCATTTTTTGCTTCTTTATTTTCTTCATCGTCCACAACCTCGGCATCATCGAATCCCGTGATGTCGCCTTGTCTTACTGTGTTCATTCTGCATACCAAACAATGTCCGTGACTGGCATATAAGTATTTGTTCCGCCTTTTAATTCAAATGTTCCGTTTGCGGCATCAACGGACATGAGTGACAGCCAACCTTGTGCTGTTCCCACTTGTTTCACACCCTGATACATTGTGGTACCTGAATATACTATAAATGTCACATACATTGTATCTAAAAATCCTTGCGATTCATTATCCCAAACGAGATATACCGAACCCTGTGCTATTTCGGCTCTGACGATAAGCCTTTTAGTGTTTGCGATGCCTGTTGTAATGGTAGTTGTGCCTTGCGCACTCGTTATGTCGGACGCTGTTCCGCTTATAACAGCACCGCCGCCACTACCGCCACTGCTTGCTCTCTGCCACATATTAAGCCTCACTTTCGGGTGCAACGTACTTGTTGTCAAAATCAGACATTATTTTATTGCCGTATGAATCATAAAGAATACACATAGCAAAATCGTTTCCCGTCTTAATGATAGCCCCTAATCTTGCATGATAAGCCTGCTTCGCCGTAGATATGTCTGAATACATACCCGTCATTTTGTACTCCCATCCATGTGCTTCTGATGCACTCCTATAAGCCTCACATACGAAATATTTTGTTTCCATCTTCTTTTCTCCTTTACTTTAGAATCCTTAACTTGCAAACGTCTCCGTTTGCCGCTCCTGTTACTGTATAGACAATCTGTACCGATGTCCCGCTACCCGTCTTTGACATTGCGGAATATCCGATTAATTTATTCTCACAGTACAAGTCATAACCGTAATTATCATTCAATCCCGTGAATGTTACTGTGTTATCACTTTGCACTTGCTTTGTTTCCGTCCATGTATCAGTAATTATATTTGCCGTAGCATTTCCGCTTTGGTTAGCCGTGAATGTGGCTTTATTCGTGCCGTTCTGCTGAATGGTCAACTGTCCGTCATTCACTGTCGGGATATCGCTCGCCGTAGCCAACTTATTACTTGTACTCGCTCCACTCGGTATGACTTGTTCTATCGCCGTCACATCTGCACTGTCGGCTTTTCCGTCAAGCGCACTCTGCAAGTCACTCTGATTTGACAGCGTTCCCGTTATATTTCCCCATGATAAAGTTCCGCCACCACCTGTCGGAGCAAAAACATCCTGTGTTGAGCCGTCTATATCAATCTCGGCAATTTTAGTACCGCTTGATTGTATTTGCGTCCATGTAACAATCGAGCCACCGCCTCCGCCGCCTGTCATGGTAAAGTCATAACTCCATGTTGCGGTTGTATCATCGCCGCCCGTTACGCAATGATATATTGCGCCCTCTGACGGGTTAAGATAGAAGTCGTTTGTGTTTGCGTTTGCAATACCTGTCGGATATACTGTCGGCAATACAGCCTTGCCACTGACTGCCATACCTCTATACCATTTGTTGCCGTTTTCGCCGTCCTCGCCGTTTGTTATGTCAAATGTATCGGATGTGCCGTCTGTATAAGTTATGGTATATGTGTCAACAAGTCCGCTGGTGCTAGTTTTTGTTATGTTGTCAATACCGTTACCCGTTGCACCTTTTAAGATACCCAAACTCTGCCACGCATTTGTGCCCACGCATTTCCACAATTCGTATGTGTTGGTGTTAAGGTATAGCGAATCAGTGAAATAACCCTCGCTTGAATCTGTCGGCGCGTTTATTGCTGTACCCGTTGTCAATATAACCTCGGATACATCATTGATCAGACCGATTGCATGGTATATTGACCCTCGCACTTCTTCGCCGTATATAGCGTCAAGTATTTTTTGTAAGTCCTGCGATATATCAGCCATTATCCTGCTCCTTTCCTTTGTCTTTTGTTATATGATTGATTTTGTTGTGTATGTCATAAATCTTTTCGTTATAATGCGACCATGCGACTTTTGGTACACCTGCTCCAATATCAGCAATTACAACATTTAATTCTTCAAGAAACTTATCAAATTGTTTATCGGTCATGTTATCTCCTTTATGTTGTTGCTATTCCAATGACAAGCCCATTTTTAACAATAAGCGCGTACCCTGTGCCACCTGCCACCCATGACAACGACCCCGAAACGCCGTTTGACCCGTCTGTTGTAAATCCACCGCTACCCGATATTACGGAATTACCATATAAATTGCCGTTTGTAGTCATAGCACCGTCAGAAATCCACACATGATTGCTTGCTCCATTACAACAAAATCCGTCTGTTCCAACATATGTGCCTCGCGTATATTGTCCATATGGCGCGGTCGGACCATTTTTTGTATGCAATCCATTTTTTGTGATTTCCCAATCTTGACCCGTTCCAAAATATCCGCTTTCAAAATAACCGCTGGTTGCTTCAATCCGTCCATGCACCGTTACTTGGTCTGCGTCTAGTGTACCTGTCAGAATCCTATCAGCATTTATTTCGCCTGTATTAGTCAATGCAATCGGCATTGTTGCTGTATTCCACGGGTCGGTTGTGCTCTGCCGCGCCATAAAACCCAGCCCGTTATATGACCAACGCCAACGGCTTAATGATGCGTCGATTGTCGGCTGGTCACAAATATTAAATGCCTCAATGTAATCGGGCTTTCCGTCGGTATAATGGTATTCGTAAACAACATGACCGCCTTGCGTTTCATCAAGCAACATATTGAGTGCATTTTTTCTCGCCGACTCTAAAAATGACGTTCTTGATTGCTTTATAGCCTCTGCGTTTTCGTTTGTTTGACTGGTCAGCGTCTGTCCTGTTCTAACATGCCCCGATAAAGTGATCACGTTATCGCCAGCGTTTTGCAAGTCGCGCTTTATCTGCGTTAAATACAGCCATTGATCAACCGCAAACGGCTTTGCAATAATGTGCAAAGAATCCCCGATTTTGATCTCGTCCACGTTCTCGACTTGCGACAAATCAACTGCCTTGACTTCCATTTTCAACTGTGGCTGGCTGTATCGCGTCAAATACGACGATGCAAGGGCGTTAAGTGAGTTAACATCCGTTACGTTGTCAAAAACAACCGCTTTCGCGTGTCGCCCATATACGCTGACCGATGCCGCATTTGTTATCGTGTCGCCCTGTACCCTTTCATTATAGCCCTCATATACCTCTGTGTCTACCTCTGCGCCATAAGGCGTTAAAACATTTACAAGGTTTCCGTAATCAGATTCTTTGACGTAATCCAGCAAGTTATAACCGTATTCAATCGGTTGCTGATTTACACGCCCGTAATCTTCAAGGCGCACAACATCAATATACCTTGTTACTGTACCGCCCGATGTTACACGGCGCACCCGTAAATATCCCGAATCACGGCAAATACACGCCCTTATACTGTCAAGTATTGACCATTCGTGCTCTGTCGTCCAATTACAAAGGCTTGAATCCGTGACGTTTGTAATATATCCAGCCGTAAATTGCAACTCGGCTGGTCGGTTTGCGTTATAATAGTCAATCGCCGCTTGAAAACGCTGTGCATATGTTTCCGTTTTTGTTGATTCGGGCGGCGCAAACTCATAACCCAGCATCCCCAAATCTTCAACACAATATACGTCGGCTATTTTGGCAAAATCAATCTTTATATCCTTGATTTCGCCACGCCATATTTCCACGTTGTTATCAAGTATGGTTATCAACGCCCCCTGCGTTAACTGATCATATAACGGATTTGTCGGCGGCACTTTAAATGTAAACTCGCCTGCAAGCCCGATCTCCTCGTTTAACTCGGTGTTGTATATCGCATAATCTTTACTTGTTGGATAATATAAAACCTTGTCGCCAATGTTTACTTGATACATTATAACGACCCTCCTCTGTAAACCACTTGCACGGTTGCCTTGCCCGTAAATGTCAGTGTAACATCAGCATCGCCGCCGACGATTATTGAAGGGATAACATTTTTACCGCTGGTCAGCCCATACGTTACGCCGTTGCACTCAACCGACAGCGACGTAAAGTACGACACAACAAATTCGGGTGTTGTCGGCATATATCCATGCGGTATTGTGATCGTTTCCGTACCGTCAACCTCAATCGCCCCGATCTGTGTAATGATACCCGTTTCAAAGTTAAACGGATTCCACAACCACGGGTCTGCGCTTGACAAAACATCGTATTTGTATGGCTCTGCCTCGGGTATATCAAGCGTAAATTTGCCCCACTCCCAAACCGACGAAAAGTCATCAATACCGACCCTGCCACGCCAAAAATATGACGGGTCATTATCAAACTGTATCTTGCACACTTGCCCCATGATCATATTGCGAAACGCTGAAATAACAGAATCCCACGCTGTGATCTCGCGTGTGCCCATAAGGTTTATTTTTATCGGTCTGTGGGTAAAAATAGGTCGCCCCGATAACGCCTCGGATAAATCAATCTTGCCGTTGCGTGCTGGTATCTCCAAATAGTTTGTATATTGCACGGGGTCGCCGATAGGGTTTGCATTTGTCACATACAAACCCCAATCTTCGTATGTATGATATGATTCCCCTGTTTTTTCAACGGTTATCGTAACGCCGTTTCTTACGTCGTGCTTCATCGTAAACCACCCCTGTTTGATCTTGTGCCAAATGCCGCGTCATACGCCGCAACTGTACCTCCGACAAGTGCACCCGTATCCAGCACGATGTCTTTTTGTACTTGCGGCAAATACTGTGCAAGTAATGCCTCAATTCTCTGCAATACGGTATCAAAACCGCCACTAACACCCGTTGCCGTACCCGACACATTGACATTGCCCGTTATATTGCCAAAATCAAAGGATTTTGCTATCTGATCTGTGACTACATTCTCGTTGTCACGAATACCTTTTGCAAACAAATCCATCATATCGGGCGCGTATGTATGGAAATCAGATAATGGCCCGACCTCGGGTTCAGAAAATCCCAAATATGATTTAATGCTTTCCGCAACCTGTCCAACGGTCTTTTTAAGGTTTTCCCATTTTTCCTTTATTCCGTCAATAAAGTTTTGGATTATATCACGCCCCCAATTTTTGGCATCCTGTACCTTTTGCGAAAATCCGTTTTTGACTTTATCCACCAACTGACCGCCGACCTCAACGATCTTGCCAAATAAATTGACTATACCCTCAATCAACTTGAATATCAGCGATGTTGCCGCTTCAAGGATTTTCGGCGCGTTTCTGATAATAGCCTCGACGAGTTTGATAACGATTTCGGGTGCTTTTTCAATCAGTTTCGGCAACGCCTCAATTAGACCGTCAGCCAACCCGATTATCAGCGCAATAGCCGCATCAATCAGCAAATCAACGTTGTCAATCAGATATTCGGCAATGGTTAGCACTGTTTCAACAACGGCTGGTATCAACTCGGGCAATGCCTCGGCAATACCTAACGCTAATTGCAATATGACCTGCATACCCGTTTCAATCAGCAACGGCAAATTTTCAACAATCATATCGCCGATACTCATTACTAAATTGACCAGCGACGGCAATATTTTGGGTATATTTTCAACAATCGCAATCGCTAATTGCTCTATTATTGAGCCGCCAATTTCAATGATTTTCGGCAACATATCAGATATTTTGGCAACCGTATTTTCAATGCCGCTGGATATTTCCTCTAGTCCTTTGTCATAATCGCCAGCGAAAATGTCTGTCAGCCCTGCCATAACTTCGGTAACTGACGGCAATAACTCGGATGTTAACCCACGCTTTAAGCCGTCAAATCCTGTCGTTAAATCTTGTAACTGATCTTGAAACGCCGCCGCCGACTTTACCGCCTCGTCAGACATAACTCCGCCCAATTCGTGTATGCGGTCGCGCATTGCCTGCGTATCTTCTGCCGATGTATTCAATAATGCGCCCAATTCGGTTGCGCCGCGCCCTAATAATTGTCCTGCAAGGTATGTTCTTTGTGTTGTATCCTCGACGTTTTGCAATCCTGCTATTGTCGCCTCAAATAAATCCTGTTGCGACATATTAGCAAGGTCTTTTTGGGTTAATCCTATTTTTTCAAACGCTTTGTTGCCTGTTTCTGCGGCGTTTGCCAGTGTTTTCATGCTGGCTTTCATACTTTCCATTGAAGTGCCGCTGTGTTGCATAACAGCATCCCACTCTTGATATGCTTCGGCTGTTAACCCCATTTTCTGCGACATTTTATCAATGTTGTCGCCGTATTCAGCCACGTTTGATACGCCATTTATAAGCGCGGTTGAGGTCGCCGTTACCGCCGTACCAACCGCCGCGATTGCAACGCCCCCGATCTTGCCAGCCGTTTTGAGTGCGCCTGTTATTTTTGAGCCAACGCCCTGCGATTTTTCGCTTGCCTCGTCAAGTCCTTTGTCGTATTCGCTTTTGTCTAATGAGATTTTTGCGTAAAGGTCTAATACATCCATTTATGATAAACCCTCTTTGATATGGTTTATGATCTCGTCCGCGCTTTTTTCCTCTTTCGGGTGTATTATGTCAATATATCTGACATTTATTTGTGCGCCCAAACTTCGCGCGATACATGATAACATTTCCGTTGTATAGATACGGTATGCCTCGGTGTCCTGTTCTTCTTGAAAAAGGGATATGCAATGTTCAATCACATATCCCTTTCCAAATACTTGCAACATATCAAGCCTTAAAGACTTGATATATCTAAAATACCTTTCTGCTCCAACCGCATCAATGATGTAAAAAAATCAAGTACATCCTCGTCGGCGATCATTTCGCCAAATGCTTTGAGATATTCGGTCGCCTTATGGCTGTTTGCGTCCTGCGGCTCGACAAAGCACATTAATGCCAGCAATTCAAGCGTTTTTTCGGCGTTCTCGTCAAGGGCGTTGTCAAGGAAATCTGACAGGGATTTTTTCATTTGCTCTTTTGCCTTAATCCTGTTCTTTTCCGTGATCTTCGCCTTTTCTGCCTCGTCCATATCGCCCGTTATCGGGTCAAGTTTCGGCATTTTCTTGCGAATATCCATTATCTTTGTGGCTTTAAGCCAACCCTCAACCGCTTTTCTGATCTTGTTTGTCTGACGCAAAAAATCAAGCGCGTCGCAATTTGCCAAATGCTTCATAAATACCTCTTATGCCGTTGCCGTTGCTATGATCTGTACGTTGCCAGTAACACCTGCTATTTTTACCGTGTTGTCGGTGCTATTGTACGCTGTTGCTGTTACGTCCTCGCCGCCCATAAGTACAATAACACTCGCTATTGTATGGCCGTCCTCGGCTGTGAGTGTTATATCAAGGTCGCCGCCAACCGCAACGCCGCTCTCCTCATAGTCGCTGGTAACGTGTGAAAGTGTCTGTATAACATCGTAAAATTCAAGTTCTGCATCGCTTGAATAAAACTCCATAGGTACAACGTCCTGTGCCTTGATTGACACATGACCCGTGATCGTAAGTGCAACCTGTCCTTTGCCGTTCTTTGAGGTCTGCAAACTAAAACCGCCCGTTGACAGCGCGTTCATAAGGCGAATTGCAACAAAACCGCCGTTTGCCTTATCGCCGACCCACCATAAGTCACGATAATCGGTCAGTTTTACGTTCTGACGGGGTACGATTTTCATTGTGCCGTCTATGTCAGCCGCGCCAAGTGCCATTTGTATTAACTCGGGCGATGTTCCCAGCCCCGTTGTGCTGATTGAGCAATCCCAGCCGTCAAGATGCTTAAATTCCATCATGTTGTTAGGCACGTTATCAACATCCTCGCCGAAATCGCTGAATGTCGGCGCACAAACAGGATTGATACCGCCTGTTGTTGCGCAAATTATATCTGCATCGGCTGGTGCTGTCGGATTGTTGGGGTTAAACCGCTTTAACAGTACGCCTGCGTCCAACTGTAATGCGTCAAATGTGTTCTCGGGTATTTTCGTGAATCTCCCTGCCATTTTCTATATCTCCTCTCAATTTTGTGTTAAAAATTCAATCTCAAACGCCAACCGTATGCGTCTAACGCCGCCGTCGCTCGGTTCTTCCATGCGTGTACCCCATGCCATATTGTCGGGCAAACGTACTTTCATGCGTCCGCCGTCAATCTTAACGCTTGATACCATGTTATCAATATACATTGCGATCTGTTGCGCCTTGCGGCTGATCTCCGCCCATGAATTAGACCGATACCATAAGTTAACAGCCGTCGTTGTTGCCGCGCCCATATTGCCAGCAACCGCCTCATAAGTGATATACGGCATAACAGCATCATCGGGTACGGTTGTTTCGTCATACGCTGGCAAATCAAAGGATTCCCACAAAGTTTGTTGCGCCTGCCACTTATCAGCCATTGATATTGTACTCCTCACACGTCACTTGTCGCATATCCAGCGTTGCACTTTTGGGCGTGTATTTGTCGTCGCCGTCTGATGTTACGCGAAATATCTTTCCGTCGCGCACCCTGCGGAATACGTCGTGATATTCAAGCGTCATGCCTCGGCTTGTTGTGACCGTATAAAGGCTGGTAACGCCCTGTTTCTGTCCGACCCTTGCCTCAATAGACGTATCAAAGGCGATTGCCGCCTTAAATTCTGCCCCGTCAACATAAGTGTCGATATAACCGCCGTAACCGTCAGATACCTTTGTTTTGGTCAAATATACGCATTTTTCCATTGCATCTGATAACAGGCTCATATCTTCCTCCACGGTGCAAGTACGTTTATCAAGTACGATTGATCAAATACGCTTGCGCCATTTGTGCCGTTGCTGTTTGCGCCCTTTGAGTATGAATAACCGCCGAATGATTCCGACGTAAACGGGCTGTTTGCCGCGCTGTCTGCGCCGCCGTTTAACTCAACCCACGATTCAGCCCATACCGCCGCATCCCGTACCGCTTTTGGTATTGACATAACCCACACGTCGCCCTCAAATGCCTCGTCGGTCAAGCCACCGTCGCCGTATCTGTGTACGCCGTCATTAAACAGACTACCGATAATACGAATATATGTACCCGTGGCAAGTTCAAGGTCAATCTCGCCCTCTGTAATGGTAAAATCGCCGCCATACTTCGGGTATGATGTTCCATCGGGCTTTTTGTCAAACCAATTTCGTAAATACTGGCATATCTGCGTCAACATGGTCAATCGTCTTTCTTTTTGGGTGTTCTCTTTGGTGCTGGCTTTTCTTTGGGTTCTTCAACCTTTTTAGGCTCGTCAACCTTTTTAATCAAGGGTATTCCCCTGCGGTTGCGTTTGCTGGCTAACTCTGCCAGCCGTATTTCCGTCACATTAACCCCGTTCCGTGGGTATGTGTCGCCCACGGAATAGGGATAATTGCGGTCTTGTAAATCCGTAAAGGATTCAATGACTTCATACATGGATTATGCTCCTGTGATCGTTCCCTTAACTACGCCTGCCGCATACTCGACAAACAGGTCGATACCCGACATAACAAGGCTCTCGATCTGTGCGCGTTCCTCGTTCTGATAGCCCGACTTGATACCGATGTATCCTGTTTCGTCTGCTGTCAGTGAGAATGCTTTTGCAATGTCGCCGTTAACTGTCAGATAGTACAGTATAAGGTTTTCTTTTGCTGTTGCGACAAAGGTTTTGGCTGTTATACGGCTTGACATTATAAGTGTGCCAAGTCCGAGGAAATCCTCAACATAGTTCATGCCGAAAGCGGTCTGTACTGTGATGTTTGCGCTTGCAAGATAATCAGCAACGTCAAGCGGATTTACAAAATATACAGCCTCTGCTGTGTCGTCCTCAAACTTAACCTGTAACTGACCCCATGCGTCAGCAAGTGCCTCCTGCAAGGTTGCGCCCGATGCTGATGTTGAGCCTGTGATCGTGCCATTAAGGAAGTCAAAAAAGTCTTTTCTGATTCCTGCCTGCACGTCTTTAAGCATTGCCGTATCGGTATCAACAACACTGGCATTATATCCCGACTTTTTGATTGCCTCTGCGGATACAGCCTTACGCCACTTCTTCAGCGTGATCTCGCCTACAGGTGTCTTTGTTGTTTTGTACTGTGAAAGCGGTATAACATCGCCCTCGTCAACCGCGCCACTCTGTAATGTGCCTGTGGTTGAATAAACGTACATGGTCGTTCCCTCCATCATAGGGATTTTACGGGTAACGCCCAGCACTTCAAGTAACTTTGCAAGGCTGTTGTGCGCAAACTGCGTTACGAAATCAACCTCGCGTACCTTTGCCATTTCGCCTGTTGTGATCAGATTAGTTTCTGCCGCCATAATAATACTCCTCTCTTATAGTCCGAATAATTCCTTGTTATCAAGGATTGCTTTTTGTCGTTCTGCGCTGTCCTTGATTTTCATAATATCGTCTTTGGTCATTGTTGCCTTGCCGCCTGTGTTCTTCGGAGGCTGTGACGTATCCGCGCCCTTTTTGTCGGTCGTTTCGATATGATCTCCCCACTCGTCTTTGATTGCCGCCAAAATGTCTTTAGCGGTTGTAATCTTGCCGTCTGCGTCCAATTCCACGCCGTCAACGTCGCTGTATTTAAGGATTTTGGCAAAATGCTTTTCGGGTATCCCTGCATCTTTAAGGATTTCCTTGTAGGCGTTTTCTTTCGCCGTACGTTCGTCCTTGCGCTTGATTTCGGCTTTGTAGTCGTCAAATTCCTTTTTCAGCGCGTCATAATCGCCGCCCGTTTTCACGGCTTTTTCAAGGTCTTTGACCTTTTTTTCAAGTTCGGGCACTTTATCAGCCTGCGCCTTGTACTTTTCAGCCTCGTCAATCCTGTCCTTTAACCCGTTGACAGTTTCGGTGTGTGCATCAATGATCTCGTCGATAACGTCTGCCTCAATTCCTTTAGAGGCTAAAAACTTGCGTGTTAAACTCAT
>Ga0326511_10000900_pt1 | contig 25495 bp, 27 predicted proteins | sample 0_2496_0518_D_FD_203701 | JGI IMG/M metagenome (GOLD analysis project Ga0326511, IMG submission 203701) | Bovine rumen microbial communities from UC Davis, California, United States - 0_2496_0518 | ecosystem: Host-associated > Mammals > Digestive system > Stomach > Rumen | place: USA...
GTCGGTCCGATAATAGATGTTTTCCGACTGATGTTCTAAAAGTAAAGAACGAATGTCGATTGATTGAGGACCGTTCAGTTTATCATAACAGAAACGAATAGCATCTTCTTCTGCAGTGCTGTTAGTGTAAAGCGGGAGACGGTCTTTCTGGATATCGGAAGCGCTTGGAATCAAACAAATAGAAACAGGGGAGGAAAGAGAGGAACTGAAAGAGTTTATCCAGTCGATCTTCTGCACTAATTTGGAATAATCTGGGACATTAAACTGCGGAAACAACTGACCATTTTCCCCATAATAGATACCATTACTGAGCCGTTTTCCTGCAGCGTATTCACATGCCGCTTTCACAGTAATCCAGGTGTCACGAAAAGGGAAGTGATCTGCAATATAATTATCCGCTTTTTCCATAAATGCTCCAGAGGATACCTCACTGGCTTTTAAGGCTGGTTTTTCCTGCAGAACACGGTTTTCCTGCTTTGAAAATGATTGCTTCGGTAACAGCAGAAAAAGGACCAGGGAAAGGAGAATGATTCCAAAAAACAAATATATTAAGATGTTGTTTTTTTGTTTCATAGTATTTAGAACCTGAAGTACAAGAAAGGATTATAGGTTTCGTTTACTAAAAATGCCGTGGAGACAAGGAATAATGCTATTAATATGCATGTTTTAGATATAAAAGCAGCCTTTTCCGGAAGTTTATTGGTAATTCGATAAATCCAGTCGGTAGAAAAGAATCCCGCTGCAATGATAATTATTGCGTTGGATAACAGCATATGGATGTCCGAAGCGGCGTATAAAAGGTTGTTGGAAAACATTGCCTGTAAATAGGAAAACATATCCCCAATGGAAGTGATCTGAAACAGAACCCAGCCGCAGACGACTGCAATTAATGCATACAGATGATTAACAAAAGAGGGGATATGCTTCTGCAATCTAAGCAGAAACAGTTTTTCTATGATCAGCAGAACTGCATAATAGAGCCCCCAAAGAACAAAGTTCCAACTCGCACCATGCCATAGTCCGGTGATTGCCCATACGATAATGATATTGAGGATCTGACGAAAGATACCTTTCCGATTTCCGCCCAAAGGAATATAGACATAATCGCGGAACCAAGATCCGAGGGTTATATGCCAGCGTCGCCAGAATTCGGTGATGCTGGAAGACATATATGGAAAACGAAAGTTTTCTGGGAAAGAGAACCCAAGCATTTTTCCCAGTCCAATTGCCATGTCAGAGTAGCCGGAGAAATCAAAATAGATCTGAAGGGTAAAAGCAATTATTCCAAGCCAAGCGCCTAAAAGAGAAAGGTCGGGAGACAGGATAGTAGAATAATGGTCCCAGATCAGACCCACATTATTAGCAATTAATACTTTTTTTGATAATCCGATGATAAAGCGCTGAATACCGGAGGAAATCTCGGATAGGGAGGGATTTCTTCCGGTAAACTGACGGCTGATCTGCTCATAACGAACGATGGGGCCAGCAATCAGTTGAGGAAACATGGAAATATAAGTTCCGAAAATCAAAATGTTTTTCTGGGCAGGAACTTTTTTCCAATATACATCGATAGGGTAGCTCATGGCCTGGAATGTATAGAAGCTGATTCCGAGTGGAAGTATGATGTCTTTCCATGTAAAGCTGCTGCCTGTAATTGTATTGAAGGTCTGAAGGATAAATCCTGCGTATTTAAAATAGCCAAGAAGCGCAATATCAACAATTATTGTAGCAACCAAAACAATTTTTGATTTTGCCGGTGAAGGGGAGTAGTAATCCACCAACAATCCACTGATAAAGTTGATGAAGATGGAAAAGAGCATCAGCACAACGTAGACAGGCTCACCCCATCCGTAAAACACCAGATTGGCTAAAAACAGCCAATAATACTTTGCTTTGGATGGGATGAGATAGTACCCGATTAATACGATGGGCAAAAATACATATATAAATGTCAGACTGGAAAAGACCAATGTTTATTCATCCTGTTCTGGAGTATAGTTTCCCAACGGATTCGCCTCAGCAGCAATTTTAAGGGAAGTGTTATCAATATGGGTGTAAATCTGCGTTGTGTTTAAATTCTCATGACCAAGCAGTTCCTGCAGAGTTCGTACATCAACACCATTTTGTAGCATTAATGTAGCTGCAGTATGCCGCAATTTGTGAGCAGAATACTTGTCAGCATCAAGACCAGCTTTTTTCAGATATTTTTTAACCATAGCGTGAATGGTTTCTCTTGAGATTCGTTCACGCCGATTGGAAAGGAATAGGGCATTGCGATCAATCGCGGTAATATTTTTCCGAACCTGAAGATAATCATTTAGAGCGTTGGCAACGGCGGAATTTATATAAACGATACGTTCCTTGCTTCCTTTACCGAAAACTCTGATCTGATCTTCTCGAATGTCCTGGAGATTTAAACCTACAATTTCAGAGATTCGCAGACCACAGTTTAAGAAAATGCAGAGGATGCAGTAATCCCGTTCCTTGTTCTTGCCGTCAACTGACTGAAGTAGCTGTTGAGCCTCGTCTAAGGTAAGATAGCGGGGAAGGGTCTTAGGGACTTTGGGCGAATCAATATCCTGAAGCGGATTTACATCTATCAGTTTCGCTTTGTTAGTCAGATACTTGTAAAAACTGCGGATAGTAGATATTTTTCTAGCACGACTGGAAGCTTTTAATCCGTATTCCTTAGACCGGCTTCTTTCATTTAAAACTTTGTCTCGGGAGAGAAAGGAGAGGAAGTCATAAAACTCCGAGAGCGTAACATTTTTTACAAAATCAAGATCCACATCTTTAATTGTGATTTCATCAAAATCCATATTGCGAGGAACCAAGTTACGCTCGATTTTCAAGAAACGGAAAAAGTTGCGCATATCAAGATAGTATTCATCCACTGTTGCCTTGGAATGACCCTTGATCGTTTCGTGATAAGTTAAGAAACCTTTCAATATTTCCGGACAGTCGTCGCGATAATCCATTTGTATCACCTGTAGAAGTTAATATTGAGATTCTCCGAACTGAAAAAAAGAAAAAGGAGAATCTCTTTGTTTTCAAGAACAGATAGGGAGCGATGGGCTTCCTTACCTTTTATTATACACTAAAAATTAAACAAAATAAAGATTTTGTTTAATTTAGGGGAGGTTAAAATCAAGGATTTTCTTGGTTTTGCCGGTTTTGGATTGATTTTTCCATAAACCACTACTTTTTAATGACCTGCATTAATTTACTTGCTCTTTCATTGTAATTGGTATTATTCCACCGATATCAATTATTGTTTCGTCTCTCATGTAAACTGTTTTGATATTTCTGTTCTCTAAGAATTCTTCAATCTGTTTTCTCGTTTTATGATCTGGTATCGTTCCTGTGAATGCCAGTTCATTCTGAGATGTTTTAAATGAGCTTCCACCGATGAATCCTTTATTAAAATGATCCAGTCTAATAAAGCTGTCATTAATCAGTAATACTTCAATTCCTCTGACTTTACATGTTTTTGCTATTCCAGGATCACCTGTTATGATGCTGTTGGCATCTACAAAACACACGGAACACTTGGTATATCCTTGTTTTACATTACACTGATTAAAATTTGTTGACTTTGTTAAATAACTGACAATATCTTCGTCCGCTGTCTTTTCATTGTATATCAGATGTGTTCCATTGTATGCAATATTCAGGTTGCAATCCTCAGGGTATGAACTTTTTTGATTAGAAACGAAAGAATAATTGATGTTTCCTTCAATTTTAAGAACAAAATCAATGTTATTTATGCTGGAGGTTATAAAGATTCTTTCATTTCCAGCATGAAATACGCTTAAATCCACATGTCCTTTCAGTGCTTTATGTACATTTGGATTATCTGGAACATATATTGGTTCAATTTGCCGTGCCTTAAAGAAAGAATCAAACATGTTCTTATATGTTTCACCAATCAGTACTTGTGTGACTGTCGCTGTCGGACAATTAGGAATATCAACTGTTTTTATTTGAAACATACTTTTAAGGCTTCACGAATATTTTTAACACGTATGATATCAATATTATTAGTTTTGTCTTCAGGAAGATCCAGTTTGGAATTGTATGGGATCAGACATTCCTTGAAACCAAGTCTTGCAATCTCTGCGATGCGTTGATTCACATTTTGAACGGAACGGATCTCGCCGGATAATCCGATTTCACCTAAAGCAGCAAAATGGTCACCTAATGGCTGGTCTTTATAACTGGACGCGATAGCCAGAATGGTTGCCAAGTCTGCAGCGGGCTCATCCAAGAATAAACCGCCAACAACATTGACGTAGGTATCACAGCTTGTTACCTGTAATCCTCCCCGTTTTTCAAGTACAGCCAGCAACATCGTGACTCGATTGTAATCAATTCCATTTGCTCTACGAATTGCGGCATTATAGCCACTTGGAGTTACTAGGGCTTGTATTTCTGCCAGAATCGGGCGACTTCCTTCCATGACACCCACAACACATGTTCCGGGTGAATTACTAGGACGTCCTGAAATCAGTACTTCTGAAGGATTGTCAACACATTGAAGACCACGGTCATTCATTTCAAATACACCGATTTCATTTGTAGAGCCATAGCGGTTTTTTGCCGAACGAAGAATGCGGAATGTCGTATTTTGTTCGCCTTCAAAATACAAAACGCAGTCGACCATGTGCTCCAAAATCTTAGGTCCGGCGATATTTCCGTCCTTGTTGACATGGCCAACAATGAATGTGGTAAATGTGTTGGCTTTCGTCTTTCTCATTAGAGCCATGGTGCACTCACGAACTTGCGAAATGCTTCCGGGTGTCGATTCTACATGGTCGAGATATACGGTCTGAATGGAATCTACTATGACAATATCAGGATTAATCTCATCAATACTGCGCAGTATACGTTCCATGTTAGTTTCTGCAAGAACAAAGATTTCTCCGTTTTCAACACCAATGCGTTTGGCGCGCATTTTCAGTTGGTGCTCACTTTCCTCACCGGATATATAGAGTACTTTTTTGGAAGAGCCGATCTCTCCACATAGCTGCAACAGTATGGTGGATTTACCTATGCCAGGTGCACCGCCTATCAAAATAAGAGATCCAACAACAGCCCCACCGCCAAGTACACGATTTAGTTCATCGATTCCGGTAGAAAAACGTACGTCCTGAGTGGAACTAATATCAGAGAGACGCTGCGGTTTTGAACTGCTGGATTCCGAGACGGAAACCCGTGCATTTTTGTTTTTTATCTTTGAATCTACAGCAATTTCTTTTAATGTATTCCATGCACCGCATGATGGGCACTTCCCTGCCCAGTTTGGAGTCTCATTTCCGCATTCAGAACAAACGAAAACGGTTCTTTGTTTTGCCATAATCGATACCTCAAGTAATGAGGGAAGAGCTGCTCCCTCTTCCCTCTTATATTTATGATGATTTATTGGTTGAGAAATTTTTCCAGACGGTTTAAGCCTTCTTCAATATTCTCCATAGATGTAGCATAAGACCAACGTACGAAATTGTCGATTCCAAATCCAGTAGAAGGAACCACAGCAACCAGCCCCTGATCTAAAAATGCCATGGCAAAATCGTCTGCAGAATTTATGGATGCCCCGCCAATCGTTTTACCGAGAAGCTGGCTGATGTTCATCATTACGTAGAAAGCACCTTCTGGCATTCTGCAACTGACACCAGGAATCTCATTCATTCTTTTCACCATATAATTACGCCGCTTTTCGAATTCCTGTCGCATTGCTTCAATTCCTTCCTGAGGGCCATTTAGTGCTTCAATGGAAGCCCACTGGCTGATGGTGGAAGGAGCGCCAGTGGAATGACTCAGGTAATTAGACATGACTTTTGCGATTTCTTTGCTTGCAGCGACATAGCCAATACGCCAGCCGGTCATAGCATAGGATTTTGAAACACCGTTAATGATTATGGTGTGATCATAAACGTCTTTGCCCAAGGAAGCGATGCTGACAAACTCAGCATTATCATAAATGAGCTGATAGTAGATCTCGTCTGAAATGATGTAAAGATCATTCTCAACGCAGATATCTGCGATTTCCTGTAATTCTTGTTTAGAATACAGGGCTCCGGTAGGATTGCTCGGGTTGTTGATAATAACACATTTGGTCTTCTCAGTGATTGCAGCTTTGATTTGATCTCCAGTTGCTTTGAAGCCCTGATCCTCACCAGCAACGACGAGTATCGGCACACCTCCGGCCATTTTAATCATTTCCGAATAGCTGACCCAATAAGGAGCGGGTACGATTACCTCATCACCAGGATTCAGAAGTGCACGGAATGTAACATACACACAATGTTTTGCGCCACTCGCTACAACAATCTGAGTATAATCATAATCCAGATTACAATCCAGTTTGAGACGATTGCAGATTGCTTTTCTGAGAGGAATAATTCCTGCAGGCGGTGTATATTTTGTCTTGCCATCGCAGATTGCCCGAATGGCTTCCATGTTGATATTGTCCGGTGTGTTGAAATCAGGTTCGCCTGCGCCGAATCCAACAACATCAATTCCATCGGCTTTCATCTGTTTTGCTTTGGAATCGATTGCCACTGTTGTAGAGGCTTGTACTGCGCTGGCGACACGAGATAATTCTTTCATTCCTATCAGCCTTTCTTAACTTAATTTGATAAAATTATAGAGTATTTAATACCATGTTTCAATGGATTTTAATTGGAATAAAACTGTGCGGCTGGACCCTGTTTGTCAGATGTAAACACGTGTATCTCTTCACTAAAATCTTTGATCCAGTGATACAATACATCTGTTACAGGATTCTCAGTACTGAAGTGATCTGCATCAATCAGATTAATGCCTATTTCCTGTGCAAGTAAAAACACATCATATTTAATATCAGAAGTAATATAGGTATCACAGCCGTTTGTCCATGCCAAAGGCAATTCGTTGCCGCCGGAACCGCCCATAACTGCAATTTTTTGCACTTTTTTGCCTGCGTTATAAAAGCGCAGTCCATTTGCTTTTAGTGTTTTTTTGCAGTATTCCAAAAACTCGGGAAGCTCCATAGGAGATGCCAGCTCGCCTATTCTTCCGCAACCGTTTTCAGCACTGGTATACTCCAATATACCAGTGGTCTTTGCCCCAAGCAGTTTCATTAACTGGTCATTGACACCGCCTTCAGCGATGTCGAGATTTGTATGCATACATATTGCAGCTATGTTGTTTTTGATCAGTTTAATTATTTTGTTTTGCTGTGGGTCGGAAGACAATACCTGTTTCATCGGTTCCCAAATCACTGGGTGATGAGATACAATGAGCTGTACATTACGGTCAATAGCCTCTGCAATCACTTCTGATGTAATATCCAAAGCAATTAAGATGTTGGACACATCCTGTTCTGGATCGCCAACAAGAAAGCCGGAATTATCAAAATCCATCTGTAATTCCAAAGGTGCTTTTGTACATAGATAACTGTAGATATCTTTAACTTTCATGAAGAAACCTTTCTTTCATATCATGTAGCTGTTTCAAAATGACGCGATTCATGTTCTTGTCACCCGTATTATGCGTCGAAAGACTCTGCCCTTTCACTCTTATCTCAAACTTATGTATCATTTGATCCAAATATTCAGAGAATAAACTATTTTCTACGATCTGCTCGTATTTTCCGGTATATAATTCAGCATCGGTATACGATGGTGAAACGCCGTAATTAACCATCATAATATTATAGATCTTATCCTCGTCTTTCACGAGGAGTTCCTGTGTAATTTTGAATTCATTGTTTGTCAGCCAAAATCGAAGAATGTGAGTCTGCGTCATGGGCTGCAGTATAAGATTATAACCTGGTGCACAGCACCAGTAATCGGTATCAAGAATGCTGGTGATGGTCTCACCGCCCATTCCTGCGATTACAATGGTGTCGATATCATATTTTTCTATGCCCTGTAGCCCATTTGTTAAGAGAAAGATGATACGATCGGAAATATTCAGCTCCTCTGCAGCCTGGATGGCCTTGTCAAGCGGACCTTGACGTAGATCGGATGCTACAACGGTATTGCTGAATCCATTCTGTATCAGACGAACCGGAATGATGCCATGATCAGTGCCGATATCAGCTACACCATGTGAAGCTTTCGGTATCAAATTATAGATGCAATCTAAACGGTTTGACATTTGAATATCCTTAAAGAAAGATAAGCCGGCATGAGCCGACTTATCAATATTATAAAGTTGCTAAATATTCTTTCAAATCAACAATGAAATCATCAGGGTCAACGCCATGTACAGAACAAGCTTCCTCGACGCTTTCTGCACTTGCCAGTGCGCAACCCATGCAATGCATGCCGATCTCCATGAATTTAGGCATTGCCTCGGGGCATTCGTTGACGATATCCCCAATTAAAGTATCTCTCGTAATTTCCATTAATAGAACTCCCTTTACTTAGAAATAAAAAAGAACGGGACGCCTGTTTGACGTCCCGGATTTCACCTAGATTATATCAGGCTCTTTCTTCTCTCATCTTAGCAAAGCATTCGCTGCAGTATACCGGGCGATCTGCTTTCGGCTCAAATGGGATTTTTGCCGGACCACCACAAGCTGCACAAACAGCATCAAAATACTGTTTCGGGCCGCGGAGGGCTGCTTTCTTAGCGTCACGGCATGCTTTGCAGCGCTGAGGCTCATTCTGGAAGCCGCGCTCTGCATAGAATTCCTGTTCGCCTGCAGTGAAAACGAATTCGTTTCCACACTCTTTGCAAACTAATGTCTTGTCTTCGTACATTGCAATTCCTCTCTTTTGAAATCCTGCCTTAAGGCGTTTATTTGCGTTCAGCTGAGCTGTTATCGCCATAATGAACCAGATCTTTATCTGGGGTTCCGCAGATAACTGATAGAGGTCAGTTCTCTGGGGAAAACGCTTTCTTTTATGCTCTCTCTAAACGCCAAGATCTTTCTAATAATAAAGGTCTTAACCCAAAAAACATTGTCTAAATCTGTAGTGTGATTTCGCTGAGAGTTATACAACTTTCACGTATACAGGAATGAAAGCATAAAAAGTCACGTTTAAATTATACAACAATAATTGTTGTTGTCAAGTTAGCGAAATGAGTTAAAACGGCATACGAAAATATACTAAGAAACGTAAGAAATGCTCCCAAAAATCTGGGAGCATTTTAATTATTGAAACTCTATTTCGTACTGTGGATTGGTAAATTCTATTCCGAGATGTTCATATGCTTTTCTTGTAACACAGCGCCCTCTGGGAGTACGTACAATAAAGCCTTGCTGCATTAGATAGGGTTCATAAACATCTTCCAAAGTGACAGCATCTTCGTTGATAGTTGCGGCGAGCGTATCTAAGCCTACCGGTCCCCCACCATAGAATTCTATGATGCTCTTCATCATCCGCCGATCCAGCGCATCAAGACCGAAATGGTCGACTTCCAATGCAAGAAGCGATTCGTTTGCTACAGCCTTAGTAATTACACCATCGGCTCTAACTTGAGCAAAGTCTCGTACACGTTTCAGCATTCTGTTTGCGATACGTGGAGTTCCACGGGACCGCGATGCGATTTCCATGGCACCTGAGTCCTCTATTTCAATATTTAGAATCTGAGCAGAACGAATCACGATCTGTTGAAGTTCTTCTGGAGAATATAACTCCAGTCTCAAAGTTACACCAAAACGATCACGCAAAGGTGCGGTTAATTGCCCGGATCTGGTTGTAGCACCAATCAATGTAAAACGTGGAAGCTCCAGATGAATTGAGTTGGCGGAAGGTCCTTTGCCAAGAATGATATCAATAGCATAGTCTTCCATTGCGGGATACAGAATCTCTTCATATGCTCTGTTCAGTCGATGAATCTCATCCACAAAAAGAATATCGCCTTCATTCAGGTTGGTAAGGAGGGCGACCAAATCCCCTGCTTTTTCAATTGCCGGACCCGAAGTAATTCGCATATTGACATGCATCTCATTAGCTATTACTGCAGCGAGAGTTGTTTTTCCCAGTCCCGGAGGACCATGAAGCAAAACATGATCCAGAGGTTCATTTCTCATACGAGCAGCATCAATAAAGACAGAAAGGTTGTCCTTGGCCTTTTTTTGTCCAATGTATTCATTTAATGATTTTGGACGAAGTGAACCTTCGTTGGAATCCTCGGGTAATACTGATGATGTAACGAACTGCTGTTCGTCGTCTTCCGAAAAGCTTATACTCATTATGTTTTATCCTTTATTTCACCATTTGTTTCAAAACAAGCTTTATTATATCTTCTGCGCTCTTGTCTGTAAGATCCTGGCCGCGCAAAGCCTGATTGATTTCATCGCTTCCATATCCAAGAACAGAAAGACCTTTGATTGCATTATTAAGTTCGTCACTTGATCCGGCAGGCGTAGCAACGGCTGGAGAAAATGAAACGTAGGAAAGATCCGTTTCTTTGGATATTTTATCTTTCAGCTCCAATATTACTCTCTGAGCGATTTTCTTTCCTATTCCAGGAGCAGCGGTCAATACTTTTACATCATCGCTCATGACAGCCATTGCAAACATTTCCGGAGTCGTACATGACAAAATGCTGATAGCAGCTTTGGGACCCACGCCAGATATGGAAATCAACAACTCGAAACTGTGTTTCTCCTGCTTTGTTGTAAAACCGTAAAGATCAAAGCAATCCTCTTTTATATAATCAAAAGTGTAGAATTTTGCGGTCTTTCCCAAAGCAACCTGGGAAAGACTGTTAGCGGTAGTGTTGATCGCATATCCTACTCCCCCGCAATCAACAACTGCTAGATTGGGTAGGATCTCGGAAACAGTGCCTTCTATATGGTAGAACATTCGTTGGAAACTCCTTTTTGAAGTAATGACGTGCTGCTTCTGGCATGGCAGATGGCAAGTGCCACTGCATCTGCGGCGTCGTCTGGTTTTGGAACAGTCTTTAGGTTGCACAGACGGCGAACCATTTCCATCACCTGTTTTTTCTCGGCACGGCCATAGCCGGCAACCGATTGCTTAACCTGCAGCGGTGTGTATTCATAAATCGGCAAATTTGCTTTATAGCAGGCAAGAAGTATTACACCCCTGCCGTGAGCGACTGAAATGCCGGTGGTAATATTAGTGTTGAAGAAAAGCTCCTCGACTGAAGCGCAGTCAGGTTTGAAAGCTCCAATCAAATCGCCAAGATCATTATATATCTGGTCCAAACGACTGGAGAGGCTGATGTGCGGAGGTGTTGTTATAACTCCGCATTTAACAAGAGAAAACTTGTTGTTCTGATAGTCAAGCACACCAAAACCAATCGTCGCAATTCCGGGATCTATGCCTAGTATTCTCAAATTGATCACATCCTGCCCTATACTACCATTTTTTCGTACTGAGCGCAAATAAGAACCAGCAGACACCTATACGGATGTCTGCTGGTAGAAAAATCGTTGTAATCAGGCTCTGGGATGCGCTTTTTTGTATACATCTTTCAACTGCTTCTTCACAAGCTGAGAATAGATCTGCGTGGAAGAGATATCAGCATGCCCGAGCATTTCCTGAATGGAATGGATATCGGCACCGTTTTCCAAAAGATGTGCGGCAAAAGAGTGGCGCAGTGTATGAGGCGTGATATCCTTTTCAATGCCCGCTTTTTGCTGATACGATTTGATGATTTTCCAGAATCCCTGACGGCTCATACGCTCCCCGTTCACATTTACAAAGAACGAAGGTTCATCAGGAAAAGCGATCATCTCAGGACGAATGAATTCCGCGTATTCAGACAACGCTTTGATTGCAGCTGGATACATTGGGATATACCGCTCTTTATCCTTGCTTTTGCAACGCAGAACACCTGCGGAGAGATTTACATCGTCAACGTTCAGATTGATTAGTTCACTGACACGAATTCCGGTGGCATAAAGTAGTTCCAGCATTGCTTTGTCACGATAGCCTTTTGCATCGACGCATGCCGGCTGTTCAAGTAACAGTTCTACTTCAGCGCTTGTAAGAATCTGCGGAAGCTTCTGCGTGTTCTTGTCAGGAACAATTGAGATCGCAGGGTTCTTCTCTATAATATTATTATCAACCATGTAGGAATAAAAACATTTCATGGAAGCGATATTTCTGGAAACGGTTGCAACGGATTTGCCCGCAGCTTTCAGCCAGTTTACATACTCACCGATTTCCTTGTTTGTCGCGGTTTCCAATGTGGAATTGCCATGAGAATCCAGATATGTAGATAACTGACGAATATCACGCATATAGGAGCTGAGAGTGTTCTCAGATGCGTGTTTTACATCAACAAGATACTTATTAAATAAATCCATGCAGTTTTGGTTACTCACGACTACCCCTCCAAGTGATAATAACAAATATGTAAATCAGCATAATTAATATTGTAGACATAATATTATTACAAAATAGAACAATAATCAAGAGTTTTTGTAAAAAAATGTTTCCTTTTGTAATTTATGGATGAGGATTATGTTAACTGCATTATGTAAACAATATAAAATATGAAAGTGTATTGAAAATAAAGGGATTTTGCAAATCCGAAATGTAGAGATTCTAAGCAAATAAACCACAATATATAGTGGGAAATGGTTACAGAGTGTAGAATATACGACATGACCATAAAATAAAAACTGTGATTACCGATTGTAATCATCGGCGATAATAAAACGCACATACCAAGATTGGTATGTGCATCTTAATGTCTTATTTTTCCTCTTCGGATTTAGATTCCCAAATATCAGAATCTTCTTTTTTCTCGGATTTCTTTTCGGGAACAGGTTTTCCTGCGCGTTTGGCAGCTTTTGCTTTTGCCTCGGCTTCTTCCTGTTTGACATTGGTGGAAATGGCCCATTTCTTAACCTGGATTCGTACTCTGTCTTCTCCAGTCTCGAAAGTGATAGTATCTTCAGTTGCCTGAACGACTTTTCCAATTATACCACCGATAGTAACAATCTCGTCCCCTACCGTCAGTTCGCTACGCATCTCTTCGAGCTTTTTCTTTCTTTTATTCTCAGGACGGATCATGAAGAAATAGAAAATGACAAAAATCAGAATCAGCATGATGATCATGGAAGAACCACCAGCTGCGCCGCCTGTTGCTGTTAAAAACATACAACTATCCTCCAGTTATTTTTTTTACGTAAGTATGATTATAATAGGTCTGCTAATTAAATTCAAGAATTGTTAGATACGTTGATCCAATATCTTGGAATAATTGTTTCGAAAAGCCTCATAATCTCCATTGTCCAAAGCGCTTCTTATCTTTGCAATGAGACTGTTATAAAAATACAGATTATGCATTACTGCAAGACGCAGTGCAAGTAGCTCTTCGGCTTTGAACAGATGACGAAGGTAGGATCTGCTATATCGTCTGCAGACAGGACAATCACAGTTGATATCAATTGGATTGCTATCATTAGCATATTTTTCATTTTTGATGTTTATGACACCATTCCATGTATAGAGATGGCCGTGACGGCCATTTCGTGCGGGCATCACACAATCAAAGAAATCTACACCGCGGTAAACGGATTCGATAATGTTTCCAGGGGTTCCAACACCCATAAGATACCGAGGCTTATCTTGAGGCATATATTCCTGGACACACTCGATGATATCGTACATTTCCTGATGGGTCTCACCTACCGCGAGACCTCCTATAGCGTATCCGGGAAGCTCGAGCTCAGCAATCTTTTTCATGTGTTCAATACGGATGTCCGGAAATACAGCGCCTTGGTTGATACCAAACAGTACCTGCCCGGGATTGACGGCATCAGACTCCTGATTATAGCGATCCAATGCATCTTTGCAGCGGACAAGCCATCGGTAAGTTCTCTCCGTTGATTTCTGAACATACTCTCTTGGGGATGGGATCTTGACGCATTCATCAAATGCCATTGCGATATCAGAACCAAGATTTGATTGAATCCTCATGCTCTCTTCCGGTCCCATAAAAATGTGGCGGCCATCCACGTGGGAATTAAATGCAACACCTTCTTCTGTTATTTTTCGTAATGATGCAAGAGAAAAAATCTGAAAACCGCCACTATCAGTAAGGATAGGACCTTCCCAGGTCATAAATTTATGAAGACCACCCTGCTTTTTAATCAGTTCATCACCTGGACGTACATGAAGATGATAGGTGTTTGATAATTCGATCTGACAACCGATATTATTAAGATCTTCCGCCGATAAAGCACCTTTTATGGCAGCCTGTGTACCTACGTTCATAAATACGGGCGTTTGCACCACGCCATGCGGACAGGTAAATTCACCGCGCCGGGCATTGCCTTCTTTTTTCAAAACTTTAAACATAATGCTTTCTCCAAGGGTTATTCAATAAAGCAACAGTCACCGAATGAGAAAAATCGATAACGTTCATTCACTGCAATCTTATACGCATTCAGAATGCTTTCACGGCCTGTCATAGCTGCAACAAGCATAATCAAAGTTGATTCTGGTAAATGAAAATTGGTGATCAATGCATCTACACATTTGAATCGGTATCCGGGATAGATGAAGATGTTTGTCCACCCTGAGCTTTCCTTAACATATCCGTCGTCATCCGCGAAGGACTCCAGTGTTCGGCAGGATGTGGTGCCAACAGAAATGATGCGTCCTCCCCTGCTCTTTGTTTCATTAATGATTTCTGCAGATTCCTTGGGAATCATACAGAACTCGCTGTGCATATCGTGCTGTTCTATTTCTTCTTCTTTTACCGGACGAAAGGTTCCAAGACCGACATGCAGAGTAACGTAAGCGATTTGAACACCTTTTCTCTTGATTTTTTCCAGTATTTCATTGGTAAAATGAAGACCCGCTGTGGGTGCAGCAGCACTCCCCAATTCTCGGGAATAGACGGTCTGATATCGTTCGGAATCCTGCAGTTCTTCTTTGATATACGGTGGAAGCGGCATTTTGCCCAGAGATTCCAGGATTTCAAGAAAAATCCCTTCATAATGGAATTTGACGATGCGATTTCCGTTTTCCAGGACCTCAATGACTTCACATTTAAGCTGACCGTCTCCGAATGATATTTCAGTTCCTGTACGAGTCTTCTTTCCTGGCTTTGTAAGACACTCCCACTTGGAATCACCAAGATCACGCAGAAGCAATACTTCTACGTTTCCTCCGGTGGGGCGCGTACCGATGAGACGTGCCGGCAAAACGCGAGAATCATTTAAAACAAGGCAATCGCCCTCTTGTAGCATTTCAGGTAATTCATAAAAATGCCGGTGTTCGACTGCACCGGTATTTTTATTGATATGCATCATTTTGGATTGATCTCTCTGATCCAATGGGGTCTGTGCTATCAGTTCCTTTGGGAGATCGAAATAAAAGTCGGATTTCTTCATGCAATATAGGCTCCAGTAAAATAGAAACGAATGATATCTTCATAATTGTAACCATAGGCATAAGCCATGGAGTATGCTCCCCACTGACTCATTCCGCAGTTGTGACCCCATCCACCGCCGTTAAATGAGAATCCATCATAGTATTCCGTGATGTATTCATACTGCTCCGGAGTAGGAGTAGGTTTAGGGGTCGGAGTGAGTGCTGCGGCAGAGGCATTGTCCGGGTTCGGGGTCGGTGTGGGAGATGGTGATGGCGATGGAGTAACCTGTTTCTTTACTTTTTTTACTACTTTGATCTTTGTCTTTTCTGCTGTGAAATGACAACTGGGAAGCCCCAGCGTATTGTATGCGGTGTGATCAAGTGTCACAGAGTTTTTGTTTCCATCGCTGAAAGTGAGAGAATTGCAGTTTCCTGACGGAGTGAAATCTTCACTTACTTCCGTGACCGTACCAATATTATAACCTTTGGAATTGAGTATAGAGGTCAGCTGAGTTGAGGTGATCGTTTTGTTCCAGGTCTTGTTTGGAAAACTGATTGCGGCCTCAAAGGGATCTTCTTTTCCAATCAGATATTCATAGTCCTGTCCAAAGACCAAGCTTGCGGATTCCGTGCTGCCGCCGTCACAAGAGAAATAATAGGTGTTGCATAATTCACCTTTATAACGGATGAATTTGCCGGCAGTATCATCCACTGCAGCATTCGTATCCTCAGTAGCACCCTCAATTCCGCCGTAGACCTGACTATGCGTGTCATCAGTGACATCGAAACCATATTCGCCATACTGATTCATATGCTTAGCAACATATGTTCGCGCACAAAGTGCCTGCGCTTTCAGAGCTTCGATTGGCCAGGATGGGCTCATTTCATAAGGGATAACACCTTTGACATAGCTTTCCAAGTCAATACAGTTAATTACGGAAAGATTCATTCCGTTCCGTCTGAGAATTTCAAATGCACCATAGTATTTTTTGCCGTTAAAACCGGTCACTGGTTCACTATCGTATTCCACGGGTTCAACGGAAAGGTTTTTCGCCGTCGTCATATCGAAGCCGAACAGAGGCTTTTTGGTTGCTGCATCCAGAACGAGCACACCATTTTGACCGGAAGTACTTCCGTGTCCATCCAGACCGTTATCTGAAGCATATGCATTTGCTTCAGATAGCGAATTGAAAGCACCGAACAAGACACTGTATTTTCCGTGATAGTATGCGGGAAATCCATCTTCATATTTATCTGCTTCTGCTCGAGCATCAGAATAAGAATAAAACTCATGATTTAAGCGAACATGATAGCATTTAGTGCTTAGTTCAGAATCAGAATAGAAATTATCCTTGATAACTACGATATGATTGGTGTCTACTCGTCCCAATTCTCTGCCTTCGCGCTGCGCATTATAGGTTAGGAACTGGAATCCTGCACCATCCAGAACATCAAGATAGATACGATCCGTGGCCTGTTTGTCGAATAAAAGCCCAACTTTTACATGCTTGATATCGATGTCTTCATTGTCGTACTGGCTGCCGTCTACATAGGAAGATCGGTCCAGATCCGTGCTTTCGGCAAAGCTGCATACAGACAGTATCAATGCGAAGACAACAGATAGCAATAAAACGATATGAAGTTTTGATGATCGTTTTTTCATATTGTTTTGCTTCCCGGTCAGATTTTTTTCATGGCCTCCAGTGTTTTCTCAAACAGCGTGTTCAGTTCCACGCCCATCATTTCTGCTCCGCGGGTAATTACTTCTCTGGAACAACCGGCCGCGAACTTTTTATCCTTGAACTTCTTGGCAAGGGATTTAACCGGCATGTCGGAGATTCCGTTCGGTCGCATACGTGCGGCGGCGCCGATCAGACCGGATAATTCGTCCACTGCGAACAGTACTTTTTCCATATAATGTTCCGGTTCAACATCCGAGCATATGCCGTATCCATGAGATACGACACCGTGGATGACATCTTCGTCAATATCGAGTTCATGAAGCAGTTCATTGGCTTTCGAACAGTGCTCGTCCGGCCACTGTTCGAAATCGATGTCATGAAGCATGCCGACCGTCTCCCAAAACTGGACGCGGTCCGGATCATATTCTTCCGCAAAGATCCCCATGATCTTGGATACGATCTCTGCGTGCTCGATATGGAAAGGTTCCTTATTATACTGCTTTATGAGTTCTTCTGCCTGTTCCGGCGTGGGAATATAGCTCACGTCTGTCATCTCCTTATCGTGTTCCAATCATTATAATCAATTATTGTGCTGATTTCCATATTTTTCTGATGCCCGGGATGATGTGATTTCCGGGTTACAGTTTTTTTATCGGATGCCGTATTACAGTCTTTTGCTTTTCCGGCGGGACTTTTCTCGGATCACTCAAATAGATTTCGTGGTGCATGCGGTCTTTTGAAATATCAACAGAGTACCCCTGACTATCCAGATGCTCATGCATACGTGCAACCGTGGCAGGCTCCTCATCGTAAGAACCGATGTGCATGCATTGAACGCAAACGCCCTCGTCATACTCCATGTACTCAACCGCAGAAAAATCGGTTTTCTTCTTTCTGGTCGCCTCTTCTACCGCCCATTCAAAATCTGATTTGGAAACGAAATCCGGCAGCCGGATCACAGAGATCCAGTGGAAGCTTTCTTTGCGGTCATAATCGATGCCCTCGATTCCATCCTGCCACCAGAAACCTTCCAAAGGAGGTACAACAAAATCATAAAAACCGTCGATCTTGCGGTCACCTTTTTTGCTCATCTTGATCGTATAAGCAACCCCATACAACAGACCGATCGATTGTTTATACTCGCCGTCTTCTGCATTCGGATCCCCTTGGCCTCGTACTGCTATATAGTTCATTTTTGGAACAGTGATAATACTTGGTTTGTCTTTTGGCATGTAATACTCTTTATATTCTTTTTTAAAATCAAACGCCATTCCGATACCTCCACTGTCTGTAGCGCTACTTTCTGGCCACTACAATCGGCTGGTAGAAACCTGTTTCATCCATGAATTTCCATTCAACTTCTCTGCATCCGCTTGCAAGAAGAAGACTGGTCAGTTCTTCTCTGCGTGTAGCCCGGTATTCACACTGAAACTTGCTGGCCTGAAGGGTCTCTCCGTCTTCGATAATATACTGTGTCAGCTGATAGTTGTCTCCATCCCACTTCCATGTCTGAAATGAGACCCTCTGCCCTTTGTCAGTCGGATGGATGTAAGGCGGAGAATACGGTGGCCTTTCTTCCAGCAGCCAATCATAATCCCGGATGCTGGCGACAAATATCCCGTTTGGACAGAGTGCGGCGCAAATGCTTTTCACTGCCATTTCCAGTGCTTCCGCGGACAACATATGCGGCAGTGCATTATCCATGGCAATGACGATTTCAAACTGTTTGTCGAAGGTGTTTTGAAGCGCACAGAAATCTGCCTGTTCGAAACGGATCTGAACCCCGCTTTCCTCGGCCCGTTCTTCTGCCTCGGCTAAAGCTCCGGCGCTAATATCCGAAGCGGTAACCGGATAATGATGTTTTGCCAATCCCACAGCCTGAGTTCCGATACCGCAAGCACAGTCGAGAATGCGGGCATCATGTGAAAAACCATACTCTGTAAAGATCCTTTCAAGGATGTCTGCCTGTTCGTCCGTTGCAGAATTCCAGTCCTCAAAGAGCTTATCATACTGTGGTGCCAGATTGTCATAAAAGCTTTGTGTGATATTCATATGCATTTCACCTGAAGTATTTCCAAAGGGACGGATACTCTTTTTGCCGATCGTGAGGAAAAAACAATCACAAATGTTGATTATCGGGATATAAGCTTTAAAAACCTCTTATCATTCATCTGTTCGTTGGTCAGATAGTCACCATTATAAAACAGCGCATACGTGGTGATCGGAGTCGGTGCATTCTGCGCCGCCTCCCTGCTCTCAATATGAATCGCTTTGAACGGAATGCCGTGCTCCTTTGCTGTTTGTTCAACGATCGGTACGTATTTTGCGTTGAACGGACACTGGCTCGTGTAGTAAAGAACATAACCCTGTTCGTCAATGTGCGGGTGCTTTGCACATCCTTTGAATTCAGGTTTCTCCGCACTGTCAGTAAATGGATAATACCAAAGCTGAATACCGTTATCGGACTCATCGCAAACGGTAAACCCTTTGTGTTTTAAAAATTTGGGATCTGCAAGAAACGGTTTTTTCTTTGCGGAAGAAAGAATACAAAGACCTTTTCTGCCCTTTTCCCTGCTGTCCGCGATACAGGAGTCCAGCAAATCATTTGAATAGCCGTGCCCTTTGAACGAGCCGGAAACCCAAAGACAGTCAATGTACATATATCCGTCTGCCATGATGGGATTCCATGCATTTTCAGCCGGGATATACTCGATAAAGCATTTTCCACGCTCTGAGCTTTTCAGAAAGACTAGCCCTTCATCCAGGCGCTCTGCAAGCCAGGCTTTTTTTGATGAGACCTGTATATCCTTGTTGTTGGAAATGGCGCAGCAGATATGCTCATTTTCCAGATTATCTTTTGTGATATTAATGTACTCCATAAATAACCCTCCGGTTAAAAAGAACTTCGATTAAATAATTAAACCAGTCTTAGGTTTAAACAATCAGCTATGTGTCAGCAGACATACGGTTTCCACATGGGTCGTCCCGGGAAACATATCTACAGGTTGAATATATTCTGTTTTATAGTTCTTTTTCATCATATTTAGATCCCGAGACAGGGTTTGAGGATTACAGGAAATGTAGATCAGCCGATTGGCATGCAGTTCCAAAAGTGTTGAGATAAATCTCCTGTCACAACCTGCTCTGGGAGGATCGGCAAATACGACATCAAAGTGTCTGTTCTTATCAAGGATGCATTTTGAATCGGAAATACAAGTATATTGATAGTTTCTGATACCGTTCTGCTCGGCATTTTGAGCGGCAACAGAAATGGAATCATGATTGATGTCAAAGCCATCCAATGACGCGCAGCCATCCTTACAAGCGGTAATTCCGATAGTACCGATCCCGCAATATGCATCCAATACATGATCGGAAGTCGTGATCCGAGCATATTCGAAAGCAGTTTGATAAAGCGTTTCGGTAGAATAGGGGTTGATCTGATAAAAAGCTTTGGGAGGGATCCTGAAACTGCAGCCGCAAAGATTGTCATTGATGTATCCTCTTCCCCGGATCAGATATTCCTCTCCGTTCATCCACAAAGGAGTTTGTGAGTCGTTTTTGACAGCAGTTATACAGACGATATTCGGATGATGTTTCATCAGCTCTTCGGCGATTTCTTCCGCCTGAGGAAATAGTCCGTTTTTTGTAACGAAGGTGACAGATACTTCCCCGGTATGAATTCCTTTGCGAATCATGATATGGCGAAGATCACCCTTTTTTCCATCAAATATGCGAACTCTTTTCTGCGGTATCATCGTTCTGATCTGCAGATAAAGGCGGCTCAGTTCGCGGTCTTCCATCAGACAATAGTCTATCTCAGCGATTTTCCCGTCCGAGGAACGATACAGACCGGATATCATCTTCCCGTGGTTGAAATGGAAAAGATACTGGGCTTTGTTTCGGTAGTGTTCGGAGGGAGAGGATGGAATGATCTCCTGCACATGTCCGAATCTTCCCAGCAGATCGATCTCCCGCTTCATCTTAAGTGAAAGCTCTTCCTCGTACGACAGGTTTAACGTCTGACAGGCACCGCATTTTCTTCGATATTTACATGTTCGGATATCTTTATTCATGGCATTTTCATGTGTACAGCTGGTCCCAAAATCAAATACTCTCTTTTGGCGTTAATTTCAGATAGATGTTAGCCAGTATCGCGCCGGAGATGTTATGCCACACCGAGAAGATCGCTCCCGGAACGGTAGCCATGGACAGATTCGGGAATGCGGTTCCCGCCAGGGACGTGGCAAGTCCGGAATTCTGCATTCCGATTTCAATTGATAGTGCTTTCTTCTGCGGCAGAGATAAATCAAATATCGTCCCCAGCAGAAATCCCAAAACATATCCAAGCAGATTAAGAAGAATTACAATGGCGAATACGACGATACCAGTTGCCAGGATGCTCTGTGCATTATGTGATATCACGGCCCCAACGATCAATGCGATGGCAATCACAGATATGGCTGGCAGGATCTCACTTATTTTATCGGTATACTCTCCCCAGTATCTGTTGATAATGAAGCCTGCTGCAATCGGTATGATAATGACTTTGATAATGGACAGGAACATGCTCATGATATCTACCGATACGGATGTCCTGAGGGCAAGCCAGGTAATGGCCGGAGTAAGGATCGGAGCCAGCAGCGTATTGATCGTGGTCATTTCCACGGACAATGCAACATCACCTTTGCTGAGATACGTGATTACATTGCTGGAAGTACCTCCCGGACAAATCCCGACCAGCATCACGCCTGCGAATAGACCCGTTTCCAATGAAAACATATTTCCAAGTAAAAATGCCAGCAGCGGCATAATCGTGAATTGTGCTATACATCCCAAAATGATGTTTTTCGGATGCTGAAATACTATTTTGAAGTCTTCCGGTCTCAGTGTCAGTCCCATTCCGAACATGACGATCATCAGCAGATAGTTGATCCATGATGTCTGAATCCATAGACATGTTTTTGGCAGAAACAGCGCCAATGCTGCTACAACCAACACTATTACAGCCATATATTTCCCGAAAAATGCACCAATCGTTTTTAGATTCATCGTTATTGAACAACTCCTCAGCAAGTATGATACTGCTTTCTTTAATTATTTTGAAAATCCGTTGCTTATAGTCCGGGGATTCTTTCCTGATAGTCGATCCATGATTTCTGAGGGGCTTCATGGATGTTATCCCCGTCCATATAGTTTCCCAATAGAAAGGGAGATGCGGGATCATGCAGTCTGTTCTGAGAAATGATCTCTGCCGGTTCCGCATTTGCATAACAGTATCGGCAAAAATGCATACAGGTGTTATAAGCACCGATATCACAGGACAGATAACAGGCGCATTCGGCTCTGGCTCCTTTTGTTTTAGGAGCGATGAGCCTTCTTCCGATTGCCTTTTCGTAGTCGCTGATCTTCGTACAACCGCTGCAGTCAGCACCGTATTCAGCAAGCTCGTTCCCTTCCGCACACGGTTTTACGATCATTCCATATTCAGATGCAATCTTAATGATCCCTTTCCCAAGGTTCACGCGGTCGGTTTTAGATACCTCTCTGGCTTCCGGGAAATTCTTTCTGACTTTGGGGTACAGATCAATATAGCTGATCACGACCGTTTTTGTGTATCCGTTCAAGCATTCCGCAATCTTCCGGAATGCATGCAGATGATACTCTGAGGTATATTTATCGGAGAGAAAGATCGGGTCGTACCGCCAGCATATGGAATCGATTCCCACCATGCCGGAAAGTGTTTTGAAATCTTCTATCAGGCGATGTTTGTCAGGGACACCCGGTTCAATATCCCGGCCGTACGGAGTCAGAGTCACGAACCAATACTGTCCGAATTCCTTTAGTAAATCCAGATAAGGAAACATGGGTGCCGGATTTTTGGTACAGAACCCTATTACGTCCACAACGGACGGATCCAGCCTGTATCGATTCACCTGGCTGTGATTATAAGGATTTCGCACGCATACAAATCCCTCTTTTATTCTGTTTGCAAACCATTCGGCATAGAAAGCCGGTATGTCTGTTCGTTGTCCTGTATTAATAATCATTTTATATAAAATGGGTGGCCGGTTTCAATCAAGCCTATTCAAGGTGTATTTTCCAACCTGTATCAATCTTCTTTTTTGCCTTTTTTATTGTTTCAGGATCAAGGTCTGGCCAATCAACAACCGTAGTTGCTTTGTTTGTAACCAGATGTGCTTTTTCGGAACATAAGGCAAGCGGCGTATCGGCAAGAGAATCGGAATAAAAGTTTTCAATCACAGGGAAACCTCGATCAATCATATATGCAGCCTTTTCCTTGGCATACATAAGATTGTTAGTAAAGACACCAAACTCACGGTCAAATTCCGTTGCCATACATTTGACTCCAAGCCTGTTTGCAATTGGTTCAATAATACAGGAAGGAGATGCGCTTATGATGAGATCATCCTCTCTTTTTTGTGCAAGGTACCATGCGGATATCTTCCCTTCATATTTATCCCAATACTTCTCTATCTGCTTATCAAAATCATCGATCAATGTAAGATAGCTGAACATTTCACGCTGTAAGCGATAGTTTTGTACTCTACCTTGTTTGTATAGGATCAATGTCTTTATAATGCGCGGGAACCAAGTGAACCATAGCTTTGGTTTTCGTTTCATACACCAAATAGCAAATCCTATGGAACAATCGGAGTAAAAGATTGTTCCATCAAAATCATAAACATTCATATCTTTTATACCCATTTCTAATTTGGCATCACTGCCATCGCTGCTTCTATGTTTTATCTCTCTTTTGTCAGAAGACAGACGCACTCCACATGATTTGTTCTGGGAAACATATCGACAGCCGTACCGGCAGAATAACAGAATCCATTTTCCAGTAAAATGTGAAGATCACGGGCTAAGGTTGCCGGATTACACGACACGTATATCAATCTGGATGGATTCATTTTTACGATGGATTCAATGACAGAATCGTTTAATCCTTTTCTCGGAGGATCCACTACTATAACATCTGGATTCAGCGAATGCTGCTCAATGTTATTGGCAATTTCCGATGCATCCATGCAGTAAAAATCTGTATTGGAAATGTGGTTCAGTTTTGCATTTTCTTTTGCGTTTTCAATCGCTTCTTCGATGATTTCTATTCCGATAACCGATTTTGAACGGGAAGCCAGAGAAAGTCCGATTGTTCCGGTGCCGCAATACAGATCCAAAACAGTTTCGGTTCCATTCAGATCAGCATATTCTGCAACTTTACTGTACAGTCGTTCCGCCTGCAACGGATTTACCTGGAAAAATGACTGGGGAGAGATACTGAAATGAATCCCGTTCAGATCATCATTGATGCAGGGATCACCCCACAGAGTATGGAAATCTCCAGTCAGTATCGTGTTCCCCTTCGTCTTGTTGACATTTAGAACGATGCCGGTAATAAACGGGCATTTTTCACACAACTCGTCAATCAGTTTATCGGTTTTATTACCAAAACCACGGGCAGAAACGATACACACAACAAAATCATGGGCATGCTCCGATTTTCGGCAAAAGATGTGGCGAACGGTTCCCTTATGTGTTCCTTCGTCATAAGGGATGATCTGTTCCCTGTTCATCCAGTCAACTATGACACGATTGACCTGATTGGATTCTTCCGACTGGAGAAGACAGTTTTCCACCGGGATGATACGGTGGCTGTGTTTCTGGTAAAAACCGCAGATGACAAGACCGGTTTTGGGATCATTGCCTACCGCACATATGGATTTATTGCGATATGAACACTCTTTCAAGGAAGGTAGGATCTCCTTGATTTCAATATCAAGATCCCCAACGTGCTGAAGAGTACTGTTCACGTTTTCCAGTTTCAGGGACAGCTCTTTCTCATAGGTCATGTGGGCGGTGTGACATCCGCCGCATTTTCCGTAACTGCCGCATACGGGTGTAATCCGATCCGGAGAGGATTCCAGCAGCTGAACGGGAATTCCATAGATCGCAGAGTTTGTCACTTTCACGATTTTGATCGTCCAGCGCTCCCCTTTTATGGTCCTTGGAACAAAGACACCGTATCCGTCGATATGAGCGACACCGCTTCCGTCGGAAGACCAACCGTCGATAGGGACATCATATATGGAATTTTTCTTTAATGGGATCGTGTTTTTCTGCATTCGTTCTCTCCAAGGTTAAATGGACATGATAATCTGAGATAACTGCATGTTGATCTCGTTCTGAGGCAGATCAATACTGACAGGATCAGATGAGTTGTAAATATGAATGGCAGCATTCATAACAGTTTCTGTATATAGAACAATGATGGCATCTTCTGTATCAGTCATGCTTAACGCAAAAATTGTTCCATTGGGCTTCATGAACCATTTTCTCTGATTCAGATCAATGGATTGAAATCCCAATGATAACCGTTCTTCCAGTTGTGATATCATGAAAGTGGTCCTCCATATTTCCACAAAAAGTAAATATTTTCGCCGATTGAATGGTTTTTAATACTTGAAATGGCTAAGCGCATATGTTAGTATA
>Ga0326511_10000901_pt1 | contig 25488 bp, 34 predicted proteins | sample 0_2496_0518_D_FD_203701 | JGI IMG/M metagenome (GOLD analysis project Ga0326511, IMG submission 203701) | Bovine rumen microbial communities from UC Davis, California, United States - 0_2496_0518 | ecosystem: Host-associated > Mammals > Digestive system > Stomach > Rumen | place: USA...
GTCTGCGGCCCGGAAACGCCCCTGTGATGGGCGTGAACATGGTTGTGGCGGGAGACACGGCGAAATTCGACGTGTACACCCGTGAGAACGTATTTCACCTTTCGGGCGGCGTAACGGGCAAGATGACGACCACGCAGGCGAACAGTTCCTTCCTCGCGACGGCTGTAAGCCTTGACAGCGTGGAGAAGAACGCCCTGGGGCTGATCCCGATTATCGAATACCGCTACAACAGCGTGAACATGGGCGCGTTTGAGGCCGTTGTGCCGCTTTTGGACGCGATCAACAACGTGATTTCCAACAGGATCGACGGCGTTGAGCAGTTTATCCAGAGTCTCGCAGTTGCAACGAACTGCGAGTTCCCGGAGGGAACGACGGCGAACGACATCCAGAGGGCGGGCATGATCGTCCTGAAGAGCATCGGCGAGAACAAGGCCGACTTCAAGATCCTGTCCGAGCAGTTGAACCAGAGCGAGACGCAGGTGCTTGTAGACCATCTGTATGAGCAAGTGCTGCGCATCTGCGCGATGCCCACGACCACGAAGGGCGGGAGATCTACCTCCGACACGGGCGCGGCTGTGCTGGCGCGGGACGGCTGGTACAACGCGGACTGTTCGGCGCGGAACACGGCAGACCTGTTCAAGGAGAGCAATCGCCAGTTCGACAGGATCTTTGTGGAGATTTTGAAGCGGCGCGGGCTTCTGGACATCAGTCTGAGCGACTTTGAACTGAACATTGTCCGCAACGAGACGGCGAACATCCAGAGCAAGGCCCAGGCGTTCAACACCATGCTGGCAAGCGGCCTGCATCCGTACCTGGCGGCGGCGAAGAGCGGCATTTCCAACGACCCGGTAGCGGACATGGAGATGAGTTGGAAGTGGCTGACGATGATTTGGGGCGATCCTGACGCGCCCAGCGAGGAAATGATGCCCCCTGACGGCGGCGAGATCGCGAACCAGAGCGTTTCCGGGGAAGGCGGCTCCAGTTACTCCTCCGAGGAAGAGGAGAACCGTCGGGGGAACAGCAGCCAGCAGGAAGAGAATTCCGCGAATCCCCAGGCGAAGGCCAAGGGACGGCGCGTATGGATCAAGGGCAACTGGCAGGCAAGGGACTGATGAAGCATGACGCTGCTGCCAATTGACGAGATCAACCGGCTGGAAGAGCGGCTGGAAGTCCATTTCGGTGAGGATGGGAAGATCAAGAGCCGGGAGGATGCCGAGGACATTATAGACGAACTGCTGGATTTGTTCCTGCTGGCGTATGCGGATGGCGTGACTGCGACGAACGCGGAACTTGGAACAGAGAGAATACCAAGCGCGGACGATGCGGACAGGGCCGTGAACAAAGAAATAGCCGGGGAAACGTGGCGTGAGCGCGTGATGGGCTATTACGAAAGCGGCGGGACGCTGTACGACATCCGCAGGATCGCGGAGACGGACGCGACGAGGATATACAACACAGGCGCGGTGGACGCTGTGCGGGCGAACGGCGCGAACGCTGGCGTATACAAGGTGTGGAGGACGATGCAAGACGACCGCGTGCGGGATACCCACCAGTACCTTGAGGGCATGAGAGTGCCGTTTACAGACGAGTTCTGGACGTATGATGCCGACCACGCGGAATTTCCCGGGGGATTCACCCTTCCGGAGAACAACATCAATTGCCGCTGCATTGTGGAGATACAACGCGGGTGAACCCGCTTGATATCGGCAGAGAAGCCGTAAAAACGCAAACGTCAGGGAAGACGGAAATCGCGAAACATGGTCAGGGAAGACCTAAAAACGCAAAGGAGAAGAACATGGACGAGAATACTGTCGTTACCACCCAGGAACAGGGAGCCGAGAAGCCCGAAGTGAAGCCGACCGAATCCCCGAAGGAGCAGAAGCCCGACACATCCGAACTCGACCGTTTGAAGGCCGCGCTTTCCCGCGCAAACGGCGAAGCTGCCGAGTACAAACGCCAGCTTCGGGAGAAGCAGACGGAAGCAGAACGCGCTGAAGCGGAGCGGGCCGAAGCGGACAGACGGATGCGCGAGGAATTGGAGAACCTGAGAGCAGAGAAATCCATCGCGAACGGGAAGACGCTGGCGATGGCGGCAGGCTTTGATGGAGAGAGCGCGGCGAAGATCGCGACCGCGACGGCAACCCTGACGGACGAGCAGAGAACCGCCCTGTTCGACGCATTGAAGGACTTTGTACAGACAACCACCACGCGCCTTTCAAACGAGGCGTTGAATCGACAGCCGGGGCTTTCCACGGGGATCCCGCCTTCCACGAACACGGCGAAGCAGACGGAGGACGATAAGTTCCGAATGTGGATGGGCCTTGGCAAAAAGTAAAGGAGTAATGAGACATGGCGACTACTGTTACCGCCCCTGTCAGCAACCAGATCGCGCTTGCTGCGAAGTATGCCCCGTATCTGGACGAGATTTATAAGCAGGATTCCAAGAGCGCGATTCTGGATACCGCGAACCAGTTCGTGAACTTCACGGGCGCGAACACCGTGAACATCTTCAACCTCAACACCGTGGGCATGGGCAACTACAGCCGCAACGCTGGCTTCGTTCCCGGCGATGCGACCGGAACCTGGCAGCCCTATGTGCTGGAGACTGACCGCGGACGCTCCTACATGATCGACGTGCTGGACAACGACGAAACCTTGGGCATGGCCTTCGGCTCTCTGCTGTCCACCGTCGAGCGTCAGCACGTCATTCCCGAAGTGGACGCGTTCCGCTTCGCGGCCTACGCTGGCGGCGCGGATGCCAACAACGTTGTGACCGAAACCCTGAGTGCGGGTGCTGCCACCATCGCGTCCATCGATGCGGCTACCGTGGCCCTGGACAACGCGGAAGTGCCGTATGAGGGCCGCATCCTGTTCGTCAGCCCCGCCGTATACGGCCTGATCAAGGCCGGTATCACCCGCATGGTGATGAATGGCGAATCCAACGTGGACTACGCCGTGGAAGTGTACAACGATATGCGGATCATCCGCGTACCGCAGCCCCGTTTCCAGACCGCGATCACGCTGAACGCGGCATCTGCCTCCAGCGACGCTGGTGGCTTCGCGCCCACCGCGACCACGGGCAAGGCGATCAACTACATGATCATCCACCCGACTGCCGTACTCCAGGTGATGAAGCATTATGTGCCTCGCATCTTCAGCCCGGAGGTCAACCAGGAAGCGGATGCCTGGAAGCTGAATATGCGCTTCGCCCACGGCGCGTGGGTGCTGGAGCATAAGAAGAACGGCATCTTCGTTTCCCACGCCGCCTGATGATCAGGCGTAATCCGGATGGCTCCATCTCCGTGGGTATTCTCACAGCCCCGGAGCAGCCGAAGCCGGAAGAGGCTCCCGCCCCCGTAAAACGGGGCGGGAAGTCTGCGAAAGAAAAGTGAGAAAGGAGTGCCGGGGATGACCAGTAACGAGAAACTGGCGATGGTTAAGGCCATTTTGCGCGTGACGGACGACGCGATGGACTCCATCCTGACGACGTATCTCGCGGCGGCGAAGAGCGAAATCCTGGGCTGGCGGTATTCCTACGCCGCAAGCATCCCGGACGAAGTGCCGACCGAGTACGAAATGACCCAGGTGCAGGCGGTTGTGAACGGCTACACCCAGTCCGGCAACGAGGGACAGGTCGTCAGCATCGAGAACGGCGTTCACCGGCACTTCTATTATGACGACATGGTGGCGTATATCCGGGCGCGAGTGATTCCATACGCCAAACTGGCGGGGCAGGTGAGCGCGGATGCGACTGAATAACCGCAACAAGCAGGCTTTCTGGTACGCGCCGTATACTGGCGTGAACGAGGACTACCTGGGCGGGAACCAGATCGGAGCGCACGCGGCCTATGGAAACCCGGTGAAGGTGTACGGCGTGATCTCCCCCATGCGTGGGCGCGTGGTCGGGATGCCGTTCGGCGTGGACGAGCAATACGACGTGGCGATTCTGCTGGAAGACCGGGACACACCCATCAACGAATACGCGGTGCTGTGGATCGAAAGCCAGCCTGAGGTGGATGAGAACGGCGCGCTGGTAGTGAACAGCGTCGGACAGCCGAACACGCCGAGGGATTATGTGGTGCGGCGCGTGAGCCGTGGCCTCCCTACCTTCGGGGATACCTGGATCGCGGCAAGCAAGGTGAATGCGTAGTGAAGAGGACGATCCGCGTTACGCTGGATCCGAAGAGCATTGACAAGGCGATTCGGGAACTCATGCAATATGAGGACTGGCTGCTGGCGAAGTGCGATGAACTCGCCGTAAGGCTGGCCCAGATGGGCGCGGTGAACGTGACCCTGGGTTATGCCAGCACCCCGTACACCGGCGACAAGGATGTATCCGTAACCGTAGAAGACCACGAAAACGGCAGGGCCGCGATTGTCGCGACAGGTCGGACGGTACTCTTCCTGGAGTTCGGCGCGGGTGTGACATACGGCTACGGGCATCCCCAGGCCGGAGAATTCGGATACGGCCCTACCACATACCCAGGGCAGAAACACGCGGCAGACCCCAAGGGGTGGTGGTTCCGCGATGGGGACGGGCTTCACCACACTTACGGCAACCCACCCGGAGCGGTGATGTACCAGACAGCGCAGGAATTGCGGGACAGGATCGAGGAAGTTGCGCGGGAGGTGTTCAGCCATGATTGATATCGAGGGCGAGGTCTTCACGCCCATCGCAACCATGCTGCGAACAAGCGTACCGGGGATTTTCGTAACGCCTGAGTATGTTCCGAAACCGCCCCACTTCCCGGCTGTGTCGATTGTTGAAACGACAAATACCGTCGCCTGGGGCATGGCTGACAGCGGCGGCATCGAAAACGGCTCCGATGTGATGTACCAGGTGGACGTGTACACGGCATCAATGGTAACACCCAAGGCCGAATGCAAGCGGATCCTTTCGATGATCGACGAGCAATTCGCACTGCTGGGATTCACGCGGAACTACCTAAGTGCCATGCCTAACATGGACGACGCGCTTTACCGCATAACGGCGCGGTATACGGCGCGGGTTGGCAAGGACGAAACGATTTACAGGAGGAGATAAGCAAGATGGCGATCTCTACTTACCAGACTTACCTGATGCACGGCACGGGTACGGGAACCATCACCTGGACGAAGTTGTACGACATCAAGGATCTGCCCGATCTGGTGGGCCTGCCCGAACAGATCGAGGTGACCACGCTGTCCGACCCGGAGCGGGAATACATCCCCGGCATCCGTGCGAACGAGCAGAAGACCTTTACGGCAAATTACGACGCTGCCGGGTATGACACGCTGGTCGCGCTGGAAGGCCAGGAGTTGAATCTGGCTGTGTGGTTCGGCGCGGGGGCTGACGGCGTGACTCCTGACGGTCACGATGGCAAGTTCGTCGGCAAGGGCTATGTGAATGTCGGCAAGCCCGGTGGCAGTGTGAATGAAGCGCAGGACATGCAGATCATTTGCACCATGACCAAGGGCTTCACCAAGGAAGCCTAGAGCGGGGGCTGACATCGAGGGTATCCGGGGCGGGAATAACTCCCGCCCCAACACGAATACACGGATAGAAAGGATTCGATCATGGAGAATACGAAGACCGCGAACCAGATCAATTTTGACTTCAACGGAAAGCATTACTGCCTGGAGTACACCCGCGAGACGGTGAAGATGATGGAGGCGGGCGGTTTCAACATCAACGACGTGGATGCCAAGCCCGCGACCCGCATTGAACAATTGTGGTTTGGGGCATTCGCCGCGAACCACCGCAACACCAGTCAGAACCTCATGCGGGCCATCTACGACCAGATGAAGAACAAGGAACTGTTGCTGACGAAGCTTTCCGAAATGTATAACAATACCCTGTCCTACCTGATGGGTGACGAGGGAAACGTGGACTGGACGGCGACCCTGTAACAGGGGAGCCGTCAGAGGACAGGAGCGGCCCGGTTCGCTTCACAGACCTGTTCATGCAGATTTTCCCCATGTACCTTGCAATGGGGATGACATACGACGAATTCTGGCGCGGGCCTGTGTGGTATGCTGAAGCTTTCCGCAAAGCGCATGAAGCGAAGCTTCGGCAGGAGGAATGGAACCGCTGGAGACAGGGCGCGTACATCTTCCACGCGCTGCTGGACGCGGCCCCGGTAATGCGGGCATCGTTCAGCAAAACGAAAGCGGAGCCGGGGCAATACCCGGACGAGCCGTGGCCCTTGACGGACAAGGAAGTGGAGGAGCGGGAAGAACGCGAACGGCGCGAGAAATACCGCACTATGCTTGCCCGGTTTGAACTGGACGCGGCACGGGAGAAGAAGAAACAGGCCGAACAGAAAGCCAAGGAGGAGAGCGCGAGTGGCTGACACCATCGAGCAGCTTGATATTCAGATATCCGCAAGCGCGGAGCGATCTGCAAAAGCGGTATCGAAGCTTACTGGAGTGCTACAGCGGCTTAAAACTGCGACAACCGGGCTGAAAGGTGCGGCATCCTCCGTTGCAAGCGGACTTTCCCATATCACCAGCAGCTTTACGTCTTCGACCAAAGAGACGAAGAAACTTGCGGCAGAATTGGACAAGGTTGACGCGAAGTTCCAGAAGCTGATGGATCGGCAAGAGAAGATGGACGCGCTTGGGATTAAGCACGATTCCAGGGCGTGGAAGTCCCTCCAGTACGACATGGAGAAGACCGGCAAAGAGTGGGAGATTCTCAGGGATAAGCTTGCCGCATCGAAACAGAACAATGTTTCCGGAATCTTCAAGGGAATGGCTGCAAGCCTTGGGAACGCATTCAAGGGGGCCGCAAGTTCCATTCAGAACTTCGGCAAGCAGATCATGCGCATCGCAAGGTATCGCGCTATCCGTGCGCTGATTCAGGATATGGGTAAATCGTTTGAATATCTGTACTCCTGGAGCAGCGCATTCGGGACGCAGTATGCCGGGAGCATGGACAGGATCGCGTCCAGCACCCTATATCTGCGCAACAGCATCGCCGCGATGGCTGCGCCGCTGGTGAACGCCCTGGCCCCGGCGATTGATTTCCTGATCGACAAGATCGTCACGCTCATTAACTGGCTGAACCATCTGTTTGCGATTCTGGGCGGGCAGGCGACCTATACAGTCGCGAAAAAATCTTCCGCTGCCTGGAAGGATGCCGCAAAGAGCGCGGGTGGCGCGGCGAATGAATTGAAGCGCACTCTGCTGGGCTTCGATGAGATCAACAAACTCCAGTCCCAGAACAGCGGGGGCGGCGGGGGTGGCGGCGCGGGGCTTGATGCCGCCGCGATGTTTGAAGAAAGAGCGACCTCCGGCCTGTTCGCGGGCTTTTCTGACGCGATCCAGAAATCGCTTGAGGGCAGTTTTTCGCGCATTGCCCTTATTGTAGAAGGCGCGACGGCTGCGATTGGCGCGATTCTGCTGTTCAGCGGACATCCGATGCTTGGCCTGGGGATGCTGATTCCCGCCCTGTCTGCCGGATTTACAACGGTTGCCCTCAACTGGGAGGAGATGCCCAAGCAGGTGAGCAAGACGGCGACCGGAATCATGCTGATTCTGGGCGGCAGCTTGCTTGCGCTTGGCACGATTCTCGCATTTGCCACAAGCCACAAGGCCCTTGGTATCGGGCTGATGATATCGGGCCTTTCTACGATGGGTTCCGCTGTTGCGCTGAACTGGGAAAGCATCGTGAAGACTATCGAAAAGGTTGTGGGCGATATCGGGGGCGTTATAGGTGCTGCGCTGTTCACTATTGGCGCGATCTTGGCGTTTAGCGGACACCCGGCAATCGGTATCGCAATGATGGTGGCGAACGCGGGGCTTCTGGCTGGGTCTATTGCGCTCAACTGGGACGAAATCCCCGATACCATTACCAGGGTAATCACGGCTATATCGGCAGCGGTAGGACTTGGAGAGATTGCTATCGGCGCGATGCTGGCATTCGGCGGGCATCCTGCGCTTGGTATCGCGCTCATCGTTTCGGGCCTTACGGCTACTGCCGCGTCCGCAATCAATTGGGGCGGCATCCCCGACCAAGTTCAGCGCACGATCCTTGACATTCTGGCGATTGTCGGGCCTGCGGAACTTGCGCTTGGTGCTGTGCTGCTGTTCTCCGGTCACTTTGGGCTTGGGCTTGCTCTTGTGCTTTCGGGACTGGTGACAACCGCAAGCGTTGTGGCGAACTGGGATTCGCTTTCGGATAAGATGAAATCCATCATCAGTAACGTGACCGGGATCATTGGGAAGGCCAGCCTCATGCTGGGTATGCTGATGATCGTTTGCCAGCAATGGGGTCTTGGGCTTGGCCTGATCCTGCTTGGCGTTGCGGGACTTTCCGTATCTGCGGCGACTAACCAGGATTTTGACGGGCTAAAGAACAAGATTACGAAAATCGTGTCCGACTGTGTGGGCGCGATTTCTAAGGGATTCCTGATGCTGGGCATCCTGGCGATTATCACCGGGAATTGGGCTATCGGCCTTGGACTGATTGCGGCTGGCGTGATCGGGCTAGTGGCAACTTCTGGTGCAGATTGGGACAGCCTGAAAGATGTGGGCCTCAAAGCATACGCAGAAGTGAAAGCCGGTTGGGATGCAGGCGGCCCGTTGTCTATAACGGCGACTATAAAAACGGTGCAAACTTATTCAGACACAGCATCCCAGATGTTCAGCGACCCGGTTGGGTTCTTACGGGAAACCAACTCAAACACCCAGAAAGCTGGAGGCGTTGGTGGTGTGCTTGGCGCGATTTGGAACAGCATGAATGGCGGCTCCAGTTCAAGCAGCGTCCCAAGCAATACCGCTGGGCGCGGCCTTGGTCGGGACACGGTTGTAACATCAAGCGGTATCGTCTACGACCAGGAACAGGCGGCGGCTCGCCGCAAGGCCCTTGGCGGCATCTTCTCCGGTGGCATCTGGCACAATCTGCCGTCGTTTGCGGGCGGGGTTGCGGGCCTTCGCGGGACGCTGTTCTGGGCTGGGGAAGCTGGCCCTGAGATCGTCGGCAACGCGAACGGACGCACGGAAGTTCTGAACAAAAGCCAGATTGCCAGCGCGATGTTCGCGGCTGTACGCTCCGCAATGGCCCCGACAGAGATCGGGATGCGCGAGGCAATCAATGGCAGCGGTGACGGCTATCGCCCGAACGGAAGCGGCAACGGAGACGCGACGCTCATCGAACTGCTGCGGGAGCAGAACGCTCTGCTCCAGGAGATCGCCGAGAAGGAGATCACCACCAGCGGCATCAACTACGCGCAGCGGCGCGCGAACCGAAGGGCTGGAACGACCATCGTCCCGGTTGGGACGTAACAACGGGAGGGACAGGATATTATGCCGAACCAGACATACAACCCGATTCAGACGGTGGATGGAGTGGCAATACCCTGTCCCTCCTCCTATGAATATAAGCTTTCGGACGTTTCGGCGGCAGACGCGGGGCGTACCGAAGACGGCCTGATGCACAAGATGCGGATTGCGCAGAAAGTGCATCTGGAACTCAAATGGCAGTACATCCCGACAAGCGACGTGAGTGCGATTTTGGCGGCGTTCAACCCGGAATACATCAGCGTGAACTATCTTGACGCGATGGCGGGAGGGTATCAGACCAAAACCTTCTATGTTGGCGACAGGAGCGTTCCCAGCTACAACACGGCGTTGGGACTGTGGACGAACGTATCTTTCAACATTATCGAGCAGTAAGGCGGTGAGAAGCGCATGTATCCGATTTCTGACGCGGCGAAAGCCCTGTTTGAGAGCCAGCAGCGGCAAGTGCTTCGCATCACCCACGGCAACACGGAAGAGCGAGATGTCACCACCGGCCCCGCATCTGTCGTGAACGTGACCGACGCTATGACAAAGGCTGCTTTGGATGTGCTGGTGGACATCACGGCGATCCAGAGCGGCAGCGGTGATCCTTCTCCCGCGAATATTCGGCCCATCAGCGGACACGACGGGCTGACGCTGTACCATTCTGGCGCGGACACGTCTAACCCGGATGTGTACAGCGTGGCGTTCCCTTCTGAAGCGGGCACTGTCTACGGCGGCACATACGATGTAACGACCGGGGTGCTGACCGTAACGCATGAGGCGCATGTATTTTCTGGAAACGAAAACGTCTTTATAGTTGGCAGCGGCAATGGTACATATGTGCGGATACAGATCGGCCCTAATGGCTATGTTCGCTCGCAGAGAGGCGTATGTTCGCACTTTCCAGGTGCAAATATAGCTGCAAGCAATACTAATGCAGGTGTATTTGTGCAGGCAGTACTTAAAGGCCATAGCATGATAGCTTTTCGTTGGAACACAGACGACGATACGAATATCCCAACGACCGTTGCTGACTGGCAATCATTTTTCGCCGCCCAGTATGAAGCTGGAACGCCTGTCACGGTGGTATATGAACTTGCGAACCCGGTGACGTACAATCTTACGCCGCAGGGAATCGGGCTGCTGCGCGGCGTGAACAACCTGTGGGCAAGCACAGGCATGACCACGTTGCGGTATATGGCCCGCGATATGGACGCTATCGTCGTCACGGACGCGAATGTGATGACTGGCGGTTTCTCGATAGATAGATACGCCTGTAATGGTGAACGGCTTGAAATCGGGACGGCTATCGCGGCTGAACTCTCGCTCCGGTTGGACAATCGACAGGGGCAATTCAACGGGATAACGTTTGAAGGAACCGAACTATTTGCCGAAATCGGGGTCGCGGACTGGTCGCAGGCTTCACCATCTATCACATGGATACCATGCGGATACTTCACCCCATTTGAGCAGCCGAGGGCATTGAACACCATCACCATCAACGCGCTTGACCGCATGACCCTGTTTGACATCGCTGTCAGCGACGGGGAATTGACATTCCCGGCGACGGTGGAGGGGTTGGTGGGGCAGATGTGTGCCAGGTGCGGGGCAACGCTGGCAGAGAGCATTTCAAGCCTTCCGAACGCATCGTACAGCATCGCCGCGCTGCCAACGATGGAGCAGAAGATTTCCTATAGGACGCTGCTCCAATGGTGCGCGGGCCTGATGGGTACAAACGCCTGGATGGACTGGAACGGGCAATTGCGGTTCAGTTGGTTCGCCAACCAGACCGGATACACAGCGACCACAGCGAATCGCTTTGACAGCGATCTGTATGAAAACGCCATCACGATTACGGGCGTGAAATACGTCGATACTGACGAGGCAGAAACAGTCTACATCGCAGGCACAGACACATACGCGCTCGATCTGTCCGGGAATCTGCTCGTCAATGTTGACGATATAAACGACATCCTGACGGCGATCTATACGGCTGTGCATGATTTCGCCTATACGCCGTTCCTGGCGAACGTGATTTCTGCCCCGTATCTGTGGCCTATGGATCGGATGACCTTCACGGACAAGCACGGCACGGGCCATGTAAGCGCGTTGACGGGCGTGAACCACAAAGTGAATGGTCGGAGTGTTCTCCAGGCTTGCGGACAGACGGCTGAAACGGATCGGCTGATGCCGCCGAACAACTTCACTCCGGGCCAACAGGATGAATTGCAGCGCATCCGTAGGGCGAATTCTACGGACGTTGCGGACGCGGTTGCAATGGCGACGGCCCTGATCACCGGCGCTGATGGTGGATATGTGCGGTTCATCTACGACGCGGACAACAAGCTTACCGAGATCGTGATCATGGATACCGAGGACATCGCAACAGCGGTGAAAGTGTGGCGATGGAACAGCGGCGGGCTTGGTTACAGTTCCAACGGATATGCGGGGCCGTATACCACGGCGATCACCCAGAACGGCGCGATTGTCGCGGACTTCATCACAACTGGCAAACTGAACGCCGACAGGATATACGGCGGCACGCTGACGCTCGGCGGCAACGGTAACGTAAACGGCAAGCTGGAAATACTGGATGCCAGCGGGAACATCATCGGCGAGTGGAACAGCACGGTTTTCAACGTGAACACCAGCGGCGCGAACGGAACGCTGCGGCTGGACGGTGACGGCGGGCATCTGAGCAAGGCCATCATCGGGGAACTGGATTGTCCCAACGCCGCGAAGGTATACACGGGGCCGAGCGCAATCACGGTAGGTACAACGAGCAGCACATACCTCACCCTGTGGGAAGCCTTTGAGAGCCTGTCAAACCGCATCGTAACCAGCAATATCACAATCACGCTGGAAGCGGACTTATACGAAGTGGCGACGCTCTCCGGGGTATCCGGGAGCGGGAGCATCACGATCAACGGCGCGGGGTACAGCCTACAGGGGAGAATCGCGCTGCTTTCCAACTCCCAGACGGTAGAGGTGCAGAACATCACGCTGGTAGGGATTTCTTCATATGGCAACGTGTTTCAGGCATCCAACTGCCAGTTTGTGTACCTGCACAACAGCACGATCAACGGCAACAACAGCCCGAATTGCGTGTACCTTACCGCCAGCAATGTCCGCATGAGTACCGTGGAATTCTATAATTCCACTACGCTGATCAGCTGCCAGTTCGTGAGCCATCTGCTGACATACAACCTGATCGGCGGCAACTGTACCAACTTCCTGATTGCGAACGGTGCGCTCGTCCACATGAGCGGGACGCGCCCGGATGGGGCCTTCGTGCGAGACTTGCAGGCCATCACCGCGCCGAGCGACCCGACCACCCTGACCATCAACTACGGCAGCGCAACGCCGATTGTTCCCCCGACCACGACCAGCACCCTGGCATGTACGGCCTCCGGGCATTACTGGAACGCATGGGAGAGCGGGAATACCATCATACAAGGCCGGTATGACAACGCCGTGTATGCCGGGTGTATGTGGTTCAATATCTCCGCGATTTCCGGGAAAACCGTGCGCTCCGCTACGCTGACCATTTCCCGACTGCAAGGCTACGGGACGTGGGACAACACGACGCTGTACCTGTGCGGCACTACCCTGACGGGCAAGAGCGGGAACCCCAAAACCAACGCCGTGACTTACGGCAGCATTGGCAGTTTGTCCGAGGGGAGCGGCGGCACGTTCGCCATCCCGGTACAGGCCGTGCAAGACCTTGCGGACGGGACTATCGGTGGCCTGATGCTCTACATTGCCAGCGACACCACCAATCGCGGGAATATTTATAGCGATAATTACAGCGCATATGCGGGATATGGCAGCGGGAACGCGCCTGCCTTAACGGTGGTATACGATAGCTAATGAGGAGGAATAACGATGATCACTTTTATCGCGAACGCAAGAGAGGCCAAATATACGTCGGATGATGTAATTACTTCTGGCAGCGTTGGGATCCCCGTCACGGTTTCTCTCTCGGAGGATTTCAACGGATTGTCCTGCATCGTAGTATTCCAGGGCAGCGGACAGACGCTGGATGTTGCGCTGGTTGGAACCGAGTGTGTCGTCCCGCATGAGGTTTTGACCGTTCCGGGCGGCTATCTGCGCATTGGCGTTTATGCGAGGGATGCAGCGGGAACGATTGTCATACCTACCGTATGGGCGGCCTCCAGCATGATCCTGCAAGGGGCCGCGCCATCTGGCGTTGACCCTTCTGAGCCTACGCCCGATTGGACGGCGCAGGTACAGCAGCAGGCGGCAACCGCTTTGGAGAACAGCGAACAGGCCACTACGGTTGCGAATCAGGCCCAGCAGCAGGCGGCAACCGCTTTGGAGAACAGCGAACAGGCCACTACGGTTGCGAATCAGGCCCAGCAGCAGGCGGCAACCGCTTTGGAGAACAGCGAACAGGCTATCGCTACTGCAAATCAGGCCAAAGACGCGGCTACGGAAGCGCAGGATAGCGCGGCGACGGCTTCAGCAAGCGCACAAAGCGCGGCAGGATCGGCAACGGAGGCGGCTGGATCGGCGATGGCGGCCGCGGAAATGGCATCATCGGCGGCGCAGAGAGCGGACGCAGGCGCAGCCTCCGCTGGCGATGGCGCGAATTACGCGGCACAGAGCGCGGCGGCGGCAGCAGAAAGCGCGACAGCAGCGGCATCCAGCGCGACAGCCAGCGGACAGAGCGCCGCGGAGGCAGCGGGAAGCGCGAGAACAGCGGCATCAAAGGCAAACGAGGCAGCAAACAGCGCGGCAACCGCTTTGAAGCGGGGCCTTCCCGAAATCACCGCTGAAGACGAGGGCAAGGTTCTTACAGTAGAAAACGGTGTTGCGGCTTGGCGAGAAGACAAAGGCGGAGGTGGTTCTGCCGCCTCAAAAGCCGTAAACTTTCGCGACTACGACGGTACAATCGTAGCAAGCTATACCGCAGATGAATTTGCTTCCTTGACGGCAATGCCAGCCAATCCAGACCATACCAGCGACAACCTGACAGCGCAGGGGTGGAACTGGAGCCTTGCAAACGCAAAGGCATATGTAGCGAAGTATGGCGCGCTTGAAGTGGGGCAGATGTACATCACCACGGATGGAAAGACGCACATTCAAATTCATCTGGAGAAGGGTCGCACAAGCCCGGTGCTGGGAGTAGGCGTTAACGGCACGGTGGACGTGGACTGGGGAGACGGAACCGCGCATGATACGCTGACCGGAACGAATGTAGGAACTACGCAATGGACTCAGAACCACGCATATGCGGCTCCGGGGGATTACGACATTGCCCTGACGGTGACGGGGCAGATACGAATCTCCGGTGATAGTAGCGCAGAACAATACACTCGTCTTCTGCGCTATTCATCGGTTGCGCAGGCGGATTACCGAAATGATGTATACCAAGCCGCGATACAGTCCATCAGAATTGGTGAAAATGTTGAGCTTTGGGAAAACGCGTTCCTACGTTGCAATGTTCTTAGCAGCATTACGATCCCAAACAGCGTGACAATCATTAGGGGCAGCGCGTTTCGTATCTGTAGATCTCTCAGCAGCATCACGATTCCGGACAGTGTGACGAGCATTGGGGTCAGCGCATTCAGCAATTGTTCTGCTCTCAGCGGCATTACGATCCCAGACAGCGTGACGAGCATTGGGATCAGCGTATTCCAAAATTGTTCTGCTCTCAGCAGCATTACGATCCCAGACAGCGTGACAAGCATTAGGAACAGCGCGTTCGCCGCTTGCGCTACTCTCCGCAGTATTACAATCCCGGACGGAGTGACGAGCATTGAGGACAGCGTGTTCCAAAATTGCTATGTTCTCAGCAGCATTACGATCCCAGACGGCGTGACGAGCATTAGGAACAGCGTATTCCAAAATTGTTCTGCTCTCAGCAGCATTACGATCCCAGACAGCGTGACAAGCATTAGGAACAGCGCGTTCGCCGCTTGTCGATCAATGGCAGAATACCATGTATTGCCAACGACTCCACCGACATTAGGGATAACGGTATTCGACAGTATTCCCGCCGACTGCATCATTTATGTACCATACAGTGCAGATCACAGTATTTTGGAAGCCTACAAGGCTGCGACTAACTGGAGCGCATATGCCAGCTATATGCAGGAGGAACCGCAATCATGATTATACGAGAGTTTTACCAGCAGCGGGAGGACGGAGTGAACCTTTACCGCACATATTCTGATGCGGGCGTAATGATCCGTCAGGAGCAAACAGGCGCGGAATACAACGAGGCGATTGACGTGGAAAACGCCACCTATACCTACATTGAAACCGACAATCCCATCGAGCCAATTGACACCGACGAAGCTACCAGTGAAGATTACGAAGCAGCTCTCGCGAAGCTGGGGGTGAACGTATGAACCGATCTGAACTGAAGAAAGCCGTTGACGCACGGCTGAATCAAATGGGTGACGCGCTTGCTACATTGCCGGACGAAGCGGCTGTGGATGTTACCACTCTGTTCCCCAAATGGGAGCCTTGGACGGCATACAAGGTAGACCAGCGTTTGCAATATGCCGAAAAGCTGTACCGTGTGGTGCAGGCGCACACTTCACAGCCAGATTGGACGCCAGACATTACAAAAGCATTGTTTACCGAGATTCCGAAGCCCGGTGAGATTCCCGAATGGGTACAACCAACCGGCTCCAGCGACGCTTACGCGAAGGGCGACAAGGTGCGGCATAACGGACTCATCTGGATTTCGGACGTTGATGCGAATGTGTGGGAACCCGGCGTGTACGGGTGGAGCGAGGAGTAATCAATGGCTGTAATTGTAGGCTCCGCGAGGATTGATGAACGCGGAAACGCCACGGGCGGTCAGGCTGGCGATCAGACGGGCAACGAGGTATCGACACAAAAGTGGTACAAGCACCAGAAGGGCTGGCGCGTGCTGCGCTGCCGGGACCCCGCCAGGGCGGTAAAGATCGCCAGTGCGATGAGATCCGCGTGCGATAATCCGTTTATCGGATACGACCAAAACCAGCGGCTGACGCTATACAACGAGGCGGCGAAGTATGGCTTCGACCCCGGACGGGTGCGCGTGCCGGTGGAGACGGACTGCTCCGCGCTGGTGCGGGTGTGTCTCGCCTACGCGGGGATCATGTGCGCGAATTTCCGCACGACCAACCAGGCGCAGATAATGCTCTCCACGGGGATGTTCGACGAGTTGACCGGGGCGAAGTACACCGACAGCAGCGATTATCTGCGCACGGGCGACGTGCTGGTGACGCGCACACAGGGACATACGGTGGTGGTGCTGACCAGCGGCCCGAAGGCCGGGGACGCGGAAGTCCCCGACGAGAGTGCGCTGGGGAAGCGCATTCTGCGCGTGGGCTGCGCGGGCGTGGACGTGATGGAGCTGCAAACCATGCTGATCTCCATCGGCTATGATTGTGGCTCATGGGGCGCGGACGGCGATTTCGGCGACTGTACGGAGATTGCCGTGCGGCGGTTCCAGCAGGATCACGGATGCGGCGTAGACGGCGAAGTCGGCCCGGAGACGCTGGCGGCACTCCGCAAGGCCGTGAACGCCAAGGAGCCGTCAGATCCGCACTATGTGGAGATCGTCGGCGGGAACTGCTATGTGAGGACACTCCCCGGCACACACGGAGCGCAGAGGGGCGTGGCCCATGAGGGCGCGAAGCTGCCGTATCTTGGCGAAACCAGCGGGAACGGCTGGCTGAAAGTTGAGTACAAAAGCGAACCGGGCTGGGTGTCCGGGAAGTACGGGAGGCTGGTGGTATCATGATTGCGGACATCACTTTGGGGCAGGCGTGGGGGTATGTTCTCGCGCTGGCGGCGGCTCTTGTAACCCTGTCTAAGGCGTGGGACATCATCGTGGCGCGGATCAAGCCCAACAAGGAACTGCGCAATACCGTGGAAGACCACTCAAAGATGCTTGCTAACGGATCGAAGCAATTCAGCGAGATCAAAACTGAGTTGCAGGAACAGCGCGACGCAACGGCCTTCCTTCTGCGCATGGACGTGGCCTTGCTCAATCATTTTATCGACGGGAATTCCACCGAGGCCATGAAACACACGCGGGACGCTGTGACGGAATACCTCTCCGAACGGAGGTGACGGTGTGTTATCGGATATGGACATGATCACCCATAGTTTTCCGGGAGACATCCACGTTATTCCCGTTGCGGACGTGCATCTGGGTGCGCTGGAATGCGCTGTAAGCGCGTGGGAGGCGTTTCTGCGCCGTGTCCAGGAAAGCGCGAATACCTACATCATCCTTGCCGGGGACCTGCTGAATAACTCCATACGGGGCGTAGGATTCGCGAATCCGTTTGACGAGGTGCTGCGTCCGAAGGAAGCCAAGCGCAAGATGGTGGAATACCTGGGGCCAATTAAAGACCGCATTTTGTGTATTGTGTCCGGGAATCATGAGCGCAGGACCCTGCGGGACGATGATCAAGATCTTACATATGACATCTGTGCCAAACTGGACATAGAGCAACTATACCGAGAGAACATGGCTTTCCTGCGGTTGAAGCTTGGACAAAGGTCGAACGCAAGCAAGCCCGACAATACCTATGCTATTTGCGTGACGCACGGCGCGGGTGGTGGAATTTATACCGGGGCGGCGGTGAATCGCGACGAGCGTTTCGGGAACATTATCGACGGCCTTGACTGTCTCGTCGCCGCCCATGTGCATAAAGGGTTTGTGAGCAAGCCGTCCAAGATCTGTGTTGATGTGCGGAATGGGATCGTATCCATGCAGCACTACACCGTTATTTCGTGCGTTAGCTGGCTAAACTATGGCGGTTACGCCGCACAGAAAATGCTCTTGCCAGCCCACACAGCGGAGCCGCAGGTTTTGACCTTTAAGGTTGGGAACAATGGCAGGGGGAAGAAGATCATAACAACCTGGTAAGGAGGAGGAATTGGAATGGATTGGGTATCGAAGCTTACTTCTAGGAAGTTCTGGGCGGCGGTTGTCAACTTCGTTACGCAATTGCTCATCGCGCTGAGGGTGAGCGAGAACGAGGTGGCCCAGGTGGCGGCGGTTATCATGGCTGGTGCTGGCGTGATCGCGTACATCATCGGCGAGGGCCTTGCGGATGCCGCAGGAGCGCAGGCGGCGGAATTGTACACCCTGGAGATGGATAATGAAGAGAAGCCGCCCAACGACATTGGTTAAAAGTTTGGTCAACACCCGGTTTTAGCAGAAAACCGGGTGTTACTATCAGTATTCGAGTGAATAAGAATCGTCTGGCGGAGAGCAACGCCACGGCAACCTTGACGTTTGACGGAGCAGCTTCACGATTCATTGAGTATGTGCCCATGACCACGTCGAAGCGGGAGAAGAAGGACGCGCCCACCACGGCGACGACGCCCGGTTCATACTTCAAGTGAAAACCTTTTTTGAGGGCGGCAGCTACTACAAGTTGTCGCCCGTCCTATCGAATTGTTAAAACGTCATGCAATGGAGCACTCACGTCATTGAATGGAGCACTCACGTCATTGAATGGAGCACTCACGTCATTGAATGGAGCAGCTAAATTCGAAACCCCTTGTAACACAAGCGTTTTCAGCACTCCATTTTTATTGAATAACCTTAAATAAAACTAAGGTTATACGCAGCGCCCCAATTTATCATTGGGCGCTTGCGATAACCAACATTTATAGAAGTCCCCTTCAAGTCACTTCAAGTCCCCTTCAAGTCACTTCAAGTCCCCTTCAAGTCACTTCAAGTCACTTCAAGTCACTTCAAGTCACCCTCGGATAGCTTCTTTTCGTTCCTTTGAATGTTGGCGAAAAGAAACCCCTTGAAAATCAAGGGGTTTCTGGGAATATGTTGTCAGTAGGATGTTAGCATATGTTTCATATGTCATCATATGTTATCGTGCGGAAACGCAACAGGAAATTGTGATATTACGTAGACATTAAGATTGTTTCAATATGATTAAATCACACGAAACGTGTTGACAACACACGATATGTGTGGTAAGATATAACCACACAAAACGTGAGAGGAGGAACGCAATTGGACGCCATCCGTAATGGTAAGAAACTGCGCGAACTGCGCGGGTGCAGAACGGCGAAAGAAGTTGCGGAATCCCTTGGAATATCCGAATCTGCACTCCTCATGTATGAGCGTGGCGAAAGGAACCCGAGGGATGAAGCAAAGAAGATTCTTGCTAATTATTATGGAGTTGGAATTCTAGATCTTTTTTATCCAGATGACTACACGAATCGTGAAGAAACTCACCCGCCGACGCGGGCAGAGGTGGCGCGGGATGAAGCTCTTTGAACAAGCCAACAAGCCAGCCAAGAAATTGGCGCGGGGAGACGCACATGACATTGACGGACATCAAGGGGATTGACAAGGATTTCCTCACGCCGGCGCAGGTTGCATCCGTGCTGGGGAGCGATCCCCAGGGCATCCGGGTGGCGGCGCGGCTGGATCCGAAGCGGCTGGGCTTCCCGGTGATCAGGATCGGACACTGGGTGAAGATTCCCCGGATGGCGTTCATTCGATACATGGAGGGACGGAGCAACGATGAAAGCGACGATTGACGACGACACTCTGTACTATCTCTGTCAGGCGATAGACGACGCGAACGACGATCTCCAGAGGATCAAGGCACTCGCGTCACGCGGGCAGGTGGTTGTGGCGATGGCGACGCTGGACAGGGTACTGGAAAGCGTTAACGCGATAGAGCGCGTTCTGGAGGACGCGGAAGCCCAGCTTGTTCTGTGACAGGCTGGGACATGGGGAACAAAGATACGCCGCCCGGTGCAACTCCGGGATTTCCCACCAGCACCCCGCGGTTGGGTGCGTACCCCCTTCATCGGCTATATGCCGGGGCGTATGGTTGCTCCTGATACCATAGCCGCCCGCCTGCGCAAGTGCCATGCGTCAAGGGCGGGCTATTCCAGAGGGGGAGAGAATCGAAATCGGAGACAGGGAGGAGGTACGGAAGGATTTGAGCAATCAGGACAAGCTTGATCGCGTGCTGGGCGAAATCTTCCGGGTGGAGGAAGCCCTTGAACAGTTGCAGGACGTTCGCGACCTGGAAAACCTGTGCATGGACTTGGGGAACCACCTCTACGCGCTGAAGTGCGAGAGGGACGAAATCCTCGACAAGTTGGACGAGGAATACGACAGAGACGAGGCCGAACTGACGGAAGCCTATTGGAGGAGCGTGCTGTGATCAAGACAACAGCGAAGACGTTCGCGAACACGAAAGACATGAGCCGCGAAGAATGGCTTGCCACGCGCCGCAAGGGAATCGGCGGGAGCGACGCAAGCGCGATTATGGGATTAAACCCCTATTCCTCCCCGCTGGCGGTGTATCTGGACAAGATCGGCAAGGCCGAGGAGAAGGAAACCACCGAGGCGATGCGACAGGGAACCGACTTTGAGAACTACGTCGCGGAGCGGTTCGTGGAGTACATGGAGCAGAACGGTACGCCCGTGAAGATTCACCGCGTGAACCGCATCCTGCAACACCCGGACTATCCGTGGATGCTTGCCAACATCGACAGGGACATCGTTGGCATGGACGCTGGTCTGGAATGCAAGACTGCAAGCCAGAACACGAAGTTCAAGTTCGACGATGGTGAGATCAATCCGCACTACTACTGGCAGGCCATGCACTACATGGCTGTGACCGGGGCGAAAGAGTGGTATGTGGCGGTTCTGGTGTACAGTAAGGATTTCTACACGTTCAGGGTTCCGCGCAACGAGGAACACATTCAAGCCCTGATCGAGGCCGAGAAGGACTTCTGGGAAAACCACGTCGCGGTGAACGTTCCCCCGCTCCCAACGGGGGCCGACGCGGACGATGACGCAATCGACGCGATCTACCCGACCGGGGAAATCTCCGACGTGGCGATGGACTTGTCCGACCTTAACGATACGCTCGACCTGCGGGCGTTCAAGGTGAAGGAACGCGACGCGATCCAGGAGGAGATCGACCAGATAGACCAGACGGTCAAGCTGGCGATGGGGACATTCGACCGGGCGTTTTCCGGAGGCTGGCGAATCAAGTGGACGAACACCACCACAAACCGCATCGACACGAAACTGCTGAAAGAAAAGTACCCGCAGATCGCCGCAGAATGCACGAAGACCACGACCGGCAGACGGTGCAGCATCGGCGAAGCGAAGAAACCGAAGGAGGAATAACATGACCGAGATTAAGACCCCGAAGAACGCGGCGGCACTCCAGCCGAAGACGGCCCCGACCGCCGTGGTGAAGAAACAGGGAACCGCGATGGACTACCTGAACAACGAGCGGTTTAAGGAGCAGCTTGCGGCGGCTCTGCCGAAGTTCCTGGACACAGATCACTTCGTTCGTTCGGCGATTACGGAATTCCGCTTGAATCCCGCGCTGGCTGAATGCTCCGTTCCTAGCGTACTGGGCTACTTCATGCAGGCGGCGGCTTGCGGTCTGGAACCCGCGTCCATGCTGGGGCAATGCTACCCCGTCCCCTTCAAAAACAAGAAGACGGGACAGCGGGAATGCCAGTTTATTTTGGGCTTCCGTGGGATGCTCTCCATCGCCCGCAGGAGCGGGGAGATCGCCAGCGTGGTCGCGGAAGTGGTACACACCAACGACGAGTTTGAAATCGAGTACGGCATGAAGCCCAACCTGATCCATAAGCCGTGCATTGACGGGGATCCCGGAGCGGTGAAGGGCGCATATGTGGTGGTTCGTTTCCGTGGAGAGGGCATCGACCCCGTGATCAAGTACATGCCCAAGACGGAGATCGAGGCGCACAAGGCCAGGAGCAAGGCCAGCGGCTACGGCCCGTGGGTGACGGATTACGAAGAGATGTGCAAGAAGACGGTTTTCCGCAGCGTGTTCAAGTGGTTGCCCATCAGCATCGAGCAGATCCAGGCGACCACCACGGACGGCGGTGTGAGCAGGTACAACGCCAACGCCAAGACGGAAGACATTGACGATCTGGTGGAAGTGGAGTTCGTCGCCGCGCAGGATGACGGCGAAACCGCCACACCCGAAGAAGCTGTGGAGCAGTTCAGCAAGGAAGGTGGCAAGGAGGGCTGATGCCCTCCTCCTCCACCCGGAGAAAAGGAGTGATGGCATATCAATCGCGTGGTACTGGTAGGGTTCATGAGCAAGAACCCGGAAAACAAGACGACCAAGAACAACGAGAGCATGACGAGATTCACCATCAGCGTGAAGAAAGACCACAAGCCTAAAGAAGGCGAAAGCAAGAGCCTCTACGTCAACTGCGTCGCGTTTGGAAGGGTTGCGGACTATGTCTACAAGTACGCCAACAGCACCAGCAGGATCGCGGTATCGGGTAAGCTTGACATCTACACCTACACCGCGCAGGACGGGTCCAAGCGGTACGCGCCTCAGGTGATCGTGGACGATGCCGACGTGATCAGCGGCACGGTGAACCTGGGAGACAGGCTCCCGCAGGATGAACAGGTCGCGAACGCTACCGGGGAATTCGTGGAGGTTGGCGAGGACGACGAACTGCCGTTCCTGTAAGGCGGTGGGATCATGAGAGAGTATTTCTGCGCGTACCACAGTATGTTGGACGCGACACGAAAGCTTTCGGACGCAGAGTGCGGGAGGCTTTTCAGAGCGTTGCTGGCCTACAGCCAGAACAGGACGGAGCCTATCAATCTTCAGGGCCGAGAAGAAATCGTGTTTGACATCTACTCCCAACAGATTGACCGTGAGATTGAGAAGTACGAACAAGCGTGCGAACGCAATCAACGCATCGCAACCAGTCGTCACCAGTCGTCACGACCCGTCGCCACTCGTCACGACTCGTCACAAGACAAAGACAAAGACAAAGACAAAGACAAAGACAAAGACAAAGACGCTATATCTCCACCGCGCTCCCGCGCTGAGAGCGAGATTCCTGACGGTTTTGACGAGTTCTGGGAGAAGTATCCCCGGAAGGTTGCCAAGCAGGACGCTGTGAGGGCATGGAAGGGCTTGAAGCCGAGCGAAGCCCTCCGCGACGCGATCCTCGCCGACATCACAAGGCGGCTGGGCGGGGAGTGGGCGGGGCAGGAGATGCGTTTTATCCCGCATCCCGCGACGTACCTGCACCAGCGGCGGTGGGAGGACGAAACGACTGGAGGACGGACGGATGGAGAGCATCGCGGAACTGCTGCGGAAGAAGGGCCTAGGTGGACGCTTCCCGGCGAAATCGTCCTGTGAGGGCATGAGTCCCCTGGAGATTGCACAGCGGCAGGCAGACAGACAGAACGCCGAAGCGGGGGATCTGAACCTCGCAGACGGATACGATTGCAAACTGTGCCAGAACAGGGGCTATACCATCGCCGTGCGTCAGGGCGCGAACGGATGCGTGTACACCAGTTGCATTCCGTGCAAGTGCAACGACATCCGCGCCAGCATTCAGCGGCTTCGCCAGAGCGGCCTTGAAAAATCCGTGCGGGAACAGACCTTTGACCGCTTTGTGGCGAAAGAGCCGTGGCAGCAGGCCATGATTGACACGGCGAAGCGATACCTCGCGGAGGGTGAACCCGAAGGGAAATGGTTCTACGCCGGGGGCCAGCCGGGATGCGGAAAGACGCACATTTGCACGGCAATGGCGCGGGAACTCCTGTACAAAAAGCCCGTGCGGTACATCGTATGGGAACAGGCGGCGAAGCGCATCAAGGCCCTGGTGAACGAAGCGGACGAGTACGCCGAGGAAATCGCGAAACTGGAACGCGCCGACGTGCTGTACATCGACGATCTGTTCAAGCCCGTGCCGGATGATTCCGGGCGGCGTAGACCGCCGACATCAGCGGACATCAGGCTGGCGTTTGAGGTGCTGAATTTCCGCTACATCAACCGGATGCCGACGATCCTGTCCAGCGAGTGGTATCTGACGGAGATCATCGACATGGACGAGGCGACAGGTTCCCGGATCGCGGAGCGGAGCAACGGATACCAACTGACGCTGGGGCGCGACAAGGCAAAGAACCATCGGCTGAAAGCCGAGACGATCCTGTGAGAAAGGGGATACGGGCATGATTGGCGAGTGGATTCTGGACGGCCTGTGCTTCGGCGTTGGGGCATTCTTCGCGCTGGCGATCTTCGTGGTGCTGCTTCTGGCGGCGGCTGGGCTGATTTCCATGATTTCCGGGATATTCGGATTCGGGGAGGATGAGGACGATGATCTGCCTGGGCGTTGATCCCGGAAAGAAGGGCGGGTATTCGTTCATCATCGGGAACCAGGCCGTGGCGTTTCCGTGGGATGACAGCGGATTCGTGCGGTGCGTGGAAGACCTTGCCGCGAAGCGGGACACATTGCAGGAGCCAATTGCCTGCGCGGTGGAGAAGGTTGCGGCGATGCCGGGACAGGGCGTTTCGTCCATGTTCAGCTTCGGGAAAGCAGCCGGGTACATCGAGGGCGTGCTGGTGGCGTTCTCGATCCCATACCAACTGATCCCGCCTGTGAAGTGGAAAGCCGAATTCGGGCTTCTGCACACGGACAAGGCAAGGAGCATTGAGGTCTGCAAGAAACTGTTTCCGGGGGTGTCCCTGATGCCCACGGAACGGTGCAGGAAGGAATCAGACGGCATGGCAGAATCGCTTCTGCTGGCCCTATACGCGAGGAGGAAACTGTGATGGAGAACGCGATGACAACGAACGTGACCGTGACAAATGAGCAAATAAAGCGCGACTATATGCGGCTGGTGCGCGAGAACGCCCAGCAGGCGGCGAAGATCGAAATTCTGGAGATGCGGGTGGCGCGGCTCCAGGAACACAGAAACCGCACGCTGAAGCATCGCCTGGACATTCTGAGCGGCAAGGTGGAAAGCCGCAGACGCGAGGTGTGGGAGGGCCGCATTGTGGGATTCTTCACCGCGCTGTACATCACGGGCCTTGTGCGGGTGGCGATTGGCCTGCTTGCCTGATAGGGAGATGAGCGGAGTATGGCAGAAGAGACTACGCGCATTGTCTGGGAAGACGAATTTGAGGCATACCGCTGCGAGAAGTGCGGCAGGATGCTGTGGGGGCCTGTGGACTTTCTGTACTGTCCGTTCTGCGGCGTGAAGATCGAAGGAGTGCTGATGCCTGATGGCGATTTCTGATGGATGGAACACGCGCTATTGCGCGGACTGCGGCACAAGGTCGATATGCTACGATTCCAGGGACAACGGTGCGCTATTGATACGCCACCGCAGATGCCCAGAATGCGGGACGCGCTGGAAGACCGTGGAGATCAGCGCGAAGCGGTACGATATGCTGA
>Ga0326511_10000902_pt1 | contig 25461 bp, 13 predicted proteins | sample 0_2496_0518_D_FD_203701 | JGI IMG/M metagenome (GOLD analysis project Ga0326511, IMG submission 203701) | Bovine rumen microbial communities from UC Davis, California, United States - 0_2496_0518 | ecosystem: Host-associated > Mammals > Digestive system > Stomach > Rumen | place: USA...
AGGATGTTGTCGAAATAGCCGGAGAAGTCCATGAGGAGAATATATCCCTCGTTGCTGCCCGTCCGCCGGAAATACTGATGCAGGTGGTGTTTGAGCCGGTCGCGGGAGAAGGAAATGCCCTTGCCCTTCAGACTGGCCCCGTTGTCGTGAATCAGGCTCCGGCTCAGTACGGGGATGAGGGCATTGTCGCAAAGGCTCCGCTGCGCCACGCGCTCCTTGAAATGCACGGACTTGATATGCCGCTTCTTGCCGCGCTCCACAAGGTCGAATTCTATAAAGCCCTGCGTCACGTTCTCGCCTGCCAGCATCTTCCGCCGCAGGTCGAGGACGTTTCGCATCCAGCTCATAAAATACCGCTGCACAGAGGATTTCCAGCGGATGGACTTCCGGGACTGTTTCGCGGCCTTGAACAGCGCGTTCATGGTGCACATTCGCTCGAAGTTGTCATACTCCGCTATGGCGGCTTGACGTTTCGCGGCCCGGTCTGCCTTGCGCCGCTCATAGCGTGCTTGGTGTCGTTCTTCGCTGGTCATGAAAATTTGGAACGGTGTACAGGACTTATTATAGAGCGCCGTTCTACCTGCGTAGCATCGGGGCATGAAAGCGGGCTGTTGCGCTGGCCCGCCCATGCAAGCAGCGTCCGCCCCTTGCATCACCGTTCATATTTACCCTCCTTTTTCAAGGTGTCGGGACGGTTATCGGCTCCTTCCTAATGTGGCGCGGATTTCGGCCCCGTGGGGCTTACTGTGGCAGGCCGTAATTTATCAGGAATCAGAGCGGGACGCGGATGTTGGTGTTGGCCGCGTTGTTGTTGTTGGCATTCCCGTTGTTGTTGACATTCGCAAAGTTCGTGGCGCTGTTGGCGGACTCCAACCACCAGTTGCAGCGTTTACAGCCGATAACCGAGAACAGGTCATTTCCTGTTTTTCTGAATTTTGGAATTGCGCTTCCAGCCGCGCAGCAAACCGAGCTCCTGTTGGAGCAGGCGTCCGGTCTGCTCCATGCGGTCGGGAGTAACGCTTTCGATGCCCCACACGGCGTCCTGAATCTGCACCATAAGCGCCTCGCCCGCCTCGATTGCAAGCTGGATGTACTCTTTCCGTTTTCTAAGCTCCTCCTCGTTCACAGGGAAACGGGTCTGGGCCGCTACGATGAAATTGCGCATCCGGCGGCAAAGGGAGATCAGCGGGACAACATCGGTGTAGAGCGTGCGCTTGGGGAAGATGTTGGGGTTCCCGGTCACACGGCGCAGCTCAATGTATAACTCCGTGCCCACGTCAAAGTATTCAATGCCCGTGGGCTTGCGGTTTCTCGTGTAGACGTTACTCATTTGGTGTTCCTCCAGACGCGCCCCATAAAGGGGCGCTGATAGGGGTGATTACGTGAAAAGGAAGCAGAGCGGGACGCGGATGAGGGGGCTGGCCGCGGCGTAGCTGTTGGCATGCCCGTTGGTGCTGACAAGCGCAAAGTTCGTGGCGCTGCCGGCGGACCCCAACCACCAGTAGCAGCGGCCGCCGCCGTCGCCGCTGCCCTTGATAACGTGCCTCGCGCTGCCGTCGAAGATCGGCCACTTGTTGTAGAGGTTGCCCGCCTCATAGCCTCCGGCGTTGGCCCATGCGTTCGCGCCGTAAACCTCGCGCTCCGTCGGCAGGAACAGACGGCCTCTGTCCGTCCACGCAAAGTTCGTCGGGCTGCCCGCGCCCGCTGCCATCGTCGGCAGCAAAGCACGCATACCCTTGTTGTTGGGGCCCTTGAACACGTAGGGGCCGACGGCGGTGGCCTCAAGCAGCTTGATAATGCCGTTGTCGGCGTTGTTCAGGGTTTCCCACAGCGCCGAGCCGCGCCACGGGTTTACCTGCGTGGTGTCAAACCACACGCTGTTGTTGCACCTGTACTGGAGCGTCGGGGGCAGGCAATCGCGGGAGCACAGAAGAACGTGCTGCGTGCTGAGCTCCGTGTCGCCGTGCTTCAGATACGGGTTGATTGCTGCCACTTCCAGCTTGACAGCCGCGTTCATGGACTTCTGGTAGCCAGCCGTGCAGTCGCCGATGGCGGCATAGTAGTCCGTGCCGCTGATCTTGAACTTGATCGCCGTCGCGCTCTGGTATTCGCCCTCCGCTGCCGCCTCGGTGGTGCCCGCCTCGGTGGTGAGCGCCGCGTCGCTGTAGTAGGTCGTGCCGCTGGGCACGGTGAAGCGGGCGAAGTCGGTATAACTGCCGTTGAGTGTTACGGGGAAGTAATCCCCGATGTGGATTTTGGAGAAGTCCCCGGCGGCGACAGCCGCGTGAAAGGCCGCCGCGTTCTCAAACTCCTCGCTGAGATCGTTGCCGCCGTAGCCCTCAATGCTGGGGCTGCCATTGGCCGCTCTCAGGTCGTAAGTAGTGCCGTCGATTTCCCACTGATCCAGATAGGGTCTGTTGGACATTGTGTGTACCTCCTGTTATGTCTGTGCCGGGGCTGCTGGCTCGTCCACGATGATCGTAAACGGCGGGGAAGTGATTGCCGCCTCACTCCCCGTCAGTCTGATACATGCGCGCAGCTTGCCCGCTGCCGCCGTGAATGACGAGGGCAGCACAGCTGTGATACGGTTATCTTCAACCGTGCAGCTCTCGTATATATATGCTCCGTCAGGCTTCTGTGCCGCAAGGACAGCGTTGGTGCCCGCCGTGATGCTGTACGGAGTGCCGCTCTCCGTAAGCATCACGCAGACGCCTCTTTTTGTGTCCCCTTTCCTGACAGAGACATATTCCATAGAATCCTGCTTCTGCAAATCAAGCGTAAACCGGGTAATGGAACTGTTCATGTCGTCCTCCTGTTACTGGTGCCGTCCGGCCCACCAATCTAAGTTGTGTTTCCATCCCTGCGCGTCCCATACGGCGCTTGCCTGCTGGTAGCTCAGTTCTCGGTTCATGACCGCCGCCCGCAGCGCGTAGCCCAGCTCGTCTTGTTTCAGGCTGTCGTTGCCGTCCGCATCGGCCTTGCTCAGAATCTCCTTGAAGCGGTCGAGCGTCATGCTGCCCTGCAACTGGCTCTCCCAGACGGCATAGGTGGCCTGCTTCTTGTCGCCGTAGATCGGCACGCCGTTCTTGAAGCTGTCGAATGACGCTTCCGGCTTTGGCGTCGCCGTCGGCTTGGGCGTGGCTGCCGGGGCGCTCGCGCTGCTCGCCGGGGTCTCTGCCGCCTTGCTGCCGCCGTTCTTGCTGCGCCACTTCTCGAAGGTGGTGCTGTTTTCCTTGTTCCAATTGGCTTTCCACGCTGCCGCCGCCTGCTCCTCGGTGATCTCTCCATTTTGGATTGCCTCAAGCAGCACGGGCCCAAACTCGCCCTGCTCGATGCCGTCCCCGTCCGCGTCCGCCTTGTCATACAGGGCGTTGTAGGTCGCCTGAGAAAGCCCGGTCTGCTGGACATACTGTGCGTAGCCCTCGCGCTTCTTGCGGTCTGCCGCCCGCTCGTAGGTCTTGAGCTTGTATTTCGGGGCGAAGTAGCCGACGGTGTTGTTCCACACATCTTGCAGCTCTCTCATTACGTTTGCCGCAGGGAGCCCGGTAAGGTTCGATACGGCGCGGATGAGGTAAAATGCGACGGAATAGTCGGTGTAGTTGGTGCTTTTCCCTGAGAGCTTGTCAATGATGATCTGCGCGGTTTTGTTGACGTATTTCAGGTACATGGACAGTCCGGAGGAAATGTCGTTGCCGTACAGGTCGAGACCCAGCTTGTCAAACACACCTGCGTAATCAAGCAGGCTCTTGATTTCCTCGTATATCTCGGAGACAACCGGGATTTTCCCGAACGGCAAAAGTTCCTCAATGACGTTTCCCTTGAAAGCGTCAAGGTATTTCAGGAGGAAATTGCGGAAGATGTTTTCCGGGTCCTTCTCGTCGTCGTCCCTCCATGCGTCAACCACAGCCTGCATAGCCGCAAGAATCATCTGCCCGATGGCGTAGACGGCGGCTGTCTTTGCGATATTCCCGCCGTTGCTTCTCCACGCCTCGCTTACGCTCTTGCCGCGCTGAATTTCGTCCGTATACCGGAAATGCGCGTCTGCAAGCATGGACATGGTGGCCGATGGCTCCGACATGAAGCTGCCGAGCTGACGGGCAATACCGCCCTTTGAGCGCAGGAACTCGCTCTTGGTCAGCAGACTGTCCACAACCTGCGTCTTGTAAATCACGTCCTCAAACAGGTCGGTGACGGCCTTGAAATACGCCTCCTCGCTGTCGTAGTCGCTGCGCTTCACGCTGTCTTTGGCCGCGTACCACATAGCCGCCCATGTATAGCGGTCGGCCAGCTCCGCGCCTGCCGTGCCCACGTCCATCACGGTGTCCATGACGGAGGGCGTCTGCCTGATAAGCTCCGTAAGGCCCCGGCTGATGTTCGTGTCATAGAAGCCCAGGCGCTTCCACGCGGCAATCCCGCTGTGCGCCTCCATTTCGTCGGCCAGCTTCCGAAGATGCAGCGTGCTCATGCCGAGGCCCTTTGTCAGCTTGGCCGGGGAAAGAATCATGGCCGCCCTTGCGATTGCCGTGGGCTGCTGAATCACGACGCGGGCGTTGTAGGCAATGGCCGCGCCGTTGTACCGGTGCAGGAATTTCAGCGCCGCCGTGTCGTAGGGGTCCCCCTGCGCTGCCGTGCCGTTGTAGGCCCGCAGCAGGTTCAGCACAAAGCTCTCTGCATAGCCCTTGCTGCCGCTGCCCGCCCTCGCGTCCTCCGGCGCTCCGAACGCTTTTGAAAGCTGGTCACGCACGGAAGTCTGACCGTTCTTGTAGTTAAACCACTTGAGCGCGTCCAGAACGGGCAGGGCGAAGCTCCTGTACTGTGTCATGCTCGCGGTGTGGTTGGCAAACACGTCGAAGATGTTGTAAAGGATGATCCTGTTGCTCGCGTTTTCCTTGAGCTCTTTCGTGAAGCCCATGTTTAGCAGCGCGTACAGGCCCGCGTTGTCGGGGCTCTCGTCTGCCGTGGCCGGGAGATACCGCCCGTCTGAATTGATCGGGAAATAGTTCTCCTCGCCGAACTGCTCCACGTCGAAGCGGGCAATGCTGACGTAGTTGCCCCATTCCGCGCACTCCGTACTCATGTACTTCTGGAGCGCGTCCGCAACCTCGATCTGTCGCGGCGTGAGGCTCTGTACCATCTTCTGCACGTCGTCCATGTTCACAAGATGGCCCTCGTCGAGCTGTACCTTGCCTTTTTCGGTGTAGTTGGCTACGCGGATGCCGTCCCCGTAGATGTGGGTAAGCGCCTGCGCCCTCTTGTTGAGGCAGTACAGGGACATGATGTGCGTCACGGGCAGCTTGATTTCCTCGCCGCCTGACAGGGTGAAGCTCTTGATTTCCTCGCTCCATGCCTTGACCTCGCCGCCCTTATAGGTCTTTTTGGCAAAGTCAATGATCTTGTTGGCAAGAAAAGCCTGCGTCGCCTGCCCTTGCCGAAGCTCGCGCTCGATGCTCTTGCCGCCGTCGCCGAAATGCTCAAAGGCATAGCTTGGCCGCATGTAGTCGAAGCGCAGGAACTTGTAAGCCCCGCTGAACACTTTGGCAATCCGCGCCTTGCGGAATACGGACAGGTGGCCGATGCTGCTTTCCCCTGCCTCGTCCACATGTTGGAACATGGCGTTGTTGTGGAAGGTGTTCATGGTCACGATGTACTTTTTCAGCGTCTTGAGGGTCTGTGACAGCTTCTTGAGCTCCGCCGCGCTCATCTGGTTGATTACAAACACGCCGCTGTTGTCGCTGATGTGCTGTTCAGCCTGCCGAATCATGGCCTCGAAGTTCTCAATAAAGTCTGCCGGGAGATCTGCGTAGCCAGAATAGAGTCCCTGCGTGTCCACGTTTTCCTTGATCGCGTCGTGGAGCTTCTTCATGGCTTTCAGATACCTTTCGTCCGCCTTTGTCGTGTCCAGCCCGTTTGTCGCAAGGGCCGTCCGGCTCAACAGCACAATGCTGTCAAGGAAGTCCGTCACGGTCTTTTGCAGCTCCGCCGGGACATGCTTGCGAATGTCCTTGTTGCTGGGGCTTGTCATGAGCTTTGCGAATTCAAGCACCTGTGCCCGCACGCGCTCGCGGTATTTGTGGGTGGCCTCGCTCTCGTTGCGCTTGGCCCTGTAGTTTTGCAGCTTCTCGGCCCCGCGCTGCCGTTCCTGCTGCTCCGCAACCTGCCGCGCTTTCGACAGCACATTTTTGAGCACTTCTTTATTTTCAAGAGAAATTACCCTGTTCTCAAGGCTTTTTATCTTGGAATCTAAGACACGCATAGCAGACAAAAGCCGCCCCGCTTCCTCGCGGGACCCTCCCTTTGTAAACTGCTGTTCTCTGTACTGCCTGCCCAGCTCCTCGCGGCGCTCCTGCGCCTCTTGCAGCTTGTCCAGCGCCTCGTTGAAAATGCGCAGCGCGTCCTTTTCGCCGGGGCCCAGCGTATCGGGGTCGATCTCTGCCGCCGCCATTTGCAGCAGCTCTCTGTTGCTGATGGACTGTTGCCTGACTGATTCTTCTACCTTGTCCTCGTCCTCGTCCTCGGCGGCGGAAACGCTGAATTCAACCTCGTCCGACGTGATTCCCAGCTCGCGGTTGATTTCCTCCAGCCGCGCCAGTTTCTCGTTGAGCTCCTGCGCCTGCGGAAACTGCGTCCGCGCCGCTGTTTTCTCGGCGTCCTCCACGGTCTTTTCGAGGTTGCTGATCCGCTGATTGTACCAGTCGATAGAAGTGTCAATCCTGTCAAGCCCGTTCAGCAGCCTTGTGATATTCCCCTCCGGGCTGTCTCCGAACTGTACAAAGCTGTTCGGGTTGCCGTTGAAAATGATACCGGCCTCAGTCCCGTTTGAGGTCTGCCGCCTGTACTTGCTGATTTTCAGCCCGTAGATGCTGCCGAGGTCGCCCGCGCCGTCCTTGATGAAGCTGACAAAGAGCGCCGCTGCCGCTTCCTTGCGGTTGTCGTATGTCGTCTTTCCGACGGTCAGCTCGAAGTCTTCTTTCCGGTTCTTGGAGAGAATGGCGGACAGCTTTTTCAGGGAGGCGGCGATCTCTTTGAACTCGGATATATCGGCCTTTGCCTTAATTGCTGTATGTGCAGCTTCTCTCGTCTCCTCGTTGAAGGACTTCTCAAGCGTCCGCAGGGTGTTTACCTCGTCCTCAAGCTTGAATTTCTCCATGATGGCCGGATTGCCGGTCGCAAGGGCCTTAGACTGTTGCGCGTTCACGGTCACGGCGGAGATTTCTTCAAGGTCGCTCGCGTCGCCGCCGTTGAGCGCCTGCGCCATGTACTTGCTCTTGCGCTCGATCATCTGCCACAGGTAGCTGTCGTAAGACTGCTCCTGAATGTACTTGTAGATTCTGACGGACTTATTCTCGTTCCCGTGCCGGATGCCGCGCCCGTGCCGCTGTTCAAGGTTGTCGGCTCTCATGGGGACACTCAGGTCATGCAGGGCGACAATCTTATTCTGCACGTTCACGCCCTCGCCCATCTTGGCCGTGCTGCCGATCAGCACACGGATGGTTCCAGCGTTCACGAGGTCATAGAGCTTTTGCCGCGCATCGTCGCCGGTGTAGTCGCCTATATCTGCGATCTCATTGCGGGGAATGCCGTTCTTGACCAGTTTGGAAATGAGGTCTCCGTACAGGTTGAACTTGTACCTTGTCGCTTTGCCGCGCCCCATGCCGGAATCAAGGAATACGAGCTGCGTGCCCTTGTTTTTCGCTGATTTGTGGTATTCGTCCACAATGTAGCTCACAGCCTTGTTGACTTTGGAATCCGGCAAATCAAGGTCTTGCTCAGTCACGCCGGGGAAAAGCTCCTGAATCAGCCCGGTTACCATTCTCAGGTCTGTTGCTGCCGCCCTCGCGTCGTTGTTCACGTTCAGGGCGTTGTCGTCCTTGCTGCCGCGCCCGACGCTTTCCATTCTTGTTGCGAAGGTGTCAAGGAGGGTCTGATGGTAATCCGAGCCCTCGCACACGACGGTCACTTCCTCCGCCTCCGGCAGGCCCTCAACCACGTCCTTCGTCTGCTTCACGTCGGCAAACTGCCTGTACAGGCTGATAAGCTCGTTGCCGTTCTTGAAGTCCTGAATGCGCTCTTTCATGCGGAAGGTCTTGCCGTCCGACGCGATCTCCATTTCGGAGCGCAGGTCACCGAAGGTGTTCAGCCAGCCGTCAAAGGCGTATACGCCCGCCTCGCGCAGAATGTCGGGGTTGACGTGCAGGGTCATGTTGTACATCTCGGAAACGGTGTTGGTGATGGGGGTGGCCGTCGCAAGGACAATTCTGCCGCCCCTGTCTCTCAGCCAGTTTTCCTTCATGTACAAATCGGTGGTCAGCCCGTTCGTGGAGGAATCGACGCCGCTGATAGACTGTGTTGTTGCAAAGCCTACCTTTTTGAAATTGTGCGCCTCGTCCACGAAAAGTGCGTCCACGCCCATCGTTTCAAACGACGTGGAATCGTCCCTCGGTGCCTCCAGAATCTTTTTGAGCTTTTCTTCCAGATTCTTTTTCTTGGTGATGAGGCTCTTTTCAAACCGGGTCCCGCTCTTTGCGTCCGCGCCGCTCTCTCTGATTGCCGCTTCAAGGTCTTCAAGCTGCTGCTCGATAAAGGCTGCCGTCGTCTCCGGGGACACGCCGATTTTCTGAAATCCGCTCTTGTGTATCAGCACATAGTCCCAATCGTTGGTAGCAATCAGCGCCTTTGTGCGCTGAAGCTCTTTCGGGCTCAAAAGGTCTGCGTCAAGCGCAAGGATCCTCGCGCCGGGGTACAGTCTCAAAATCTCGCGCTTGAAGTCCAGCACTTTCCCATTGGGAACGACAAACATCGGCTTGTGCGCTACGCCCGTATTCTTGAGGACGTGGGCCGCCGTTATCATCGTGATCGTTTTGCCGGTGCCGACACCATGATGCAGCAGCGTGTTCCCGCCGAACACGATTCTTGCGACGGCGGCTTTCTGATAGTCTCTCAGCTTGACCGGCGAATCCGGGTCGATGCCGAAGTCTATCTTGTCGGCCAATGCGCTGAAATCCAGCGGCGCGTATGCGTTCAGCGTCCTGTTGAAGATGCTTTCCAGATCGGCCCGCCGCTCCGCGTCCTTGAATACCCATTCCCGAAACGCGCTGCGCAGGTCGTTTTGCTTGTTCTGGGCAATCTTCGTTTCCGCCGCATTGAACACCTTGCCTCCGTCCGAGGTTGTGTCATAGACGGCGATTCTCTTATTGTTCAGCGTGCTAATCAGCAGGTCGAAAGCGTCAACTCTGTTCGTCCCCCACTTCTTGATCGGAGAATAGAATCTCTGCATGTCCCATCTGCCGAGCTCTTTGATGTACTTGGCCTCAAACTTTCCGTAAGGCTGGAATTGCTCTTGGATGAACTCTTGGATATACTTCGGTGGAATCCAGTGGGAGCTTATTTCCGCGTCGATCTCACGCGCCGTCTTGGGCTTCGGGAGCGCCGTTTTCAAAAGCTCCTCCTGCCGCTCAAAGCCTTTTCTGCCTCTCACGGCGTCGAGCTTCTGATAGATATTGCCGGAAAGATACTGAGGAATCAGCTCATAGTTTCCGTCCGGGGTAAGAATGATCTCGTTTTCAAGGTCGCTGACAGTCTCATCGACAGTCTTGCCGGTGAGCGCGGCGATCCTGTCCACGTCCACGCCGCCGGTCTCATTGAGGACGATGGAAAGCCCCTCGCTGCTCGTCGCGGCGCTGGTCTTTCTCTCCCTGTACAGCGTCGGCTTTTCAAAAATCGCGCTCTTGGAGACGTTGTTCTCCTTGTCCACGATCTCAAGCCCGCTCACGCGCAGGAAATCGTCGTCTTTCCCCAGCAGGCGCTTGTTTGCCTCAAGCGTGCCGTGCTTGGCGACGAAAGCGTCATAGGCTTTGTTCAGCCTGCCGCGGTATTCTTCTGCCGCCTTGATGTTGCCGCTCTGCTCCGCTTCGGTGGTGTTGAAGTACAGGCTCTTGACTTCCATGTACTTCTTCACAATGCCCGCCTGTTTGGTGGAAAGCTCCGTTTTCTTGCCGTCGCTGTCCACGAGGGCAGCGCCTTTTTCGGTGGCGGTGAAGGTGCTGCGCGTTTTCTCGCCGCGCTTTTTTACGGAAACGTCGCCGCCGGCGGCTTTCTTCCCGTCCATGATATTCTTCGGCAGGGAATCCAGCGCCTTGTTGAAACGGGCCTCGAAATCCTTTGTCGCGTGGACAACCGTTCGCTCCGAGGCGTACATGCCCTTCTCATAAGCCAGCTCGCCCAAAATGTTTTCCGGGTGTTCGACGTAGTATTCGTTGATGGGCGTGCCGTCGATATTGCCGATCTTGGTGAAGCTGACGCCGTTGTCAGGGATTCCGTCTCCCTTCCTTTGCAGGAAAATCAGGTCTGTCGTGACGGAAGTTCCCGCGCTCGTGGAAAAGGCATTGTCCGGCAGCCTGAGCGCCGCTACGAGGTTTGCCCGCTCCGCTATGGCCGTCTGCGTCTTACCGCTGAGCTTGTCAAGCGTGCCGGTGCTGGTGATGAGGGCGAGCACGCCGCCCGGTCTCGTCTCGTCGAGCGCCTTGACAAAGAAGAAGTCATGCAGATTGTACGTCGTCCCGCGATACGGGATTTTAATGTCGTTGGAGAACGGGACGTTGCCGACAACGAGGTCGAATGTGCCGTCTCCGTAAAGAACGTCTTGGAAACCGGCCACGTCGATTCTCGCGTCGGGGTACAGGTTCTTCGCAATCGTGCCCGTGATCTTGTCCAGTTCTACGCCGTAAAGGGAAGATTTGCTGGAAAGGTTCTGCGGCAGCATGCCGAAGAAGTTGCCGACGCCCATAGACGGCTCCAGAATGTTGCCGCCCTTGAAGCCCAAACGCTGCACAGCTCTGTAGATGCCGGAAATGATCTTCGTGCTGGTGTAGTGGGCGTTGAGCACGCTGTCTCTCGCAGCCTCGTATTCTTCCGGCGTCAGCACGGATTGAAGCACTCTCGCCCAATACCCGTTTTTGTTGAGGATGTAGTTTTTCAGTCCGCCCCAACCCTTGTATTTTGCGAGCACGGCCCGCTCCTCCGGTGTGGCGCTCCGGTTCTCCTCGATCAGTTTCTTGACGAGCTTGATAGCTGCAAGGTTATCGTCGAAGTTTGGCCGGATGCTGTCTATATCCTCCTCGATACGGTAGTTGTTGACGTTCTGCTTGCCTTTCGGCTTTAGAGGTACTGTTCGCTGAATCCCGGAATCAGCTCCTCCATTTTTTCGGCCAGCGCCGCTTGCATGGCCTCGGCTTTGTAGTCCGCCGCCGTCTCCATTGCGATCAGCTCGTCCATCCCGGTCGGCTTCTGCTTCTCGATCATGTCCAGCTGTCGGAGGTACGTCGCTCTCCCCGCCGTCGCCACGCTCCTGTACACGTCCTTCTGACGGCTGGAGCTCTGAAGAATCCGCAGGGGCTTTTCGTCCAGGACTTCCGCTGCGAACTCTTTTGCCTCCTTCATCCAGTCGAGCATCGTCATTGCCCGCTTTTCCTTCATCAGCAGTTCCATTTGGTTTTCCATCGGTCTTTTCCTGCCTTTCCTCTAAAAAGTGGTTGTTCTCTGCCACGGCAACAAGCGCGTCAACAGCTTCCGCCCTCGTCGGGAAAGTCTCTCGGTACATTTCGCGCCCGTCGTAGACCGGTACGCCGCTGCTTCTGTCAACACGGCGGATGCTCGCACGATACTCCCTCCCGGAAGATACCCGGTTGTCGCGCACGTCAATGGTGGTGCTGCCCATGCCGAAGATTTCATAGCTGAGGCCGTTCACTTCGGCGTCGCCCACTTCAAGCCTCGCCCGCAGCTTCGCGCCCTCCGGGGTGTCCTGCCTCCGTGCGGGGCTTTCCGCTTCTGCCGGTGTCTCCGGCTCTGCTTCGGCTTCCTGCTCTTGTGTGGCCTCCCATAGCGTCTCAGCCTGCCGGAGCATTGCGTCCACGTCGCTGGTGTCTCCCTCGCGCTTGCGACGCTCCAATTCCGCCTTGACTGTCTGCGGATCGAAGTTGAGGAATTCTTCCTCTTCCTCCTGCGTCCTCTTGGGCACGCGGTCAAGGAGCCGTTCGCCGGTCTCTTCCCGGCTGGTGAGGTCGTTCTGTGCGAATCGGTCTCTGCCGACGGGCTTGATCTTCTGCACGCCCGCCTGCTTCCGGAGGTCTGGCCCCGCTTCCTCGCGGCTGGTGAAGTCGTTCGGCGCAAAGCGGTCTCTGCCGACAGTCTGCAATCTCGTGACGCCCGCCTGCTGCCGCACGTCCTCGGCGTTCTCCTCGCGGCTGGTGAAATCGTTGGCCGGGAATCTGTCCCGCGTGACGGGCCGCGTTTTCGGGGCTTCTTCTCTGACTGTTTCCTGTTCGGCTTTGACTGTTTTCTGACTGTTCCTCGCTGTTTTCTGCGTCTCGGTGATTGCCTCGCCCCGCGCTCCCTGATAGTTCACCACGGCGTCGCGGGCGACGGCTTCCCACATATCGACAATGCTTTGCATGTAGGCACCGTTTTCCTTGAGGGCCTGCGCCTCTCGCGGGGCCTTGCTGCTAATCTCCCGATAATACTGCTTGAGCCGCGCCGTGAACTCCCGCAGCTTCTGGAGGAGCTTGCGGAAAATGTCCTGATGCTGGCTCGCAAGCTGCTGCACAAGGGCTGTATCGGGCAGAATGTCCATCATGGCGTCCGCCACAACCTCGCGGCTCGCCTGCTCATAGTTCAGGCTACCGCTCTCGTCCTCGGCCTGCTTGCTCTCAATCAGGTCGTGGACGTTCTCGCCCTTTGCCTCCAGCGTGGAGAACACGAATTCTCTGAATTCATTATACTTCGCGGGAGACCATTTTTCAATGAAGTGTGTGAACTCGTGGGCGAATGTGCGCATCATGGTGTACTGGCCGAGATCGTTCACGTTCCTCATGCTGGAAAGGCCGCTGTTGATGTCAATATAGATCGTGTCGTCCTTCCATTGGAAACGCCCCTGCGCGTCCGTGAAAAGCCCGTTCTCGTTTGCCTGCGAGTTGTACAGCACGATGTTGACGCCGGTGGCCTCCGCGTATTTCGTCAGCAGGCGGTATGCCGTCCGCTGCGAATCATTGAAAGCCGCTTTCAGGTCGGCCATGCTCACGCCCTCGCCCTTGACGGTGCCCTTGACGCGCCTCTTGCCGCCCTGCTGCTGGCTCCTGATGCTCTGCGTCTGCCCGCCCGCGTCCGTGGCTGCGTCCTGCCTGCCCATTTCATAGGCAAGCGCCCGCTGCTCCTCGGTGAGTGTCGGCACATACGCCGTCCCGCTCGCGTCCGTCCCGGTCAGGTAGCTTTCGGAAACGCCGCTCTGCCCCATGTCGTATGCCGCCCGGAATCCCTCTGCGAATTCATTCACGTCGGTGTCCGCCGCCATGTCGTACACGTTGGAGACGGCCTGCGGGTTGCGAAACTCGCGGCTGAAAGCCTCGATGCTCTCATACTGCGGTGTGTTGTAGGCCCTGCTGCTCACCTTTTCGGCGCTGCGGTTCCCGCCTGCCAGCTCTCCGAGACGGTGCGCCTGCTCAAACTGCTGCGGGCTCATGTCTGCGGCAAAGCTCGCTTCCTCCCGCGCCTGTTCCAGCGAAAGGCCCATCTTGCCGTAGTTGAACGCTTCCTTGACGCCAGCGACATAGCGCTGCGCGTCCGTCTCCCCGGCCTCGTAGTTGGAGACAAGCAGCTCCGTCCCCTCCTCCGACAGGCCGAGGTTTTCCATGCTCTGCCGCACAAAGGCACGGGCCGTGTCCTGCGCGGCCTGCTGCGGACTCTGCTGGGCCTGCTGCTGCGTCTGTGCCGTCGGCTGGGCCTGTGCCTGCCCCTGCTGCCCCTGCGTGAGCTGGTCGGCTCTCGCGCGGTTTTTCGGCTTGATTTCCGCGCCCTCGCTGATCGCGTCCAAAATGCCGCGGTCCCTTATCTCGCGCATGACGCCCGGATTCTCGCCCATGTTCTCGTACATGGCTCCGATCTGCGCATTTGCGGCGTTGGCCTTTTGGTAGTTGTACGCGGTTGAAAATGGCCGTGCCGCCGTCATGCCGCCGGAGGCCACAGCGCCGATAAGGTAGCTGTACAGAGTATCGGCGGGGTCGAAGTTCTCGCGGTAGGATTCCCCGATGCTCTTGCCGTTGTAGATCATTTTCGCAAGTGGGGAAACGGCGTCGCTGATAACCTCCTCAAGTCCTTCTTCGTTCATGTTGAGGAGGAAGCGGAGCACGTTTTGCCCTGCCGTTGTTTTGGCAAGCCTACGTACAACAGTCTCGGTGACGTTTTTCGCTTCGCCTGCTCCGTAAATACCGGCCACACCATCAAACAGCTTTTCGGTGACGAGCTCGATGCCGGCAGATACCGTGCCATAACCGAGCTGCTGTCCAAGACTTGCGCCTGCCTGCTGTGCCTCGCTCGCGCCCTGCCCGAACACACGCGCCCCCATAGCTCCGAGGGCCGACGCTTCGCGCAGGGCGATATCAGCGGCCTTTCCATACCCGCCCATGACGCCGCCCACGAGAGCGTCTCCGCCCATCTGGAGCATGTTGATCGCTGCGTCGACGGCCACGCGGCCCACCTTGCCGGTTCCCTCTTTGGCCCGCTCGGTCGCCTGCTGGCTGCGCTGCTCAAGGCTGTGCGTCAGCTCGGAGGTCGCCGCCGTCGCTTTCTGCTGCACCTGATCGTCGATCACGCGGGAATAGGCGTCAACCTCGCGCTGCCACTTATCAACGACGTATTGGGCGCTCTTTACGTCCCGGTTGCTGGTGTCGCCGTTGTAGAGCTCAAGGAGCTGCTGATAATCGCGCTTGGCGCGGGCAAGCTCCTCCTCGGCCTCTCTCCGGTCTTCCTCATAGCGTGCCGTGCGCCCGGTCTGCCCGGCCTCATAAAGTGCCCTTTCCATCCCGGTATAGCCTGCCGCCGTCCCGGAGATTGCCGCCTCGCCGATGTTCTTGGCCCGGTCTCTGGTGAAAAAGCCCTTGATCCGCTCCCAGAGAGACTTCTTCCCCGTCTCCTCTGCCTCGGCTTCCTTCTTCTTGGCTACAGCAGCGTAAGCGGCGGAAACATACTCGTCGCCCTCGTCGTTCCATTGGTGCTGGTATTCATCCGGCTCGTTTCTGCGCTCCCACCTTTGGGCCGCTTCCTGAATGGCGCTGGAGGCGGCAGAGCTTCCCGTCCCCGAAAAACTCTGCTGCCGTACTTCCGGAATGGAGCCGCCGAAGTAATCTTGGGCGGCGTCCTTGATTGATCTTCCCATTAGTAATTCCTCGCATTCTTGTTCGGCTTGTACGCATAGCTCCCGGCTTTGGCCCTGCCTGTCGCAAAGTCAATGGCGTCTACAATCTCCTGCTCAGATGCCGCATTGCCGGAGGTATTTGCGATCTGGTAGCCTGCCGCCGCCGCTGCAATGGCGTTGTCGTTCCCGGCCACAATGTCGGCGGTGGTGTAGCCGCCTACGCCGCCGCCCATGTACTGGTTATAGGCCGCCTCGGTGAGCGGGCCCCAGATGCCGTCTACGTCGAGGTTTGCGCCCATAGCGTTAAGCTGCCGCTGAATAGAGGCTACGTCGCTGCCGCCGCCTCCGCCGCCTCCGCCGCCTCCGCCGGAGCGTCCGCCGCCTCCGCCGCCGCCGCCGCCGGAGGAGCCGCCGCCCCCGCCGCCGTACACCTGCATACCGATCTGCCACTCCTTGAGGGCCTGATTCCGGTTTTCGAGGTCTACGCCGCGCTGGAACTCCGCTGCGATTGCCGCCGCTGCCTCGCGGGTCATGCCCGCCGCCTGCAATTCCGCGTCCGTGGGCATGTAGCCGCTTGCCTTGATCATGGCGTAGAGGTTGGAATAAAGCTGCTGCTGCCGCTGCTCGGATGCCCGCTGCTCCGCCGTGCGCCGGTTGTATTCCTCGTTCTCAACCTGCCGCTGATACTCGCGGTTGCTCTCCCAATCCTTCATCTCGTCGCGGAATCTGCCGTACTCGGTGTCACGCTGGTCTCCCACAAGGCCGTAGAGCTTCAGCAGATTGTCCCCGTCGTCCTTGTACTTGTCGTAGGCCACGCCGTAGAGCTCCGGGATAGCTGCGGACAGGTTTTGCAGGTAAGCGTCATAGGTCTGCTGTCCCACCTGCTGGCCGTAGGTGCTGCCGTAGCCGCCGGTCAGGGCTGCCGCCTTGCCCATCGTGTCGCGCATGGCAAGTTTGCCCTGCTGAATGTACTGGTCTTTGTACTGCTGATACAGCGGGTCGGCGTTCACGTCGTACTCAAATCCCGGCCTCGTGCTGATCTGCTGATACAGGTCGGCAAGCTGCTGGTCAAAGGTTCCGGCGTAAGTCGGCTTCTGCTGCTGTCCTGCGTCGAGGGCAGCTTGATACACGCCCTCGTTCAAAATTTCGTCTCTGCGTGCCATATCGTTCCCCTCCTTATGATGTAGTGTCATTGTAGGAAATGAAGTATTTCCAGCCTTTCCATTCGCTGGCATAAGTATTGATCCAGACGCGCCCCGGCGTCGGTGATACTTCTATCAGTATCACGGCGGCCGCGTTGGATGCCATGATGAACACGAGGCGCAGCCCGCCGAAGACGTAGCTTGATACGGCGTTCGGCCCATTGGCGCAGGCCCCGCCCCAGCTTGAAAAGTTCGCCGCCGCGTTCTTCAGCGCGTAGCGGTCTGTCAGGTCAATGTTCAGGAAGTCGTTGCCGAAACTCTCATTCCCGTTTCCGACGTACTCGGTGATGTTCGCTCCGTCCACGAGCGCCGCAAAAGCGCCGTACTCCTTGCCGCTTATCAGGAAGGAGCCGTTTTCCGGCAGTTCCACGGCGCTGCCGCCGCTGTCCCTGCTTGGCGTGGTTCCTACGCCCAGATAGGTGCCGTCGTCGCTCCTTGTGACCACGAAGTTTCGGGACAGGCCCTCCAGCGTGATTTCCTTTGCGATCTCGCCGCTTACCTTGTCCTGCACAATGACCACGATCACATAAGCGCTCTTGGGGTTCGTCGTGCCGGAGATCGGCGGGCTTGTCGTGCCCGATATGATGGAGCTTGCCGCGCCGTTCTTTACGCCTGCCGTCAGCTTTTTCAGACTGTTTCCTGACAGATTCGTGCTGTAACTGGCTGTTGCCCTGATGCGGAAATACGCGCCTCCGCTCTCCTCTGTGCCGCTGCTGTTGCATCGGTAGGCAATATTGATCGTGACGGAGGGCTGCGTATAGGCCACGACGTCGGTGACGGAGACGGTCTTGCTCGTCTGCAAGCCGCGCTGGTCTGTCGCCTTGACGGTGAAGGTGGTGTCCTGCGTGATCGGCGCTGCCGTGGTTCCCTCATACTTGCCCGTGGAGCTGTTGTAGCTCATGCTGACGGATGAGCCACCGGGGTATGAGAGGACGACGCTGGAAATCGCCGCGTTTGTCCTCGCGCTTACGGTTACGGCCACTTTGACCTTGCTGATGCCTGCTATGTATGTGCTCGGGTAGTCCGCCGCCGCGCTCGCGCCCTGAACAATGCTGGCCGTCGGCGTCCCCACGTTCGGAGCCATAGCGGAGCTCGCGTTGAGCGTGAAGCTGCCGCTCATGGTGCTCGTGCCGCCTGTGACGGTGACGTTGACCGTCATGCTCGTCAGATAGTTCACGCCTGCGGTATCAAACCAGCTCGCCGGGCAGCTCACGTTGACGGAGCCTGTTGAAAAGCTCTGCGTTTTCAGCGTCGTGCTGCCGTATTTGAAGGTGGCTGTCAGCGTGTAGCCGCTGCCGTTGGCGACGTTCAGGGTGACGTTGTTCCCCGCCGTTACCGCGTTCGGCGTGATTTCCAGCGACATGACCGCTGCCGAAAATGTGGCCGTGATGTTGCGGTATTGCGGCACGTCGGTGTTGTCGTAGACGGACAGCATACCCAAATTCACGTTATAGCTGGCCGTGATCCAGATATAGACCGTGGACACGTTCAGGTCGAGCCCGGAAATCGGGAAGCTGAGATACAGGCCGTTCAGGTCTATGGTTCTCGTCGTCTGATAGTGACCCGCGTAATTGCTTGGCGGGCTGCCGCTGCCGCCCGTCGTCGGGTCGCTCGTGTAGAGGTAGGCGTGTATTGTGGCCGCCACGGTTCCTGTACATCCGAGAACTGTTGCGAAGGTGACGGAGGTCATTTTCGAGGCTCCCGTCATGTTCACGCTTGCGCTGTATACGGCGTGCATGTTGTAATCGCTGGTGATATAGTCCTCGCCGCTGACGGTGTGCCAGCTGCCCCAGCCGCTTACGCCTCGCGCCTTTTTCTGATATAGACTGATGCTTGCCATGTTTACGCCCCCACATACAGGATTTCAAACTCGCTGCCGTCCGCCGCCGCCTTGAGCTGCCACGAGCTCCCGATTTGAAGTGCCTGCTCCACGATGATGTTGGCGACATGCAGCATCCCGTCAACGGAGTCGAACCATCCCTTTTTATAGCCGTCAATCCAGAACTGCCAGCCCGTGGAAGTATACAGGCCGAATGTCTGGCCGCTCGTCAGATAATAGTAGGTGTAGCCGTCTCCGGGGTTGTGTTCGTCGGAGGGTCCGCACTCGCCTGCAAACTGTAGGTTCTGGCTGATCGCAATGCCCGTCACATATTCGCCGGTGTCAGGGTCCTCTACAATACCTCGCCGGATTTCGCCGTCGATGTTTGTGTAATAGTGCTGCATCAGGTCTATGCTCGCCTGCATACTGTCGATGGAGGAGGAATAGCCGTAGTCCTCTACAATGCCGCGTGCTGTGGTTTCAATGCGGCTGGTGATACTCTCCTCGAAGGTGCCGAAGTCGGACTTTGCCACGTACAGGCTGTTGTATTCGTCCACTTTCCTGTCGCAGTAGTCGATAACTGCGTTGTCGCCGTCCGCAATAATGGCCCTCAGTTCCGTGTCGTCTGCGAAGCGGTGCCATGTATAGTCAGAAAAGGTCATGCTGTCGGTCGCGGTGTAGTCCGTCAGCGTGCCGATAAACGCGCCCACGGTCTCGCCGTCCGCTATGCCTGTGCTTGGATTGACAGTAAAAGTCTGCCCGTCGTCAGAATACTTGATATGCAGGTATGTTGTCCTGCCGTCTGCCCCCGGCGGGCCCTGTATGCCCTGCGTCCCCTGCGCTCCGTCCTCGGCCAGTATGACCGGCGCGCTCCATTCCGAGGCTGTAATATCATCCGCGTCGTTGCGGCTCGCCGCTGTCGCCGCTGTCACGTACAGGGGCTTGCCGTTGTGCGTCGGCGGAATGTCGCTCCAGCCCGTGGGAAGCTCTGTCGTGATCTTCTTGTCGGCGAAGGAATACCACAGAACAGTTTGCCAGTCGATGGTTGGCGCGGCGTCAGCCCGCTTGTAGAGATAGGTGATCGCCGTGTTGTATCCGTTCAGGCCGTTTTGCCCAGGCTCTCCCGGCGCTCCGTTTTGTCCCGGCTGCCCGTCCTGCCCGCGCTCGCCGTCCTCCACCAGCTTTTTCGGCTCGCTCCACTCCGAGGCGCTGATTACGTCCGTCGCGGTGGTGGCTATGGCCGTCGCGGTGATGACCCAACATGGCCGCCCGTCGGAATCGGGTATCTCCTGCGTCCAGCCGGTCACGCTGGCAAGGTGGCGCTCTACCTCGATGCCCGTAGAGCTGGCCTTGTGCCCGCTCACGCTTGCGCTCACATTGCGCAGCTTGTGGCCGCTGACGTTTACCGGGCCCAAATCCAGCCGCCCGGAGGCGAAGGTGTAGGTCAAATCCGCCTGCGGTCTCGCCGGGGGATTCTCGGCCCTGCGGTAAAGCAGGACGGTCGCGGAGTTGAGACCCGTGCCGCCGTTGCCCTTGATGCGGCTCCAGCTGTACGCCGCCGGGTCTGTCGGCGCTGTCTCCTCCGTGGAGGAACACACGCCCATGTAATAGGTGTCCTCCGTTGGCGTGTTGTACATGCTCTCCGGGTAGTCCCCGGCAAAGTCGTCCGCGTATTTGATGTAAAAGGTGCTGTGCTCAATATCGTTGATCTGCCTTTGCAGATTGTTCGCGCTCTTGATAATCAGGGATTTGAGCTCCTGCGCGTTTTTGCGCACGGCCTCAATGTCGGTCGCAGCGCCGGGGCCGGTTCTGATAACCTGCTGCCCGTCCCCTCTGGTGCTCACGCTCACCGCGGTCTGCGTGCTCGTGTCAGCCGTAAGCGTGTCGTTGAGGCTCTGCGCCATGCGGAACAGGTAATCGCGCAGCTTTTCAATGTCCTCCCGGTCATTCCCTGACATAATCGGGGGCTTTTCGGAAAAGGCCATTACACGTCACTCCCTTTTGCGAGGATCCGCGCAATGGAGAACACGCGCACGTCCCCTTTCCCCTCGAAGCGCAGGCGTAAATGATCGCAGCGCCGGGGTCTGACCGGCAGCGTCACGCTCCCTGTCTCCTGCACCTTGAGGCTCCCGGCAAATGTCCACACGCCGCTTGAATCGTACTCGATGAACATTTGCATCTGTGCCTCGCGCTCCATGTTCAGGCGGATTACATATCGGCTCACATACTTGCGGTCGGGGTACTCATAGTGCATGATTCCCGTCTCCGCTATCCAGTCCGGCGGGGCCTCCAATACGCCCTCCGTGCCGTTGATGGCTACGATATGGTTGCCGCTCCTGCAATACAGCTCGTCGCCCCACGCGGCAAATCCCTCCGCGTGAAGCTCGTCCTCGTGCATCCAGAGGCCCGTTTTCGCGTCGAAGCAAAAGAAGTGCCATGCGTTGTAGGCGTCCTTCATGCTGATGTAATACCGGCTGCCGAACACGCCCGCCGTGGCTTCATAATACTTCTCGTCGCCCAGCGCCGCGCCCACGTCGGCGGGCATACCGCCCTGATATGCCACAATCCCCGTCCTCGCCTTGTAGTACAGGGTCTCGTTGACGATGGCAAGAGACCTGTGCGAGCCCTGCTGCACGCCCCTTGCGGGGATGTCCCCGATCTGATGCGCTCCAATGCTGGAGACCGAGACCGGGTGTATCACGTTCTCCTTGAAAAAGGTCGGCGTGCCGAGGTAGTTGACGCAGCCTGTCCACGGCCCGTCTGAGCCCCTGCTTGCCCGCCAGCTGTCCGTGCTCACGCCCAAATACTGCTCCCAATTTCGGAAGTCTCCGAGGGCGCAGCAGTAAATCTCGTTGATATTTCCCTGTCCGGGAATGTTGCCGTAGAAGCAGCCCCACAGCCGGTTTTGCGCCTCGCACACAAAGTCCATCGCGGGCACGCGCCTGTCCACGCTGATGCTTGCCCCGGTCTGCGTGTACTGCTCGCCGCAGATGCCAACCAGCACCATGTAATCGTAGCTCGTTGTGGGGTCTCCGCCCACGGCGTACAGAATCTTGGAGCCGTTCAGGTCGTCGTAGTACAGGCCCTCGATGTTCACGCCGTCGTATTCCTTGAAGGCTGTGGCAAGCTGCCCCATTGTCAGGAAGTCCACGCGGGTGAATACCGTCTCCAGCACCGTCCAGCTCTCCGTGTACACGCTCCATTCCTTGACCGTATCGCCGTCGGAAATATCAATCCAGATTGCCCCGTTTGCGGGGTTCGCGGGCTCCGTGCTGCTGCGTGTCACGTCGGTGTAATAGCTGCCGTCCTGATGGCACATCGTATAGGTGACGGCTCCTGTATAGCTCCACGAGGCCCCCATGCTGCCGTAGTCGCTCAAATCCTGCGTGTTGATGTATTTGGCGTCGGGGAACACGCAGATATAGGCTCCCATGCTGACAAGCTGGGTCTCGTGCTCGGTTTGCAGGCCCGTGAGCCCCGTCGCGTAGCCGTTGGCATACAGCGTGCCGTTGTCTACCCAATACAGCGCGTCTTTGGCGATGATGGCTTGCAGGTTCGTAAACTGCCTGTCCAGCACGCCGCGCCGCTTCCTGTTCGCCAGCATGGGGTAATGCTGCGTCGTCAGGTTCTTTGTGTTGTAAAATTCCCCGTCCGCTATTTTGAGGTTGTGATTGTACCCGGCAAAGGTATCAACCACGACGCGCCCGCCGCGCTGTGCGCTCAGTCTCGGATAGCTCATGGCCTGCCCTCCTTAAAAGTATTTCTTCCTCGCGGTCTTGGGCTTGTGCGAGGCGTTGTAGGCGTTGCGGAAATTCTCATGCACGCTCTCAAACATGGCGTTTGCGGCATTGAAGCCGTCAAGCTCCATGTTGTAATAGTCGATCTGTGCCGAAAGCCAGTGAATGTACATTTCGGCGTAGGGCTCCGGCGCAAGCAGCTCCTCTTCCGTGTCCTCGTCGGTGTACCCGTCGAAGCTGATTTCCTCCTCGCCCTCGTTGTATTCGTGGGTGTCCACGATCTCCCGCATGATGCGCAGGTCGAGCCGGGACAGCCACTTGATTTTCATGCTCAGCGGCAGCGCGTTTGCCTTGAGGCTGTCCGCCTCGTTGATCGCTTCGATAACCTTCATGTCGCCCCTCCATTTGCGAACAGGGAGCGTGAAAAGACGCTCCCTGTGTGTTACTTGATGTGCTCGGCGGAGTAGCGGAACGCCTCAAGCTGCGCCTCCTCGGAGTTGCGCAGAATCTCTGCAATGCACTCCGGCACTTCCACTTCCTTGCCGCGCGGAATGACGAAATCGCGCCCGTTGCAGCTGACAAACTGTGCCTCCTGCTTTTCCACATTGGGAATCAGGGGCAGCCGCACCTTGACGAGCTTTTCCTTGACCTCGGTCTTTACTTCCTCTGCCATTTCGTTTTCCTCCTGTTCAGTTGTTCAAAAGGGGAGGGGTTTGCCCTCCCCTCGTGCTTGGATTAGTTGCCCTGCGCGGTCGCGCTGTAGCGCTTGTTGCAGTGCTCGATACGCACCATGTAGGGCTCCATGAGAATCTTCGCGGTCTCCATAGCTTTCCAGCCGACGGAGCTGCGCTGATCCAGCGGGTCGGAAGTGCCCGCGCTGCCCTTCTGCTTGACGATGGTCTGGAGGCCCGCGCCCTCAACATCGGTCACGCCGTAGGCGTTCTCGCCGAACACCAGCGTGCCGTAGACCGCGAGACCGGACGGGCAGCCCGTACCGCTCCAAATCTTGGCCTCGGTGCTCTCCACGAAGCGCACGCCCGCAATCTTGCCGATCTCGCCCTCGTACAGGTTCGTGGTGTCCTGGTACTTGTGCGGGTCGCGCCAGTCGGGGTCGCGCATGAGGGTGTAGGCGGTGTGCGGGTGGATGATCGCCACATAGTCGCCGTTGATCTTCGGCGTGTTGTGGGCCTTGAGCTGGGTGACGGCCTGCTCGATCAGGTCAACCGTCAGCACGGCGGTTGCGTCGAGGTTGGCGCGGCTGTTGACCGCGGTCTCCGCCCCGGTGGAGGCGTTGATCTTGGGCGCGTACATGACGTTGGTGCCCGCAACAAGGATGTTGCGCACCACGGTGTCCATCGTGAGACCGGCCTGATCGCCCAGCAGACGGGTCGCCTCTACGATGGTGTTGTCAATGGCGGTCAGCTCCAGCACATCGGACTGCGTGATGAAGTCGCCGTACTGCGCCACGGTCGCCGTGATCGCGGTGACGTCGAGCTGGTTGCCCGCCGGGGTGACGCCCTCAGTCAGCGGCGTGAGCGCCTTTGCAAGCGGCGTGAACTTGCGGAACTCAATGGTCTTGCCGCCGTGCTTGGGAATGGGGCGCTTCTGGCCGAACTGGTGGTGGACAAGCTGTGCCTGCGCAGCATAGAGCAGGTTCTTGTCGTAATAGGTTTTCATTTCCGGGCTCAGGTCGTTGCCCTGCGTGTTCATGGTCGTAACCTGAACGGCAAAGGTCTGAATGAAGCCCAGAATCAGGGAAAGAACTTTCTTCATTTTATAATCTCCTCTCGTAATTTGTCGGGAGGAGCTGCGCTTAGAACGTGATGCGCTCTCCTCTCGCTACGCGGCGATTGATTTCCTCAATGTCCGCTTTGGTGAGCTTAGACACGTCGCTCTTGTGGACGACGCCTCCGTTCCCGCCCATAGCAGCCTCGGCGGGCCGTCTCTGGCCTGCGCGGACGCTGTTCGCCACTTTCTGCTCCACCTGCTGCGCGGTGTACTGCATGGCGGCGGGAATGATCTCGTCCTTGTGAATGACCTCGAAAGCGGTCTGCATGGGCACGTTGCTGTAGAGGAGCTGCCGGAACTGCTCATTCTGAAGCTCGGTCGCAAGGTCAAAGCTGGGATAGACGCCCTTGATCTGCTGCTCGGCCTGCTTCCACGCGGCAAGTGTAGTCTCGGCCTGCTTCTGATTGTCCCGTGCGTCCAGCTCTGCGCGGAGCCGTGCGTTTTCACGCTTCATCTTCCGCGCTTCCTTGATCTGCTCCACGGAAAGGCCCTTTTCAAGCGCCTCGTCCTCAAAATAGGTCTCGTCCTTTTCGATCTCCTCTGCCAGCTTGTCCACAAAGTCGTCGGCGTTGGGGTCAAGGCCGTACTTGCTGCCCAAAAGGTCGAAGGTGCCGGAAATCTTGTTGAACTTGTTCACGATCTCCTCGTTGCCCTTGAGCCTGCGCCGGATCGTGTCCTGCATTCTCGCGTCGTACAGATCCTTGAACTCGCCTTTGATCATTGCGTCAAAGCGTGCCTGTCTTTCGTCGGTCGCAACTCTCGCTTCCCCGGCGTCGGGAGCGGTGACTTCCTGCTTGCCGTACTGGACGTTCGCAAGCGGATTGCCTTTTACGCCCGTCTGCGGCTGGGCGATTGCCGCTTCTGTTCCTGTGGTCTGCCCTGCTTCCCCCGCTCCGGTGCCACCATCCGCGAAAAGCTGGATGCAAAAGAGGGGAAAAATGATAGATTTGCGCATGGTTCCTCCTGCCCGTCAGAGTGGGCGACGCTCATAGTCTGTCCGTAAGGGGGACGGGGCCTTTATTCTGACCGCTGTTCGCGGGGAACAAACATTTCTGATTCCAACTCCACAAAACCGGGATAGCTCTGCTCCAGAAGCTGGAATCCAACCACGCCGTAATAAAAGACGTGTTTTGCCTCGGCCATGTATTCAGGCTTCGGCTTTGCCACGACACGCACGCTGCCGTTGCGAATCGTGATGTTCGGGGCCTTTCTGAGCTTGTCGCCCATTGCCTCGATGCAGGCCGCCACGGTAAAGGCGTGCATGGAAGCGCCCGCGCAAACGGGGTCTTTCCCCATCTCCGCAAATCCCGTGTGCCCCTGTACGCGCATTTCCAGCACGCCGGGCTTCGGCTCCTTGAAGATCGCTCTTGTCATGCCTGCCTCCTATCGTGGGCTGACGGACTGTGCCGCCTTTGTCCTGGCATTGCGTGTCACGCTGCTTTCCCTCCCGGCGCTGCCGCCGAGTGCCGCGAGACCCTGCGCCGCCTGCTGTCCGGGCTGTGCGCTGCCGGGGAGCGCCTGCGCCGCGCCCTGAAACTGCTGCATGAGGGCCGGGGCAAGCTGCGTCCCCTCCTTCATGTCAAGCGCCTGCGCGAGCTGCAAGGCGATCTGCTGCGTCTGCATGAGCATCTGATACAGCGTCCCGTTCTGCTGAATCTTCTGCATCACAAAGTCCTTCTTGTCGAAGTCCATCATGTCCAGACACGCGAGCGCCGCGTCCGCGTTCTGCGGGGC
>Ga0326511_10000903_pt1 | contig 25435 bp, 24 predicted proteins | sample 0_2496_0518_D_FD_203701 | JGI IMG/M metagenome (GOLD analysis project Ga0326511, IMG submission 203701) | Bovine rumen microbial communities from UC Davis, California, United States - 0_2496_0518 | ecosystem: Host-associated > Mammals > Digestive system > Stomach > Rumen | place: USA...
GAAGAGGCTAATTTCGTTGATCAAAATCTTGATGATGATGGTGAAATCGAACCAGTAATCACTGAGGAAGACGTTCCTGAAGATGGAAAATCTCCAGACGCAGACGTTGTATCAGTAGAAGATTTTGATCATTTCTTCAATAACGATGATCTCGGTTTTGAAGATGACGAAGATGCTGCTATCGACGAAGGCGATGGTGGCGATGAAGCTCCTACAGTAAATGTATCTGTTGATATTGAAACAGGTAATGATGACGGTGGAGAAGATGTTGGTGACGACGCTGGAGCTGGTGACGAAACAGATGGTGGTTCTGATGATGCTGCTGGTGAAGAGTCATATGACATTTTCGGTTTTGAAGACGATGATCCTGTAGATCAGGCTGCTGAAGTTTCTGATGAAGGCGAAGGTGACGACACTGGAGCTGGTGATGAATCAGACACTGGATCTGATGAAGATGATGATACTGGAGCTGGCGACGATGACATTTCTGTTGATGTAAATATCAATGTAAACGTTGATGATGGTACATCGGGAGATGATGGCGACGACGTTGGATCTGATGCTGGTGCAGAAGAACCTGCTGCAGATTCTGGTGAAATTTCACAGGAAGATTTTGATTTCGGTACAATGGGTCTTGAGGATGATACTCCTGAAGTAAATGTTGAAATTACTGTTGATGGTGAAGAGCAGGAAACTGTTTCTACTTCAGATGATGGTGATGATACAGAAACAACTTCGGACGATCCTGTAGATCAGGCTGCTGAACTTTCTGATGATGGTGAAGGTTCTGAAGAACCAAATTCTGAAGAAGCTGGTACTGAAGAAGATGAAGATGATGATCTTGGTGAAGAATCATTCTTCGGAGATCTTTGGTAATTTAAAATAAAAATATAGTAGATCTTCAAATATTGAAGATCTACTATTTAGTATAAGGAGAACAAATATGGCCGCGCAGATTGTTAAACTTTCAGATGAAGAATTGGCAACATGTAAACTTCGTGACATCACAAATGTTGTAAAAGGAAAGTATACAGAAGAAGATATCAAAGCACTTAAAGATGCTGGAAATGATGATAAAGTTCGCCGTGATTTGGTTGTTTCTTTGTATAAGAAATACATCGATCAAGTTATCGAAGAATCAAAAGGAACACCTGCTGCTGAAGCTGCAAATGGAAATACTGATAATGGTGATAAGGATAACAAAGATGAAAAACCATCTGAAACACCTTCAACAACTCCATCTGCAAACTCAGAAACTGAAGCTGATAAGGATGTAAATATCAATGTATACTTTACAGTTTCTGTAAAAGGTGTTACAGGATATTCTGGAACAATCACATGCTCTTGTGAACATCTTCTTAAGATTGCATTCCTCAATCCTAAATCAGCTATCATTGAATTCCGCACAAAAGAACGTGCAAAACAGTTCATTGATATCGTTAAGAAAGTTAAACACGTTAAGGGATTGTCTACACTTCCTGAAACAACACGTGTTAACATCGTTAACCACATCAAAGAAATTAACGAACTTAAGTAGTCTTTCGAGGTATCCATAATGAAATATGAAAACTTAAAACCTGATAGCTTTTTTACAGTTGAAGGCGTTCTATATTCAGATTGGATACCTCCATTAAAATGCTACGGGCCACTTAGGCGTTGTTCTATAAAAATATCTGACATAGTAAATCTTTTGAATAATGACGTCAATGTTGTGATGACATCAGAACAAAATGAAGCTTTGTATTTTTTCGTCAAACAATATAATACGTTAATAGACCTGCAAAAATCTAATAAAGTTAAAGCTGTTCGTGCAGAAGAAATACTCTATGAACGAGTTTATAAGAAAGCACTTGAACAAGAAAAGGCAGAAGATCTTGAAAATCCGTTTATATCTGATGATGAAGAAGATTTGGATTTGGTTGCAGAAACAATATCTTTACAAAGTAAAGGTACTATGGCTGGATTCAATGATCCATTAAAAAATATAAAGAATAAAAAAACTACTTTCAAAAGGCCTCATTCATATGAAGTTTTTGAAACAGTTAAAAACGATTCTTTGATATCACAACTTGATGATAAGAATGATTTATTAGAATATGGCGATATAAATTTTGATGTAGAATAAAAAAATAAAGGGAGGTTTTCCTCCCTTTATTTTTTTATTGTCCTTTATTATAAACTATTGTTTTATTTATCATTTCAGTTTTCTCATCTGTTTCTGAAAGTAATATTACATCTGCAGGTATATCTCCAAATTCATTATTGTGTGAAATAATAAATGCACTACCACAATCCAAATCTGGAAGTCGTTTATCTAACACATCAATGAATGTTTTTCGTCTATCTGAATCAAATGGACCATCCAATTCATCAAATCTTAAAATATTATATTTTTTATATTTAAGATTAATTTCGATTACTGCAAATGAAATAGCTAATGATAATGTAGATTTTTCACCTGCACTACATTCGGAAGCATCTTTAATCTTAGAACCATTCTTATTTATTTTAATATTAAATTCATTAGCACCAACTTCGAATTCATCAATTTTTAATTCAGAACCCCACATCTTTTCCAAATCTGCATTAGTTTGAACAGTTAATTCATCCAACCAATCTTCCATTTGAATTGCAGGATAACCTGTTTTCGGACTCCATGCTTCTGCTAATAAATCATATTTTTTCTTTTTCTTTAATAATGAATCACGATTTTCAATTAATGTAGTCATAGAATTCTTTTTATTTTTGATTACTTCTATTTTACCTTTTAACTCATCTAATTGAGTTTTAGTTTGATATACATTAATTTCAAATATTCTATCTGCTTCTTTATAAGAATTGTATAAATAATAATTTTTAGACAATTCTTTTAATAATCGTTTTTCCTCTATTAATAAATCAGCTTTCTTATTATATTCTTCAACTTGTTTAATATTCTTTTCATTCATTTCTGTTAAATCTTTTAACTTAGCTTCAGTAGTTTCGTTTTCATTCAAACTATTTATGAGTAATTGTCTTTGTTTAGAAAGTTCTTCAAAATTAATTCTCAGTTTATTCCATTTTTCATTAATAGCTTGTTTTTCTTTAATAGAATTTAATGTATTATTAGAATTTGTAATAGTTTGATTGATTATATTAATTTTATCATTTAAATATACATATTCTTTATAATCTTCTATTTTGTCAGCTAACATTGGAAGAATATTGATTATATAACACATATCAGGATTAGAGAATGAATCAGTTACAAATTTTGGCATAGTAGAAATTAAATTTCGTCTATTAAAAATTTTGTTATTCATTTCATTTATATAATCCAATGCTAATGCCATATTGTGTGATTCTTCTTTTATTTTTATAATTTTATTATTCAAATCTTCTTTTTCAAACATAAGTTTTTCTAAAGATTTTTGAATATTAGCTATTTCAATTTCAGGATTCATATATTTCATTAATTCTGAAACAATAGGACATTCACGATTACAATCTTTAGGTCTATATTTTAATAAATAACTCATATCTGAATTCTTTAATAAATAAATTCTATTTGATACAGACATTATATCATCTTCAATTTTATCTAAATTCTGTTCATAAGTTTCTTTTAATTGAATGATTTTTTCATTTGAACTTTCAATAAATTGATTATCTTTCAAATAAGATGAATCTACTAATGATGTGATCTTATTTCTGATTTCACTTAAATCCTCTATAAATGATTTGATAATATCAATATCAGATTTTGTTATTTCGTTCAATTTATCATATTCAGGATTTTCATTCAATTTATTAGTCTTTATAGCTGATAAATTTTCTTTTTCAATTTCAAGAGACTCTATAGTATTTAAAATAGTCGTATAAGTATTTTGATCTATTTCTTCATTATTTGCATTAATTTCATTTAATTCACTTTGAATATTAGAAAGATTCGAATCTATATTAGATATTTTAGTTGTAAGAGAAGCTATATTTACAGCACATTCTTGCATAGTCTTCTGTAAAAGTTTTTGTCCTTCTTTACCAGAATATTTACTCAATAATGAATTTACATCTAATATTTCTTGTCTTTCTTGATTCAATAATTTTACTTTATTTTTAAAATCGTATATCTGTTTATTTAATTCATCACGAGTAATAGGTTTTAGAATTTTCAAATATGTTTGTGCCTTACTCTGGTTTTTAATAAGAGTGTGATATTTGTTTTCTAATTCCAATAAACTTTTATCGTAATTATTAAACAAAGTATCGTAGTCAGTATCTGACAACTTACCGATATCATTATTTAATAAATCGATTTGTCTTTTAATTATATTAGATTTTTTAGAAACTATTTTATAAGAATCTATAAAATCTGATAATTGTGGCAACCATATACTTATATAAGATGATCTTTCTGCAGGTTTCATATCGATTAAATTAGTAATACTTTCTGAAAGATATCCAATATTGATATATGATTTAGTGAATCCTAATTCTCTGTCTAACACATCATAATATGTATTAACATTTCCGTTAGGATTCAATTCGCCTAAATCTTCATTAGTATAACGATTATACTTATGAATAAAACAACTTGTTTTCGAATCATAAACGATTTTTATTTTGTATAAATATTTACCATCTAATTCTAAATCTAATTCTTTTAATCCTATTTTATCTGGGATCGCAGGATTTCCAGATCTATTTTTAATTAAATCAAATGAAGTTGGAGATAGAGTTCCCATAAGAAAACTTTTACCAGATCCATTTTTTCCAATTATAATACAAATAGGATTATCAGTAAAATTAATCTCTAATGAATCTTTACCCATTATTTCTTTTAGAATAGTAAAGTTTTCTATTCGTATTCTTCTGAGTTTTACCATATCTTATTCCTTAAATAATAATATATATAAGAAAATTATAATATAATTTTAATTGTATATTATAATTTGATATAATTAATAAAAATTAGGAGGAGAAAAATGTCTAATGCGACTATTCCTGTTTCTGTATTGAATATTGTAGTGTGTGCTGCAATAATCGTTGGGTGTATTTATGCAACGTATCAATTAATTAAAAAATGTAGAAACGTAAAAGAAATCAGAAATTCACAAGGTGAAGTTGTTGGATCTAAGAAAACTGGATCTATAGTGAAAACTATGTTTTTCGTTTTCTTTTTGGTTGTTATTATGCTTTTAGCTGGATTTATTGGTGCAATGCATATATTTAATATTAACTTAATTTCTTAAATGTAGAAATTGGATATATATTATTTTGTGATTCAGAGTTGTATAAATTTTTATACAGCTCCGAAAATATAAATATGATGTTGAGAATGGATGTCATTCATATTTCAACATTGTAAATAAACAATAGGAGGCCTAAAGATATGGCTGATACTAAAAAGGTTAACTGGACAAAGGTATGTGACCAGACAGAAAAGGATTGTGGAATTCCAAAGTCTACAATTCAGGAAGTATTCAATGGTGTTAACACCACAATTTCAAACATCGTAAAAGATGAAGTAAAAAGCCTTAAGGATAATGATGTTTTAAGCATCGCTACTCCAACAGCTAACTACGTTTTCAAGAAATTACCTGAACGCGTAGAAAAAGACGAAAAAGGAAAGGAATGGCAGTGCTCACCAGCCGTTGCAGTTGCAGTTGCTGCACCACAGTCGCTCCTTGACATTGCAAATACAGGATTCACCTGTACTCGCAAGGCATTGAATTAGTCTTTAATAGTTGGAGATGAATACAAATCATATTTAACCTTCAAAAAATAATTCATCTCCAACTTTTATTTGTAAAGTTGGTTGTATGATTACATACACGGGGTTCGATTCCCTGATACAGATATAGTATCAATATTTATTGTAAGATTCACAATGTTCCATTCCGGTTTGTTTCCATTCTGTCATTTGAAACATAATACTCCTGCAAAATATTGATTTCAATGAATTTTTAGTAAATGTTGATACTTATGGCGTTGTGGTGGAACTGGTAGACACCCAGGACTTAAAATCCTGTGCGAGCAAAATCGCGTGTGAGTTCGATTCTCATCGGCGCCATTAATTATTTTGAGGTTTTATTCATTCCCTTAAAATAATAAACAGCCATGCTGTTGGGGGAAAAGGATCATTATCTCTGCAATTAACTATATTCCCCTCCCACCCATAGTTGATTGTCTGATGGACGGATAATTTTGTTTTTCCCCATTCAGGATTGCTGTTGCAATTCAAATTGGTACAAAGGTTAAAAAAAAGATGTAGTCTCCTTGTATTTTCCTCTGTACCTCTGGTTTTATAGTAGTAACGGTAGCTACGTTTGTGTATCGAGTATCGAAGTATTACGCAAAAGATCACGTTCAATTCGTGAATAAACCAAATCGGCGTTGCCGATTGTACTTTTTAATATTTTGGGTTGTTGTCAAGCGGTAAGACAACGGCTTTTGGTGCCGTCATTCCACAGGTTCGAATCCTGTCAACCCAGCTGTAGGATTTAGTTGCACCGTTTAAACTGCCGATGGATCCTGACACAGATTTGTCGGTGTGGTAATTATGTGCAATAGGTAATGAGGTTATACCTTTTCGATAATGCGGTGGCCTTTTGGTAGTTTTATCGAATAAATAAACCCTGATGCGAGATGCTTAAACGGCTGAAATTTCAATTTTAGTCTAAGGGATTGGATAGCAGTGGGCTGCACTGTACCTCAAACAGCGGAAACACCGTCATAGTCTTATTATACGGAAAGTGATGATCGTTCGATTAAGCTCTGTATAATTAAATTCTCTGATTCTTCGCATGAGAAGGACAAGTATTGATTGAATGGACTGGAGATTTGAAACATTTTTGGTTTTCAAAAATGGGCTGAAAAATCTTTATTCAATTTTAACGGCGAATACGGGCACGAAGAAATATCTAAGTTAAAGCTTTATACGATTAGTTGATTGCGATAATTGTACGAGGTGAATAACAGATAGCCATTTGAGTATACTAATGCTTTCGCAATTAGTTTCGATTCTAACTTATAATAAGAATTATTTGTGTAACCTCATTTTGCACAATTTGAGAGTGATATGAAACACTAAGTTGGTCATAGTGATGTAGTAAAGCTCAGTTAAGATTTTGTTCTAAAATGTCCTCGCATCTCATGGATATAGTGGTGAGGCTCGATCGCTTAAGAAAATGAAGAGGAGAGATGCGTACACATTGGGATTAATTTCTCATCGTGTGTTGCCGTACGAGAACCGGCTATTTCGGGCTATTAGCTCAGCGGTTAGAGCAGTGGACTCATAATCCATTGGTCCTTGGTTCAAATCCAAGATGGCCCATAAAAGCCATTCGATGTTCAAATAAGTTAGTAGAATGGTCAATGATAGTTTATCATTGTGGAAATATAATAAGATTATAATTCTTATTATATTATCGGGAAATCAAGTCAAGACTCTGTCTAATTTATAAGATGGGAACTTATTCTATGAATTTTATTCGTAGTTTTATAAATTAGACTCCTTTATTTTGAAATAATAATAAACACACACCATAATGGTGTGTGTTTATTTTTTTGTTTTTATGGAGCATCAAATTCAAGAAGAGATCCGTATCTATGACTATCTTTCCAATAGTTCTTTTCGAATTTCTCAATCAAATCTTTTCTTTCATCTTTACCTTCTGCAAGATCTGCAATTATTTCTGTAGTAATTTCAAGACCTTGATAAGTAGGATTGCTACTTTTTGCTATAGGTAAATATTTTTTGTAAAGAGAAATTTTACAATCAGCTAAGAAAAGATTTTTAAAATCTTCAAAGTAATAATCTGGAATTTCTGTTAATCTAACATATCGTTGCATATCCAAAGAAAAATCAAGATGTTTCATTGGAATTGGATCGATAGTTAAAATATCTGGTGCCATAAAATCAAAACTGTATCTAACAACTCCAAAATACTGACTATTTGGAAGCATACTAGATACTTGATTTAACATTCCATTCATAACAGGTAAACTGCTACTTGCTTGATTCATAACCAAATTACCGTTATAACGAACTTGTTCGTAATTTATATATTCGTCATTTGGATTGAATTTAGGAATTTTATACATACCAGATAAACAAGTAATTCCTGTTTGTGGATGTTTAATTGGAATTGCATCGTTTTGAGTAATCTGTATTCCTTTTACAATTTTAGGAAACATTGTACTCCAATATAATAAGGTTTTCTTATGCAATATATCTTCATAAAAACTAGGGCGTTGTGTATTATAGATAACTTCACCCAATTCATCTTTTAGATGAAAATACAGAAGATTCATTGTAACCATAAGCTTACCTCATAGTTTTATTCATGATATTATTAAACATAAATGCATTTAAATTCATTGTAACTTCGCGTCCATCTTCAGCACTCATAGTAACCTTCAATGATTCTGGATCAAGAATAGCTCTTGCTTTTTGCATATCCATATCAAAAAGATCACCAACGATATTAAGATCTTCTTGTGAAGTTGAATTTAAAAGATCTTTAAGTTTTTCCTGAGGATTGTTTTCAAACCAATCAATGATATAGTTTTCGGTACCATTCTCAGCTCTACCATTTGTAATATAGAATGGATTCTGTGCTGCATAAGTTTTAGGATCACAAAGACGTACATTTTCATATCCTGGTGTCTTAACAGCATCAAATGTAACTGGGAACATAGGAAATTTCTTCTCTACGTATTCTACGCCATTATTATCCTTTTTCTTGATATAATTAGGTGTATAAATACGAAGGGAGAATGCCATGTTTACATCAGCTTCAGTAATCCATCGCCATACAATATCACCCTTAGGTGGAATAAATTGAACGCGACCTTTTAAGAAATCGCCTTCGTGCCAATATTTGTAAATCTTATGTGATACTCGATCGTCATCAATTTTCATGAATCGACCAAGATCACAGTTTCTCTCAGGATGTTCGAGTTCACCAAACCAAATACCTTGTGCAATTGATTCTTGAATAAATTTAGAATTGTTAAGTGATCGCAAAACTTCTTCAAGACCATAAAAACATCTGTTTCGAGAAATACCATTACATTCCGCTAAACGTGTATCGACAATACGTTTCTTTTCATCAACAATATCGATAATCTGATTTATTGGTTTTGGTTCATATCCTTCCACAGAGCACAAAAATGGTTTATTGAAATCTATCAAACTTTGAGGTTTAGAACTAGTGATAATTTCCATTTTTATTCTCCTAAATTACTTAGAATATTAATATATATGGAAATGTTTTGAAAAACAATTTAATATGTAGTCAATAAAATTAATTAAATAGAGGAGATAAAAATGGATCCTGTAATAGATAATGAAAAAACTACAAAAAATATACCAGTATTTAGTCTTGGTAATCCTTTTGACAATATTAAAATTATTGCTCATACAATTATGGGATCTCCAAGATTGAATTATGATTGGAATGGGTATAATATTGTAGCAAAAACACTCAAAAACGAAGAAGTCTTTTCTGTTATAAGTAATATTAAAACAGATCACGATTATGCAGAATCAGTTTTGACAGTTGATAAGATGAATGATTTTACAGATTTCGGAAAACTTTTTTATGAATTTGGTTCCGGGGCACTTAATGCAATAGCTGTTGCATTGATGATTACATCTGGAAATAAAAGACCATTATGCTTATCAGAAGACTTTTATAGTATTAAAAAATTAGGAATTGTATTTTCAAAACAATTCCAAAATTTCCAATCGTTGATTGGATTAATGGAATATGAAAGTGAACAAGAATATTATGCCGACCAAGATCAGCATTTAGATATTTCAAATTTTATAGATGAAATTGATTATATTATGCGAAATGCCAAAAAAGATTCATTCCTTGAATTAGGAGATATTTTGTGTTCAACATATGTTGCACTTACAATTTATCTCACTGGTGTTTTTATTAAATTATCTAAAGATCTTGGTATCAATATTAACACTATTTATGGTGACGGAAAAGAATTTGCTACAGACAATATATCTGATAAAATTATAAAATCAAATACATTAGAAAATGATGTTAAATATAAACTCATTTCAATTCTTTATTTTTATTATTTACTTACAAATTTTTATAAAAATAATCTTGGTCTCGATTTTATCGATAAGATCAATTTTGCTTTCTATAAAATAGGAGAAAAGATTAGTAAAATAGATATCAAAACACTTGAAGAAGAAATGGATATATCATATTTATTTGCACAGTATGATAGCTCTAGTGTATTATTTAACATTTTATCAACACCTTCAGTTGTAACAAATCCTAGTGAATTTGATTATGTATTGCGTGATCATGATATTACCGATTTTGGTACAATTGCACTTCCTCTCTATAAATATTTCTCATCAAATACATTTTTGCATGGTGGAGATTTACCTAGAGAAACATCTTTGATTTTTGATTCTATAACAAAATATGATTCTGCAGATGCAAGTACTATTGATATTTTATATTCACATTTTATTGAAAATGTAGCAAATGTTATACCTGCTTCAATTTCACCAAAATATTTCTATAAGATCACAGTATATGCTGCAGCATTTAGAAAACTTAAGAAATCTGCAACAGGTAAAGGAAAAGAAACAGCAGCTCTTGGTCTCTATCAAGCCGAAGCACTTCTTTCATTACTTTATAAAGAATGGATTAAAAAGGAATCATATTGTAGAGAAATCGGAACTGGTGTATATTGTAAAGACACTAGATACGTAGCAAAAGCTTTGAAAGCAAAAACATATATCAAATTCTCTGCACAAAATTATATCAATTTTGTACATAAATTCGAAACCAAAGACGATATGTTTAAGCGTGATAATTTTGCTGTATATTTAAGTGGAATGAGAATTCTTGAAGAAACAAACGGTATGACAGATGATTTGTCTGGTGCTACTACTGTATATAATGATTTAGATGTAATGAGCTATGATTTATTTGAAATTACTTATGAAAATTATGAAGATTTTAATAAAAATATTATAAATCTCAATAAAGGTTTATTGCCTTTGATAAGCTTGTTTACACACGATGATAAATATGGATATAAATATCTTATTGAAATTTTGGAAACAGATTATCAACAAAAAACAATGGATCAATTGAGTGCATATGCAAATGACTCCGAAAGCGATTATCTTACAATCTATGATTGTAAACTTGCACGCGCATTAACAAACAATATTGATGCAGTTCTTATGAATGAAAAATCAGAAGAACGATTTGCAGCATTATTCAACACATTTATTAAATGCGTAATACCTGTTAATCTTGCAAAAAACGTAATGGATAAAACAGATAAGAGTGATGAAGATTTTGTTGGTAATGTGAAACCTGAAGAAAAATATTTACCAAATATAAGAAGTCAAAGACTTTTTAATTTCTTGGAAAAATAAAAAAATAAATAAGGGAGCTTATTGCTCCCTTATTTTTTATTTTTGTTACCGCACTATTTTCGATTTCGTCTCCACTCTCCACAATCTTTTGCAAAATTGCGCTTTATTATAGCATAATTTTCTTTATTAAAATAGAATTGCCAACGACAATAAAATTCAATCCAGTTAATATATGCTGTAAGAAAAATGATTTTAGGATGGTATTTAAAGAAATCACCAACCATCCAAGATATCGCAGCTCCGGCTGCAGTACCAAAACAACTCATAAGACCTTCTGCCCGTGAATGATTTTGATAATCGATCTGATTCTTGTATAAGCTTTGCTCGTAAACATCACCGATCGATGGAATAATTGTAGATATAAAGGTACTAACGATTTTATAAAATATTCCTTCAATATATATTATCAAAAACACTGTATTTGACAATGTAAAGAAAATGGTTTCTCCAAGATCTATAGCTTTGTAATGCATAAAGATCCACCTCTTCTTTTTCATGTCGGCTGAAAACCAACAATACAAACAAGAAATAATACAGTTAATAAACAACGAAAACGAGTAGTATCTCGTTCCAAGTCCGATATCATAAAATGCAATAGCACCAGAGAGAGCCCCGAAAACTGTACATCCAATGAAAATCGAGAATAGATAAATTACCTGACTTCTCGACATAAATAAAGACTTAAATCTGAACATGAAATCGTTCATTAAAAACTCCTCGAATTATATAGGTTTTAATTTTAATATCTATAATATGTGACCAAATAATAATTTTCTAAATCAGAATTTTCACATCTTAAAAATCTCAAACCGTATTTATTTTTCATCAATTGACCTAGCCATAATTTATAATTCATATTTTCGAAATTTTTACCAAGATGTTTTTTATTTATATAACATGTGTATTTATTACCATTTACAGTAACCAAAGGTTCTTTAACTACATAAACTACTAATCTAATAGCTTTATACATTTTTCTAGCATAATAATTTCGTTTTATTTTTTTAATTAGTTTTTCCATAATCCACCTCTAATAATAATATATTAACGTAAATATTTTTTATTATTCTTTCTCTATTATATATAGTAAATAAACATTTTATTATACTATTATAGGAGTCGACTATGTCTTTTATAGATAAATTTGTTCAAGGTGAAATAGACTTCGGGACAGAAGAGAAACGAGAAGTTATGAATAAAACTGTCTCTGTATCTACTGATCCTAGCGAAGAAAAGATCAAAGTCGATCATCTTGATTCCGATAATTCGATGGAAAAAGATATTCTCAAACAGCGTAAAGCTGAAAGAGATGTAACAGGAACTGTTGCTCTTCCATTGTTTAGATTTGAAGAAAAACAGAAAAAAGAAATTGTAGATAAGATAAAAGAAATTGTTGAATTTGCAGCAAAAGAAATAAAAGATAATATTGGAGGGCCTTATACTCCTTTATTTAGATATGTGGATGTATTAAAAAGCTCAGAAGTAAACTATAAAGTAGATTTGGTTGTTTCAAGAAACAAAGAATTATTCAATACATCAGAAAAAGAATTTGAAATTGAAGTTGTTACATGTTTTGTAGATAAAAAACTTAGAGTTCGTTTTGATATACCAGAGGATAAACCTATTGATGAAAAAGTTGATGTTGATTATACAAGTGCTAAGAAAGCAATTTATAATGCATTTGTAAAGTTATATCAAAGTATTATCAATACAATTGAAATTAAAAAATCTGGAACAGAAAAAGATATGGAAATAAAACTTATAGAATCTGCTGGTGATGAAGATCACGGCACAGGTTATTCTATAGTTTTTAAATACAATAAACTTATTGATTATTCTAATTACCGAAGAGGTAAAGAAGATTATGGAATGTTCGAATCTGCTCTCGACGAAGACTTCAAAAAATCGTTAGAAGATGAGAAAAATTCACATAATATAGAAGAACAAATAAGTATAAGTCCTTCTAGATCTGCTGAAGCGATTGCTGATGGTATGACCGAAGATTCTTCTGATGAAAATTCAGAAAATCAAGAAGGATCTGATGATATTGAACCCGGAAATGAGGATCAGAATGAAGAAGATTTAGGTAATGATGATTTTGAAGGTGGAGATGAAGGAGAAAATGCAGATATGGATGAGGGAGACGATTCAAGCGATGATTCTTCTGAAGATTCCTCTGATTCTTCTACATCTAAATCCGAGGAACCAAAAATTACTGGTAAAAATCCATTCGCTGATCTAAATAAACGGGATAAAGTATCTATTGAATTACGTGAATTAAAAGATCAGATTGACAAAGTATTATTAAAATTGGGTCAGTTTAAATCAAATGTCGTGGTCAAAAAGTTGATTGAATTGGATTCGATTGTAGAAGATGCTTTGAAAAATGCATACACAGTACCTTTGCAAGATTCCTTGATTAGGTATTCAATGTATGTAGTTCAATTTGAAGATTTAATATCAGAATTGGCAAAATATTTTGAGTCAGGTAAGAGTGCTCAATAAGCCAAAGAAAATTCAACGCGTTAAAAACTCTTCTCTAAAAACTCCATGGAGGATAATTAAAATGGCAAGTCAGATGAAATTTAAAGATCAGACTTTAGCTTATCAGCCATTCCAGGATGTTTTGCGCAAATTCGAAACAGTTGCTCATTCAAAGAATATTTCAAATCCGTTCACAACACATGGATTTGAAGATGTGCTTCAGATTCCAACTCTTAAAGATACTCTTATTGGAGGTCTTAAAGCTCAGTTCAAAGGTGCTGAATCATATCAGAAAGCATTCGAATCTTGTGTAAATCACTCTATTCAGGAACATACAAATCCGTTCACCGGATATATGGATTCTGATGGTAATCCGATGAATTTCGGTGCTGAAGGCTATGGTGCTACAGCTATTACAGGTAATTACAATACATGGACACGCTTGAGCCCGGTTCTTACTGCTGGTTATCTTGCTCGTTCTCGTGCATTGGAATTATATCAGATTATAAACGACGACAAACCTACTTTCTGGCGTCAGTACACAGTTACTTATGTTCAGAAGGGACTTGGTGGTAATCGTCTTACTTTCCCTAAGGCTATCCGTTCTGGCGCAGTTGCTGGTATGTTGGATCTTCCACTTTGTGATCCAGTTCCTGTTGCAAAAAATCCGGATAACAAGAATGTTACTGAAGTAACATTGACAAGCGGAAAGAAACTTCACATGATCAAAACAGGTACAACTGGAAACCTTATGGATCAGTCTGTATTCCCTGATGGAACACCTGTTGATAAGACAAAGCACGCTCTCGAGCGTCAGTGTTCTATTGACTATGTAGAAGTAAAAGTTGGAAACGAAACAAAAGTTGTACATACACGTATCGAACGTGACATTAAAACTGGAAAGACTTCTGAAAGACTTTTCAATTCTATTGTCAAAGTTCCTTATACAAAGACTGTAGGCGAAGGTGACGATGCTCACGAAGAAGAAGCAGTTCTTATTGCACGTGTAAGTGCACTTATCGATTTGGATACAGGTAACTACCAGGTTATGACTGATGGTTCTGGAAATGTTAAATCAGTTCACTTCAACGTTCGTGTAACAAACGTTGCAAATGAAATGGAAACTTACATGAACGGTCAGGATAACTACACATTGTCATTCGACATCGAAAACAAGATTTACGGTTCTATTCCGGTAATTCCTGAAATGATGGCAGATTACAATGCTGGTGGTGAAAACGTTTCTTGGGTTGCATTCATGACAGATCAGATGACTGAAACATATTCAGGAATCCGCGATAACGATCTCGAAAACTTTATCGATGATGAATTTGAATACGGCGCAGACGAATTCGAATTAGCATTCAAACTTGGTGGATATAAGTTCTCAGCAGCTTATCCTCTTATTCCTCGTCATCCTGGTGGAAGCGATGATATTATCGGACCTCAGCGCATGGCATTTAAGCAGTATCTTACACGTATCTTCACACGTTCTGAGAAATACACTAACTTCGATAAGAATATCGAACGTGAATGGATTTTGATGGCAAACGATGAAGATGTAGATATTCTTCCTGAAGTTTCTTGGCAGTCTTCTGCTGCTGAACCTGGAGCTGAAGGATCAAATGCTAACTTCCGCTACGGATTCTCATTGGATGATGCATACGGATGGATGGATAACTTCAACCGTAAAGTACGCGTAATTGGTTCTAAGGATGAACGTTGGCTCAACAGACCTATCTGGGCTGTACAGAAGTCACTCAGCCTTGCTGCTCCAACTACAATCTACTTCCCATACATGTTCCGTGTATTCTCAAGCATTTCACCAGATATGCGTAACCGCCCTGCAATGCTCTTTGCTTCTCGTGATGCAAAACGCGTTTCTACAATGGTACAGGCTCGTATTACTCTTGAAGGAAACGATCTTAACCTTTGGGCTAACGCTGCTGCATTCGCTGCTGGTAACACTGATCCTTCAAACCTCAAGTTCACTGCTCAGGGAACTAAGGAAATTGGTCAGGCAGATGCTTACGCACGCGAAAACATCCCTAACTACGAACCTGGTGAGTAATCAGCAAGATAGTAGTTTAAATATTTGGGAGAAATCTGCAATGTTTGCAGCTAGTAAAACTGGATCAAAGAATATTACTAATAGTAATTATACATTTGATAATCCTCCTAAAGAGGAACATGCTAGCTGCATACTCGATGAAAGTATTCCAAATTATTTGGATGACAACGAGAATTAGTATCTGTATTCCTATATACAGTTACAAAATTTGTAATAGAATAGGAACTAGGTTAATCCTAGTTCCTATTTTCTTTTTTTATTTGGAGGCTTTATTATGGGAAAGAAATTCTCAGAAGCAGTTGATAAAGCAACTGATAAAATCGACGAAGCAGCAGTAAATGTAGAAAACTTCTTTACAAAATCTGTTGGCTTTTTTAAGAATAATTGGAAATGGCTTCTTTCTGATGTCATTTGTGTCGTTGTGGGTTTTATTGTTGGTAAGATCCTTTAAAGGAAAATAAAATGATTTGTAGTTCAATTAATGATAGAAACCTTGTTGATGACTCCGTTAAAGCAATTATAGAAACAGTTCCTAATATTGTTAGTAATTCTTATGCTATATTTGAAAAATACGGAAAACTCATCAATCAAAAATATGATCAATTGATACAAAGCGATGAGAAACGAAGAATAAAAAATGTTATCAATATTAAAGGTATTGAGAATTTAACATTTGATAAGCTTTTATTTGCATTTGATCGTGATTTGTATATTGATTTTATGAATGAAATCAATATGATTAATAATAATTATTCATATATTTCTGCAGGAGATTATGTATATCAAGATAAAGGTATAAATAAAGATATGCACAATACTCGTCTGTCATCAATTAATTTAAATTATTTGGTTCATCCAAGTACTTCATTGAAACGTATTACTGATTGGAAATACGAAATTAAAAAGAGTGTACCTCTTATTAAGGTACAACCAAGATTTAGTCTTAGAAAATTTTCAGATGAATATTCATATATGAATTTTAATGAACCATATTCAAATGAAGAAACACGTAATTTTGGCGTTGGAATGTCATGCGACTATTGTGATGCATATATCGATATATCATCATTATTTGAAATTTTCAGATCTCATTTTTCTACACATAAATATAATTATAATAGAAGTGATTATGCTGATTCTTGCGATGATCCATGTAAATGTCTTGATATATATGGTTTGAAAAAATTAGATGAAGAATCATTAACTACTATTTCAAACGAAATTATTGATATTATAACTAAAAAAGTTACATACTCTATGTCAGTTACTTATCTTGCTATGCTCGGTAAGCTTGAGCACGACAAACAAAACGGATTAATTTCAATCTTTACAGATATTCTTGATAGCTGTAGAAAAACTGTTCTTGGTTCATATGACTCTACTGGAGATGAATTAAGAACTGGAATGAGTCTTAGACATATGACTGTAGATATTAGTACATTATTTAATGCTATTTCAAAAGAATCAAAAATGTTTACTTCATCAGCAAACAAAGAATTTAATATCCTTAGAGATATGATTCAATATGCTTTTGAAATAAAATATTCTACATTTAACTATATTAAAGTGCCAGGCAATAATCTTAAACATAAAAAACTTGTAAATATTGTACAACTTGCAAAACCACAATTATGCTTCTTAAACGGAGATACTAGAGCTGATTTGCAGTGTTGTTTAGCAAAATTAGAAAAGCGCGATTTATTTAATTGCTTCTGCGATGCACCAGATATTAAAGTCGATGGTACATATGCTTATACAAAACGTTTATATGATAGTACAAAAGATTTTATTGATGTATATGCAAAATTGATAATTATCAAAAAGCGCATGCACGATGTTGGTGGATTTAATGTATCTGATGGAACTGTTGATCCGATAGGAAAGCGCTCTATCGATTATAAATCATATCTTAAAACTACATATGATGAACTTAAAGTTTCATTAAATAATATATATAATCGAATTCGTAGTGTTATTATCGGTAAACGATATCTTACAAATAATATTATGGTTAAAGATTCAAATAACGAAGTTATTAAAAATCTTAATACTATTGTTTATGGTATTAATACTGAATCTGCACTCGATGAAGATTTTTATTCTATTGATGTATATGGTGAATTGTATCCGTATAATCGTGTAGATTATAATAAAAAAGAAGATAGATCTTATTATGGTAGTACCAATAAACGTATAACAGATATTAGAAATATTTATGATGTACTTAAAGAACGTGAATGTACTTATTCAGGAAATTCACAAAATTTATTGACAGCTGTAAATACATATGGTAATGGATCATTGATAGCTTTCTGGATCGCAGTAACTGAATGTGTTGGAGATTTCTTCGATACTCCATATAAACACATCATTGGTAACTTCGATGATATCGACATAGGATACGGAGAATCAAGTATCAATGAAATGAGTCAAAAAGGTGAAATCATAAATGATGAAACAGATGTTATAAATTGGGATACAAGCTTTGAAGATAAATATATTTCTTTAGAGGAATTAAATGAACAAGTTCAAAATTTAAAAGATAAACTTGATGAAAATGATTCTGAATCTGTATTTGGCGGATTGTTATTCGGTGACTTTGGTGGTATTCCTTTAGCACAAGAAATGACTGCTAAAGAAACTGAAATTTATAATGATCAACTTACAGTAAGAAAAATTCCAAATGAAGAAGTTGAAGCTTTTGAATCTCTTAAGCATGACTTTGATACATTGATGGCTAAATATTTCTAAAAAAAATAAGTACACTGGGAATGATCCCAGTGTACTTTTATTTAAATTATTTCATAGTTTTCTTTTATATATTTATCAAATGTCATATCTTTGTTTTCTTCAAAGAATTTACATTTACACTGATTTAACAATGGTTTAAGTGTAAATTCGTGTTTATAACTATATGGAGTATCTTTTTCAAATAATAACTTACTAGAAAATCCTTCTTTTGTAAGTTGTCTATTGATTCCTCGTTCTTTATCATGCCACCCTATATTAAAATCTTTTTCATGCTCAGATATATATTTTACTCTTTCTTCTCGATATTTACATACCATTTCATGCGAAAGATTTAAAAGTATAGGATTTACACCGGGATGTTGTTTGATATAATCATTTAGACGAATTCTATTGAATTGCTCATATACAATTATATTATTTTTAAAATGTTTACATCTATAACAAAGATGTTTATTGTATTTCTTTTCAAACATCTCCATAGTTTGTCTATCTTCTTCATCTTGAAGAACTTTAGTAAGATGTTTTGATAATTTAAACAAATGCCATACAGGATATCCTTTAAGAATTTGTTCTTCTATATATTTAAAGCATCTATCTCTAAATTCTTCAGAATCAAATCTTTCATCATTATGATAAATAACTTCTTCAAGTTCATCGTTGAAATCAAACATGTTGTTATCAACGATCATTCTATGTACTTGAGTCCAATTTACTTCATATCCACATCCAAGATTTTCTTGACCGTATATTTCTAGAAAATTTATAAAATTTTTAAAAATATACATTTTCTTTTCTAATGTATTATATTTTTTATATTCTAGTTCTTCTTTACTTTTTCTAAATGATTCAGCAAAACTTTCAGCATTAGTGTCGGCTTCTTCTAAATTCATAATATTACCTCTTCCTTTTTTTATAATATATATTTTAAATTTCGTAATATTTTTCTATAAATTCTTCAAATGTAATATCTGATTTTTCAAAATATTTACACTCACAATTAGCCTTTAAAGGTTTTAACGACCAATTTTTTATTAATTTATTATCTTTTTCAAAAAATTTAAAACAATCAGGTTCGTTATTTTCTTCGATTTTCTTATTAATTCTAAGTTCTTTGTCGAATGGATAAGAATCATTTTTAGACAATTCATTAATCACTTCTTGTCGTTTATCACAATTATATTTATGTAATATTAAATGTGAATATTTGATTTTATCAAAAGGTTTATGTACAGCTTTTATAATTACATTTACAGGAAATTCTACAGTATCATTATTAAGTGCTGTTACAAGCTGATTAAAATGTTTACATTTAAAACATTTTGTATTGTTAAATTTATTTTTCTGTGATTCTATATACTTAATTTTTTCTAATTTTTTATATTTTTCAGTATCTTCTTTATCTTTAAAAATAAATAGTTTTGAAACGTTTTCTCCATTTTCAACAATTTTATCAAAGTATTTAAACGCTTTTTCTTTTATTAAATTTTCATCATTTAATTTAAATTCGTTAGTTAATTCACTATATTCAGGAAGATTATCATAATAACCACCGGAAATAACAATGGTAAAAATCGAAAACCAATTTAATTTATAAGAATTTTCCTTAAAATTTTCTTTTCCGTATTTACTAAAATAAACAATTGCAAGTTCTAAAAGTCTAATGCCAATTTCATTTATATAGTACATTTTTTAATTCTCCCATAATAAAATGTTAAAAAAAGAAGCTCTTTATCGGGTGGGAGGGGAAAAGATAAAGAGCTTCTTAATTTATTTAAGATACGACAATATATCGTATCATTAAATCGTGTTGAGGAGTACAAGAAAATGTATCATAAAACTTGATTTTCATAGCCATGATATGATTACCACGACTTGTAGAACCACAGAAAACCCATTTATCATCTTCAAGATTTTCAATGGCTTCTTTAGAAAAATCACTAATTATGATTTCTCCATTTTTCTTAAGATCTTTTTCGAGATCTTCAATGCTAGAATATAACTTATTCATTTACTTCTCCTTATAATATGAATAAAATTCTTTTTTGAAATTTATAAAACCGAGAGTATCAAAATCGTCGGTTTTAAACGTATGCGAATAAATACATAGTCTTTTATAAAAATCTATGTAATGTTTACATTCAAATGAGCTGCTATTTTCTTTTAATACAAATTGTGTTATTTTATCGCAACATTTTGAATGAATGTCGACTAATGATTCATAGATCAACTTCTGTCCATTAGTTTTATTAAATATTTTATCGAAATATTTATATCCTTTGGAAATAATCGTTGGAAATATAACTTTCATATAAAACCTCCTTTATATTTTCATATATTTTATTCATTTAATAATATATATTATATTTATCGATTTGATACAAAAAATAAACCCAAGGGATCACAGCTTTTTCAAGCTGTGTTGTGAGATGTCCTTGAGTTTATTTTCGAAACTATCGTCCATTATCTGGATTGCCTGTTCTTAGACGACATCCAGTATTTGAATTTGGTTTCTTGTATCCGCGTTGAGTCGCACGTATCAGATAGAATTCGATGCGACCGTTTGAATCAACATCAACACCTCTAATCTGATATTCGAGCGACTTATCAGATTTAATCATCTGATAGCTGGCTTCATCGAGCCATTCGTAACCAACGTTGAGGAAGTACATTTCTGTACTCATTGGAATTTCCATCCCGTGAAAATTTTTCATATTTTTCTCCTTGAGGTTTTTATTAGTTTTATTTTTTTTTCTTTAACCTCAGAGAATAATATATCAATAAAAAATGTATTTATTACGAATTCAAATTATTTTTTAAATAATGACATTTTAATATAAATTAAGAGGGTATACATTATGCTTCAGTATAATACTAAAAACCTTAGTTTTCTTAAGATGTATACTATCTTAAAAGACTTCGGTATAAAAAATAATGATTTCTTTCTTGAACTTAAAGACGAAACGTTATTAAATGTAGATCCTTTAAGTGATGATTTGGATAAAGAAACTAAATTAAGAGTATTAAATGAAATAGCAAATAACCCATGGTATTATTTACGTGAAATAGTACGTATTCCGACAGCTGGTGAAAAACGACGTTTTGAGTTAAGTAGAGCTACTTTAGCTATATGCTGGAGTATATTAAATAATCTTTCTTCATTTGTAGTTTTACCTCGTCAGTGTTATAAAACTTATACTATTTGTGCAATGTATTCATGGCTTTTTTATTTCGGGGCAAGAAATACAGAGTTTATGATGTTTTCTTATTCTGATGCTATTTTACAAGGTAACTTATCTCGTATAAAAGAAATACGTGAAACATTACCTAAATATTTAAATTTATACGATCCATGTACAGATAAAGATAATGCACGTGAAATGAAATTTGTTACAGAAGATTTTTATAATCATATTCGTATTAAAGCGCCTTCCAAGTCTCCGGAAGAAGCCGCAAAGGCTGGTCGTGGATTTAGTACCCCCATTTGTTGGTATGATGAGTTAAACTTTATTCCACAGATTGGTGAGATTTATGATTCAGCTTCATTTGCTTATAAAACAGTAGCAGATATCGCTAAAAAGAATGGATCTTATCATCATAGAATTATGAGTTCTTCTGTTGGACGTCTTGATGATGAATCTGGAATGTGGGGTTATAACTTTTTAAACTCATGTTGTGATTTTACAGAAAAAATGTACGACTATGATATTAAAACAGTTAAAGATATGATCTTTCAGAATTCAACTAACAGCTTCCTTCGTATTGAGTATATGTATTATGATCTAGGAAAACCTGATACTTATATAGAAGAAATGAAGAAAGACTCTACATCTGAAGAAGCATTCCAGCGAGAAGTTCTTAATAGATGGCAGAAAACTGGTGGTGAACATCCACTTGGTAAAGAGCTTGTTGATAAGATTGCTAGTCAAATTCATGATCCTACAGATGTATTAGTTATTGATGATGTATACTTCTTGAAGCTATATCGAAAAATTGAAGAATTAGATTTCAATAAAGTATATGTATGTGGTATAGATACTGGTGGTAACTTGTTACACGACTTCTCTACCTTTGTAGTAGTAGATCCTACCAACTATGAAGTAGTTGCAGTCATGAGAACAAACCAATTCTCTACTAATCGATTTGCTAAAGCAGTTGCAAATATATTAGTTAATGTATTTAATAATGCTATAGCAGTAATAGAAAGAAACTATGTAGGTGTTGCTCTTTGTGATAATCTTATTGAAAATGGATATGGACTTGCTAGTAGAATTTACTGTAGTGAAGACGGAAAACCTGGATTTGCTACTACTTCTAAAACAAGACCTATTCTTTATAAGGATCTATTAAGAGTTGCGGTAGTTAATCAGTATAAACAAATTCATGATTCTCATATTATTAATGAAATTATTGCTCTTGAAGTTACACGAAATGGACGTATAGATCACCCTAAGAATGGACACGATGATACTTTAATGGCATATCTGTTTGTAAGATGGTTCTTGGCTTATGCTAAAAATGCTAGTTCTTATATGGATGTATCATTAATTGGATGTGTTATTGAAGGCGAATCTAAAGTCGATCAAGATAGAATTACTAATAAAGGTAAGAATTTAATGAATATAAAATCTATGATTTCTAATGCATCTAATGAATATATGAATACTGATGGAACTATAGATTTCGGTTCATTAAATAAAAATATGAATAAAGACTTAAATAGCGATTCAGAAATGAGCGAAACTATGAGTAATATTTCCATTAAATTATTCGATACTAAGAATAATAACTTTGAAAGAAATATTGAACGTCTTGAAAATGCTGATGAAGTATTGGCTGATGAAGAAGAAAACTTTAATGAAACACCTGATAAGATTTCTGAAAGAGTTGCTTCTAAAAACGAAAAATTTAATATTAAAATGAATTTCAATATTCAAAATAATGAGCAAATTAAAAAATTCTTATTTGCATCATAAAAAAGGAGAAATAAATGGCTGGAAATACAATTAATTCAGATGACGTAAATCTCGAATTTGAAAAACAAAAAGAGATTACAAAATTAATGCACCAGATGGAAGATGGTCAAATAACAGAAGATGAATTTAATGAAGAAGTTCTAAAACTTCAAAATATTATAACAGAAAAGAATAAAAAACAATTGGTAGATATTAGTATGGAAGATGAACTTGGTGTTCGAAAAAGAGATGATGAAACATATAAAGATTACTTCGGTAATCATAAAAAAGAATTTAGAAATATTTTAGGAATATAAAAAATAACTGTAGGGAGATAATCTCCCTACAGTTATTAATTTAAATCATTCATCACTCGAAACCAATATCTTCTTTACCAGTCTTTTCATGTGAGTACAATCATCGTTACATTTGTTTTTGTTCTCCTTCCATTTCTCGAATTCTTTCCATTCAGATTCGTCGATGAGAACGACCTCTGTTGGATAAAATTCACGATATAACTTATTGCGAACAGACTCAAACCATTCTGGAACTTCTTTTGGCGGATCCCAAACATCTTCAATTCCATATATATCCTTCATACTACTTTTAAAATCATCAAAATCTTTATAGATCTTTGTTTTATAATAATTTGATCGTCCTCTTTCGAGTGCCGCCTGAATCTTATCAGTCGGAAGATCGAGAGTTTCGATGAACTTCAAGATGTTTTCTGGAGTAAAATTTGGAATTTGATATCTTTCATCGCCTTTAACTGCTCTTTGACGATAGGTTCTTCCTAAAAGCATTAATGAATGGAATAATTTAACAGCTTTAGTGTGATCGATATCATCTTCTTTAGAATCACCATAATCATCAATAAGACGGTTAATGAATCCGATAGTATCTTTTACACGATTTTCATATGCTTCATTTGTTTTCTTCCAAAATTCATCAGGAATTTTGTTTTCAATTTCTTCTTCATTTTCTTCATTTTCAATACAATTTTCAGTATCTTCATGTTCAGATTTTTCAGGAACAGAAAATATTTTAGAAAGTGTATCACCAATGAAATCGTCCAAAACAGACGGATTTATATTTTCTTTAACACATCTCACTTTTATTTCAAGATTATTATCATCAACACATCTCACTTTTGTTTTAAGATTATTATCATCTAAAAACTTAATAAAACGAGACATACTAATTTTTCCTTTCAAAAGTTCATCGACCATTTTCTTTACTTCTGGTACATCTTCCATTGTTTCACCAGATATAATAATTGAAGCCATTTTAACCTCCTATAGCTTTAATTATCTGTTTTTCTTATACCATTCTGAAAATTTGGCATAAGACTCAATAAATTTTATTCGCGATTCAATCATATCTCGAATAAGTTTTTTAAGTGCTGGATCTTTGTTGATATTGTAGTACTTATCTATTTCTTCGATCATTTCATTAACTTTCTCAGCCCGATTTTCAATTTCTAATTTGAAATTCGGACCAAGAATAGATTCTGGATCGAAAGAAAATGATTTACCACTATAAACACCTTTATCTTTGTTTTCGACATTAAAGATATTTATTTCCATCAATTTCTCCTTCTTTCGAGATATGATATTTAGAATCTATTGATTCAAATTTGATTTTGAATAAAGATTCTGTATCGACTATAAAATCGATGCCTGATAAAATTGGTAAAAATGGAACATTGAGTTTTTCCGCTATTTCTCTTTTGAAATAAACTCGTTCTTTACCATTTCCATACTT